>JACLAC010016903.1_pt1 | contig 43664 bp, 29 predicted proteins | sample 8027881 | NCBI WGS metagenome assembly JACLAC01 (sample SAMN15725517, study PRJNA655200) | protist metagenome | isolation source: fluorescence activated cell sorting (FACS) single amplified genomes of... | place: Spain: Blaines Bay Microbial Observatory, Mediterranean Sea | collected 2016-01-19 | reverse complement strand
GAGTTAGAAATGAAAAAAATATTCATTACAGTAGTTGTATTGATTTACAGCAGTCTTGCGCTCGCTAAGGGAGGGCATTTGATAATAGCGATGAACGGGAAAAGTGAACCGGCGAATTTAGACAGTCAGTTAGATCCTTATGATAGTGCGAAAGTCCTAAATAATTTTGTTGCAGACAGACTAGTGTTTATAAATCCCAATGGTGCCAAATATGAACCGCATCTTGCAAAAAATTGGGAAATTTCATCGAACAATTTAATGTGGACGTTTAGTCTTAGAGATGACGTTAAATTCCATGATGGTACAAAATTCAACGCTGAAGCTGTAAAATACAATATAGAAAGAATATTAAATCCTGACAGCGGGAGTGGAGAGGCAGCTGCTGAGTTTGGAAATTTGGAATCAATAGAAGTCGTTGGTGAATATCAACTAAAAATAACTCACAAAAAACCCTTTGCAAATTTTCTCCAGACATTAGCCACGCAATTAGTAATTTGGTCCCCCAAGGCCCTGAAAGAGAATTCAGTTTCTGAATTCTCTAATAAGCTTATCGGTACAGGTCCTTTCACACTTGAAGAATGGGTTCCAAACAATTATGCCAAATTTAAAAAATGGCCAGAGTACAATTGGGGCCCCTCAATACAAAAAGATAAAGGGCCAGTCAATTTGGAAATGATAACTGTGAAATTCATTGATGAAGAAATGGTAAGGGGAACAATCGTCAGTACTGGAGAGGCAAATTTGATCTGGGATACTCCAGCTCAATTTGTTTCACAATATGAGGGGGATCCAACCTACGAAGTCATTTCAGGCTTTCAGGCAGGAACTGGAATGCAATACGTGATGAATGTAACGAAAGCACCTTTAGACAATATCTTAGTAAGAAAAGCTATAAGGTATGCAACGAATCAGAAAGCCTTGAATGAATTGGTCTATGAAGGAAGGTATCTTCCAATGAATGGCCCTCTCAATAGCGTTCACACATGCTTCAATTCGGAAATCGAAAACAGGTACGAATATGATTTAGATAAAGCAAAAATGCTAATCGAAGAGGCAGGATACAAAGACAAAGATGGTGACGGTGTTTACGAATCATACGGCGTAGCAGGTATGAAGGATGGGACACCACTTCAAGTATTATGGACTGCACTGAGCAGACAAGCTAAAGGTGAAGCGCTGCAAGCGCAATTGCGGATGGCAGGAATTGACCTCAAACTGGAGATCGTACCAGGACCAATACAATTGGAAAGAGCTCAGAAGAAAACATTTGATTTGATGTATGAAAGACAAAGGGTACCAGTCCCAGATGTGCTCCATCTTGTTTACCATTCTGGGAATACCGGACCAGGGGGCTGGGCTTGGACTGGGTTCGAAGATCAAAATCTTGATAAAATTCTAGTTGAAATGAAAAACACTGTTGTACCAAGCAAAGCATGTGATCTTGCTAAGCAGGCTCAAAATATAATACAAGAGAACGCAATCCAACTACCGACAATGGGTCAAGCAATGATTTATGTGCACAACAATTCAGTAAAGGATTTCCAACTCGGGGCTCAAGGAGGATGGTTTTATGTCTATAATACGTATATAGATTAAATTAAATTACATGCAGGGACTGATGTCCCTGCAGATACAAGGAAAATGAACATATATTAAAAGAAAAATCTTTCAATAACTTATAAAAGCAACAAGCAATTATCAATCTTTATCCTACCTTATTAGATTGTTCAATTACACAATCAAAAGACTGATACAACTCATCCCAGTCCTAATTCTAGTCAGTTTTTTTGTCTTTTCCATAATGCATGTCCTCCCAGGTGATCCAACAGAACTAATGTTGGCCGGAGCAGAGGGAGGTTCGATTTCAGAAGAAAGATTAGAACAAATAAGATCAAATCTAGGCTTAGATAGACCACTACATATACAATATGCTGATTTTGTAACAAACGCTTTGAAAGGAAACCTAGGCGAATCAATCCGGTATAGAATGCCAGTCATTGATATAGTCTTAGAAAAGTTCCCATACACACTGAGAATTAGCTTTATGGGGCTACTGATAGCAATCATTATTGGAATTTCAACTGGATTTCTAGCAGCACTGTACAAAGACACTTGGATTGATAGCACTTTTATGACTATATCATTGATAGGCGTTTCGATGCCGATTTTCTGGTTAGGACTGTTATCAATCTTGTTATTTTCATTTAACATGAAACTGTTACCGGCGAGTGGTGCAACATCAATCGCTAGTGATATTTTGCCTGCAACAACACTAGGATTTGTTTCATCAGGTTTAATCAGTAGATTATTTAGAAATGGTTTAATAGAAGTGTTCAATCAAGATTACATAAGAACGGCTTGGGCAAAGGGTCTTCCCGGGAGATTAGTATATTGGAAACATAGTCTTAAAAATGCACTGATACCAGTTATCACAATTCTGGGATTACAATTTGGAAATATGCTAGCGGGTGCTGTTGTAACTGAAACCGTCTTTAGTAGACCAGGTATTGGACGACTACTCGTCAATGGTATTCTATGGAAGGATTATCCGTTAGTTCAAGGAACAATTCTCTTCGTTGCTTCAACTTACGTAATTGTTAACTATCTGGTTGATGTTACGTATGCCTACATAAATCCTAAAATAAAATATCAATAAGGTATTTTATGAAAGATTTAATCAAAAGAAAAAAATTTATATTTTTTGGATTAATATTATTTTTCATCGGGATACTCATAATTTTTGCGGAATTTATAGCACCGTATGATCCAATTCAAATAAGTATGCAAGGGAGGAAAGCTCCCAATTTAGAACACTTGTTCGGAACGGATCGTTTAGGTAGAGATATTTTAAGTAGGATAATATATGGAGGAAGAATATCAATATTGATTGGAATAACAAGCGTTGCTATTGGTTTATCAACAGGATCATTTTTAGGGATAATATCTGGATATTATGGGGGTTGGTTAGATAATATCATCATGCGATTAATGGATTCATTATTAGCATTTCCTGGTATTCTATTAGCGTTAATAATCATAGCAGTCCTGGGACCGGGTTTAATAAACGTAACGTTGGCGGTTGGCGTTTCATCAATTCCAGAATATGCACGACTTGCTCGTGGAAAGGTTTTAGAAGTAAGAGAGATGCAATATATCGAGGCAGTAAGAAGTATAGGAGTAAGTAACCTTTTAATCATGATAAAACATATAATACCAAATATGAGTTCATCAATTTTGATAATGGCTTCATTACAATTGGGAAATGCAATATTAGTAGGATCAGGATTGAGCTTTCTCGGCATGGGCGCGCAACCACCAACACCAGAATGGGGGTTGATGACAGCTGAGGGTAGAAATTTTATGAATCAAGCATGGTGGATAAGCACATTCCCTGGATTAGTGATTCTGATAACAGTATTGTCAATTAATCAAATAACAGACTGCATACGCGATCATACAGACCCAAGAATAAATGCAAAGCGACAATAAAAGGAAAAAAATAACAGCAAAATACGTGATTGGATTTAAAGATAGTAGTCATTGTGTATATGAGAATGGTTGTGTTGTTTATGAAAATGATAAAATATTGTATGTTGGGCCTAATAACAAGAAGAAGTATTCAAAAGTCGAAACACTAGTTGGAGGAAATAAAATACTTTCACCAGGTTTTGTAAACTTACACTGCGTCTCAAATATAGATATTCAAACTTTGTTAATGAAAAAGAACCTAACAAAAATCCCAAAGGATGAGTATTGGAGAATAAAAAATAACTTAAAGGACGAGTTTTTTGAAATTTCGGCTAAATACTCTGTGGCAAATATTCTAAAGGGAGGTTCCACAACATTTTGTTCTGTTACTTCAATGGCAATGAAAGGATATAGCGACCAAATAGAACAAAATTGGGAATTAATAAAGGAAACTCAAAAATTAGGTCTAAGAGGTTATTTTGCGAATAACTTTCAGGACTACTGTAAGTTTTACAAGAATGACAAAAAAATTTATGTATACGATAAACATGAAGGGAAGGAAGGATTAGAACAAGCAGGCAATTTTTCGGTAGCAATAAAAAGACTAAAAGATAAAAGAATAAAGACATTTTTATTTCCGTATACACTTGAAAGCTGCAGCGATCAACTACTAGGACACACAAAAGAATTAGCAGAAGATTTAGGATTAAATATTAGAATGCATGCAGCTCAATACAAAGACGACTTTCAAAGAAACTTACAACTTTCGAATAAGGATCCACTAAAAAGACTAGATTCATTAGGTTTATTAAATAAAGGATTGTTGATAACACATGCAATTTATCTATCAAGCGGAAAATCAAATGCAATGTTACATCATGACCATTTAAAAATATTGAAAGAAAATAAAGTAAATATCTGCCACTGCCCAAAAGTCTATCTAAGAAAAGGCTATGGACTTAACTCCCTACAAAAATTAATTAATAAACGAATAAATGTTGGAATTGGTACTGATACTTATCCTCAGGATATGCTTAACGAATTAACATGTGCAAGTTACCTTACAAAATTAAAAGACAGGTCAGTCAAATCAGGGAATCCAAAAGACTTATTCAACATAGCTACCATTGGCGGGGCAAAAGCATTAGGTTGCAACAGAATTGGAAGAATTAAAAAAGGCTCTTTTGCTGATATGCTTTTAATAGATATAGGTGGATTACAATCGGGGATAATCGATGATCCAATCACAACATTAGTGATGAATTGTAATTCAACACATATTGATACGGTGATTGTTAACGGAAAGATCTTAATGAAAGATAAAAAAATAGAAAATATGGATGAGAATAACCTGATAGAAGAAGCATCAAGGCAATGGGAAATTATGAAAGAAAACATTTCAGGCTATTCGAAAAATAATAATTCCAGGAAAAGATTATTCAGCCAATGGATTAAAATAAAGCAATGAAAAGAATTTCAATAATCGGTTTAGGCCAAGCAGGATTACGACACTTAAACGCAGTAGCAAAATTAAAAGATATTGAAATCTTTGCTTTAGCTGAAAAGGATCCAAACGTATTTGATAAACTTGAACTCGAAACAGAAATAAGAAAAGTAAATAATTACGAATTGATTGATCAGACCGATGGCATAGTAGTGGTTTCATTACCCCATTCAATGCTTAAAGAATGTTCAATTCACTTTTTGAATAAAGGTAATCATGTGCTAATCGAAAAACCTATGTGTTTGAATTTAGATGAAGCAATTGATTTTGAAAAAAAGATTGAAAATCTTAAACAAAAGGTTTCAGTAAGCTACGTACATAGATTTAGAAGGGAAGTATGCAAAATTAAAAAGTTAATGGACGAACGGATATTAGGCAAATTAATATCAACAAACTCAGAAATCTATACTCTTAAAAGAAATCCCTACCCAGAATGGTTGCTAAATTATAGTATATCAGGAGGAGGTGTTTTAATTTATAGTGCAATCCACACAATTGACATGTTAAGTTGGTTGATATCAGATAGATGCAAAAGAGTAGAAGCCAGGTTAGAAATGATCCAAAATACGAATATCGAAAGATCAGCAATATGTAGATTAGAGTTTGAAAATGGTATTATTTCAAACTTAAATGTTGCTGTTGTGGAAGACGAGAACATTACCAGGTGGAAAACTACCTTTTATTACCAGAATGGAATTATTGAATTGACTGTAAAAAAAGGTGTAAAATTAATTACAGAAGGTAAAACTTTTGATTACAAAAATGAAAAAGAATTAAGTGATAATTATAATTTTGAAAAACAGATTGTTCAGGTTATCAATTATACCAAAGATAAATTAAGTCCAAATATAGGATTTGATGATGGATTTCAGGCTCTAAATATTTTACATAATTTGTATTTATCGCATAAACAATCTAATCCAATTGATTTAAATTCTTAAATGAGAAATTTAAAATTAATCCTTGTTGGATTTGGAGTGCGCGGAAAGCAATGGCTCAAAGCAGTAAGGAAAATTAAAAGAATTCAACTAGTTGGAATTGTCGAAAATGATGATAAGAAATTTAATGATTGCAAAAGAGTATTAAAAAAGGGTGAACAGTTTTTTAAAAGTGTAGAGTGCTTACAAAACATTGAATTTGATTGTATTATTTTAGCGACCCCACCGAATGTTCATTTCAACCAGATAAAAGATATTGTTAGTAAAAATATCGATATAATTTGCGAAAAACCACTTACTGAATCCTTTAAAAGTTCTTTAAAATTAAAAGAAATTGTTAATGATTCAAATTCGACGGTAATTGTGGGAATGAATTTTCGTTACTTAAATACTTCAAAAGAATATAAAACTTTAGTTGATTCGGAAAGATTCGGTCCAATTGGATATAGCAGTTTTCGATATATAAGAAATAGGAATCCCTATCGTGATGATCTAAATAAGTATCCAATAGGGATGACTCAACCAATGTTATTGGAGCAAACGATCCACCACATAGATCTTATGCGATATTGTTATCAATCTGAAATCCAGGATGTGACTGCTCAAACATGGCGCGTTCCTTGGAGTTCGTATGAAGGTGATTGTTCTGTATCAATTTTGCTAAATTTTAAAAATTTTCACGTTAATTATATTGGGACGTGGACGTCAGGTTGGAATAAATTTTCCTTCGAGTGGAGAACTGATTTTCAAAACGGTGTAATAATACAAAAGGATCAATTTTCCGATTTAAATTTCGCTCAGTTGGAAAGCAAATTAGGACTAATTGGTACAAATTTTAAAACAGAGAAAGATGCTGAAGATTTAAAACAAATTAAAATTAGTAAAGATAAGAGTTTTGAGAGTGATACATACAAATATCTTCAAGATTACCTTAATTACAAAGATACTAATACACCAATGCAAACTAATTTAATCGATTATCTTAAAAGTTATGCTGTTATTGAAGCTTGTATTGAGTCGAATAAGAAAAGAAAAACAATTAATCTTGAAAAGTATTATAGATATATTTATTAAAAATACACTTTCATTAGATAACTATGAATTATAGATTTTTCCAAGAAACTGGGTTAAGCGTTTCAACAATTGGTATAGGAACAAATCGTTTTGGTCACAAGGTAGATCAAAGTGAAGTTGTAAACATAATTGATGAATGCCTTAATCTTGGTATAAACCATATTGACACAGCAAATGTCTATGCAAAAGGTGAATCAGAAAAATTAATTGGAAAAGCAATAAAGAAAAGACGTCATGATTTTGTTGTTGCAACAAAAGTTGGGTGGCCTAATGATAATGATAAAGCTCATGGAAAACTTTCATCAGTAAATATATTTAAGAATGTTGAGCAAAGCTTAGTTAGCCTTGGAACTGATTACATAGATATTCTCTATCTCCATCAATGGGATGATAATACACCCATTGAAGAAACTTTGAAAGCTTTAAAAACTTTAGAAAATCAGGGGAAAATTCGATTTGTTGCTTTATCGAACTTCAACCCTTGGCAAACTGCAATGTTTAATACTTTTGCTGAACATCGTTACAATTTTAGACCGATTTGTATTCAATCCGAGTTTAATTTATTAAAGCATGACAAATACAATGAAATTTGCTCTTATTTAGATTATGAGAAATTTGATTTCATTCCATTTTTCCCACTTGCAAGTGGATTCCTCACTGGAAAATATAGTAATAATGTTATTCCCAACAATTCTCGTGCAACGTGGGCTACCTATATGAAGGACCTTTTTACTGAAAAAAATTTCAAATTCCTTCAAGATCTCGAAGATTTCTGTAAAAAATTTAATATTTCTTTAACGCAACTTTCGCTCGGTTGGTTACTAACTCATTCAAATATACCATCTGTAATATGTGGAGTTCGTTCTGTTGATCAACTTCAAGAAAATGTATCAGCGATTGATGTTCAATTTGACTTATCAGATTTGAATTCTATCCTTCGGATTCACTTTGATGACATTGAAATGGTTCCATAATCGACGAGTAAAAGATGAGAAATCAATTCTTAAATGGAATACAAATAAATCCGCTAAGTTTTGTTGATGAAGGTGTACGCGAATGCCTTTTGTTACTGAAATCAAGGTTCAAAATCAATGCGATTTTTGTTTGCACTGTATCTTGGTTAGCTTTAAAAGTTGGAAGAAGTATATCTTACGATGTTGATGGATGGCCTGACCATGGTGTATCAAAACCAATTAATTTGAAAGGTGGTGCTTATTTTAGACCTAACCCTATATATTATTCTCAAACGAATATTAAAGAATTTTATACTCAAGATGAAATGTTTCAAAGTAATGATATTTTATTTGAAATTATTTCTGAATGTAAAAAATTAGATATTAAAGTTTATATCGAATTGATGGAACCCTTTTTTAAATACGAAGGTCATGGTTCCGTACAAACTATTGATGTTCCAAATATAGTAAATCTGTTAGAAAAAGATTTAATTGGAAGAACGGGTGACGAACCAAGCACATTCAATTCAAACTACCGTAACTGGATAAAAGCAATTGTTGAAGACCAATGCATGTCTTATGATATTGATGGAGTTATGTGGTGCAATGAAAGATGTAGTCCACTTGATCAATTAATACAAGGTAAGTGTCCTACAGATTTTTCTGATGATTTTGTTCAATTCGCATTATCAAGAAATTTAGATGTTGAGAGTATCAAAAAAGCATTTCAATCGATTCTTTCCAACATTAAGAATAATCAAAATAAACTTTCTTATATTCAATTCTTCCAACTCTTACTCTATAACCCTGAAGTTCTACTTTGGGAAAAGTTGTGGTTAGAAAATAACAAGAATCTTGATAAAGAATTATATGGAATCGTTAAATGGATAAATAAAGACTTGGAGTTTGGGCTAAATGTTTGGAATAGAAACCATTTTAGTCCACTTCGGAAGGCTCAATGGCCATGGGATGAGACTCTTGATTATTCTGATTGGGTCAAGCCAATAACTTATCAGCATCAGGCAGGATCCATTTACGCCAAAGAAATTAATTTTTGGGCAAAAAATATATTTTCTGAATCACCCCAAAAATTAATCAGTTGTTTTAATAATCTGTTATCTCTTGGTACAAATAACTGGGAAGAACTAATCTCCACTAGTCTGGACACTGAACATTATGTTTATACACAATGCAAAGACGCTGTTGATGGTGTTGACAATAAAGTACCAGTTTATATGGGGATTGGTATAGATGCACCCGCTCACAACAATAATCAGGCCAAATGTACTCCTAAGATGGTTTACCAAAGTGTAAAAAACAGCGTTGAAGCTGGAGCCCAGGGTTTAATATACTCCCCTAATTATAGTTTTATGAAATTAAGTAATTTAGATGCTAGTGTGCAAGCTCTTAAGGACCTAGAAATTATATGAATAACAAGACCTCAATGAAAATTGGGATTGATGTTGGTGGAACTTTTACTGATATCATTTTATTAAATGTTTCCAATAACGTATATCATGAACAAAAAGTCTTAACTAACCATGATAATCCTCAAATACCTATTTTAGAAGGTCTTTCTAAAATTATTGATGAGAATTCGATTCAATTCTCCAATACTACTGATGTTGAAGTTATTCATGGTACGACATTATTTACAAATGCCCTTATTTCAAGATCAGAGGATCCGCCAGCTTTGTTTGTTACAGAGGGTGCCGAAGATATTATATATACCGGTAAAGGAAATAGATATGACCCCTATGATAAATTTTTAAAAAAGCCTGATGTTTTAGTTCCCAAAAATTTTAGATTCAAAGTTAGCGAAAGGATTCTAGTTGATGGTACTATCTTTAAAAAAATTAATTTAGAATCTATAGATCCATATTTAATGTTTATTGATAAGCATTGTATTAAATCTGTGGCCATTGTTTTTCTCCATAGTTATAAAAATTCTATTCATGAAGATCTTTTAAAAAATTATTTATTGAAGAAAAGGCCTGATTTACACATTAGTGTTTCTTCCAATATTTCACCAGTAATAGGTGAATTTGATAGATTAAATACTACTTGTTCAAATGCTTACATTCAACCTATTGCTGAAAAGTACCTTATCGAATTAAACCATAATTTACATGCAATTGGTATTGATAAATTTAGTCTTATTTGGTCTGACGGTGGACTTTCATCACTCAAGGAATCTATTTTGACTCCTATCAGATTACTTGAGTCGGGCCCTGCCGGTGGTGCACTAGCTGTAAGCTCAATTTCACGTAATAGTAAAAATAATAATTGTATTGCTTTTGATATGGGTGGCACGACTGCAAAGATTTGTTTGCTTAAAGATTATAAGCCCGGAAAAGCAAGTGAGTTTGAATTTGGGCGTATCCACCAAGATAAACCTGGTAGTGGTATCAAAGTAAAAGTTCCTAGTATTCACATGCTTGAAATCGGGGCAGGTGGTGGGAGTATCGCGAGAGTAGATGAACTTGGCCTTCTAAAGATTGGACCCGAAAGTGCTGGGTCAGATCCAGGCCCCATTTGTTACGATTTAGGTGGTAAAAACGTTACAATTACTGACGTCAATTTGCTTTTAGGATATTTGTCACCAGATAAATTACTTGCGGGCCATCTTGGATTAGACATAAACCGGACGATTGAGGTAGTTAAACAAATAGCTCAAAAGCATAATTACGGATTTGATGAATATCTGACTGGAATCAGAAAAGTTGTAAATGAGAACATGAGTCAAGCTATCAAATTGCACGTCACTGAACTTGGTGAAGACCATAGACAATCAACCATTTACTCGTTTGGTGGTGCTGGTCCACTCCACGCTTATGATATTTGCAAGAAACTCCAGATTTCTTCATTTGTTGTCCCTAATTTAGCAGGAATTTTATCTGCTTACGGCTTCTTAACCTCTCATATTTCAATTGAGAAAAATTATTCATTTATTTCATTGTTGAACAATCTCACTTTTTCTGAACTGAACTCTTTTGTCGACCAATGTAAGCAAAAAACTTATGATCTGATAGATGATCAGTTACAGGAATCAGGACTTTTAGAATTTTCCCTGTTCCTTGAAATGAGGTACGAAGGTCAAGGTTATGATATTTTAATTCCGTTTAAACCTGCAGATTCAATTGAGATTATCAGACAAAATTTCTCCAATAAATATATTGAACTTTATGGAATTTCTCTTGATTACAATATTTTTATTTCAGCAGTGAAAATATCAATTGTTCAAAGTTCTCCAGAAATTTCTTTACTTCCTTCTGCAAATTGTTCTTTGGAGAAATCATCCTGCAAAAGAGATGTTTGGTTTGAGTCTTCTGGTAATTGGTTAGCAGTTGATGTTTACGACTACGGAAGCCTAAGAACGAATAAGGAAATTGCTGGACCAGCAATCATAGAATCTAAGAACACTACAATAGCTGTCGGTCCTGATGGTACCTTTACCTTATTGAAGAATGGGGACATAAAAGTATTTGTAAATCAATCCAGTAACGAAATCCATCACTTCGACTTCAAAGATCCAGTAAATCTTGAAATAATTTTAGCGAGATTACGATCAATTGCAGACGAAGCAGACAGAGTTTTGATGAAGACTGCTTTTTCTAGTGCCGTACGAGATGGGAAAGACTACTCTTTAGTCATTTGTGACCAACTCGGTAGAGCCGTCGCTATGCCAACAGAATGTATGCCGCTTTTCATAACATGCATGCCTAGATCCATTAGAATTATAGCGGAGAAATTCAGTAGTAATATTCGGCCCGATGACATTATCATCACTAACGATCCGTGGATTGGTTCAGGTCACAAATCCGATACGTTGCTGGTAGCACCACTGTACAGTGGCAATACACTTAAAGGATATGTAGGAACAATATTACATGTTGCTGATATTGGTGGAACAATCGGTGATTTCCGTGCTTGGGATTTTTATGAAGAAGGTTTGATGATACCACCCATGAAACTCTTTAATGAAGGAAATATAAACTCAGAAATAATCCATTTGATAGAAAGTAATGTACGCCTTCCTGAATTAGTTCTTGGCGATATTTATGCTATGATTTCAACAATCAAAACGATTTCAAGAAAACTTACAAAATTATTTAATTCAAATTTGGAACTTAGTCTTAATGAAGTTGCAGATCAATTCTCAAAAAGAATGCAAAAAGCTTATATTGACAGACTTTCAAAATTTCCTAAAGGAATATATTCTGGAGAACTTGTTGCTGATGGTGTACTTACATCCAATGACCCAGTAAAGAGACAAGATATTGAATTGAAAATTAAAATAGAAATTACAGATGAAGACATAACCGTAGATTATAGAGGCTCAGAAAAACAACGTGAAAGGCTACCTATAAATGTGCCTTACAGTTACACATTTTCCGACACCTTCTATGCCTTTCAGTTTATTCTTTTTGACAATGTTCCAAATTTAGGTGCTCAATACTGCCCAATTAAGATAATAGTTGATGAAAATAGTATATTGAATGCAAAAAAACCTGTTCCAGTTTATGCAAGAACGAGAACTGGAATTCATATTAGTTCACTCATCAATATTGCTCTGGCAACTGCATTTGATGATTGGGTAATGGCTGGTTGTGGTCACAATGTAATTTTTAGAGCTTCTGGCTATGACGAAAAAAGTAAATATTTTGCAATGACCTTTATGCCCAAGGGGGGGCTTGGTGCTCTGGCAACTCGGGACGGACTTGATTGCACTGTCTATCCAACTAATTGCACGATGATTCAAACTGAATTTGCAGAGTCTAGAGCCCCAATTCTAGTTGAAAGAAATCTTGCACCTGACACAGCTGGCAAAGGGAAATTCCGTGGTGGATCAGGTCAATATGTCAAAATAACATCGCTCTCCGACCAACCACTTCAATTCAGTTTCAGACCTAATTTTATGAAGAACCCACCAAAAGGCTTATTGGGCGGTAGCAACGGAGGTAGCGCAAAAATACTTGTTAATGGAAAAGATCAGACTGATGACCCGCTTGTCATCGGAAAACTGGAATATGTTGAAGTTATCACTGCTGGTGGTGGGGGAATTGGTGACTATAATTGTAGGTCAAGGTTTGACATGAATTCTGACAATATCAATCAAATATATAGCTAATTGTCCTAACCTAATACATTACCCATACATGAAATGAATGTATTGATAACTGGAGCAGGGGGGTTCATCGGCAGTTTCTTAGTGGAATCGATCTCCTCTGATTCACAATCTTATGTATATGCTCTTGTGAGCCCATGGGATAAACCTTCTTTTCGCTCAAAATGTAATAAAAATATTAATGAAATTATAATTAATCTTTCTAAAGTTGAAGAACTGACTTTGCTTTTCGATAGATTTTCAATTGATATAGTAATTCATTGTGCGTTTATTACTGATACTAATACCAAAAGTATGTCGGCACAAAAAATTGAAAATTTAAATATTTTAACCTCATCAAAGTTGATTGAACTTTCGTTAAAATCTTTTGTTAAACGTTTCGTGTTTATTAGTTCAGCTGGGATTTACAAAAATCAAAGAAAAGATTTACTGAATAATGAAGTTGATTCAATACTTCCTAGAAATAATTACTTCTATCATAAATTAGCAGTCGAAAATACTATTTCTTGTCATAGTAAAATTCAAGACTCTACAAATTTTATTATTTTGAGACTAGGAACCATTTTTGGTGAAAATGAAAAATCTTCTTCAACAAGACCCAAAACTTCTTTAATACACCAAATTCTATTTTTTCATAAAAAGCAAAACTTCGTCCGTTTGAATGATCTAGGTATCTTTAAAGATTTTTTCTACATCAATAACATTAACTCATTAATCTTTTCAATACTTTACACAAAAAAACATGATCATCTTATATACAATGTAGGATCAAATCAATCTTTTAGCATTAAAGAGATTTTTCAAATTCTTTTCCAAAATAAAATAGATTGTAACTATTCAATTGTCGATAAGGCTAATGCTGATATAGTTGTTAATTTATCTCATAATAGAGCTCCGCTGGATATTGACAGAATTTCAGATTCTTTTAGTTTCAACCCTTATTTCACATTTGAAGAATCTATAGTTAAAATGTTCACAAATTTGAACAAGAGGACTGCTTTATGATTTTTGATTTAGTCATTAAGAACGGCAATACATTTGTAGATTCTAACGTTAAGAAATTAAACGTGGGGATTTTAGGTTCTAATATCGTAAGTCTTTTCGATTCAGACAAATTTGAAACTCGAAACACAATTGATGCAGAAAATCAATTTGTACTGCCCGGATTCATTGATGTTCATTTCCATGTTAGATCACCGTCCTACCCAGAACGAGGAACAGTTGAAACCGAAACCCGTGCTGCTGCTGCAGGAGGTGTCACTGCTATTTTTGAAATGCCTATAGCAAAACCGTGCTGTTCAACCCTTGATATATTTGCGGAACGAAAGGCTCATTTTACTGGTAGGAGTTTCACTAATTTTGGTATTTATGCCGCTCCTGGAACTAAGTTTCATGATGGTGACAAACCTTTTTCTATCGTCTACGAAGAAGACAAAGATAAGATTATGGGCTTCCGTGATGCTGGTGCAATTGCGTTCAAAATATTCATGATCGAAGCTCCCTCTGGGAGAGAAGATGAGTTTGATGGACTATCAATAGTAGATAGGGGTCACCTTTTTCATACTTTAAAATTAATAAAATCTACAAATTTGGTGACCACAATTCATGCTGAATGTAATGACCTACTTAAATATTATCAGCGAATTCTCCCCGATGATGAACTCAATAAACCCGAGTCTCATAACCTACTTAGACCGCCAAATGTTGAATCTACTGCGATAAATGAAATTCTCTATTTAAATAAATTTGTTGATACAAAAATTCATATCGCTCATTTAAGTTCAATTGAGGGTTTAAAGGTCATAAAGCATTATCAAAATGAAAACTGCAATGTCTCTACAGAAACCTGTCCACATTATTTGTTTTATGACGATAATGCTATAAAAGAATTTGGAAATTTCGCCAAAATTAATCCACCCATCAGAACTTCAACTGATCAAGACGCTCTTTGGGCTGGGCTCAAGGATGAAGTTATATCCATTATCGCAAGTGATCATGCCGCATTCTGTTCTTACGAAAAGCTAGCAACTACTCGGATAGATAAAGTTCCGCCTGGCCACCCCGGAGTTAACTCACTGGTTTACACCATGATTGATAAAGTAAGCAAAAAAGAATTTGCCATTGGAGATATAGTTAAATTTTACTCATCCAATCCTGCTGAAAGATTCGGTATTAGTCATTTGATGGGTAGTATTGCACCAGGTTTAAGTGCAAACATTACAATTTTAGATATGAAAAAAACCCATCACTACAACTCTGATCAACAATTTAGCCATGCGAAAGCGAGTGATGTGTTGTATTCAGGAAAAAAGTTTAACGGTAAAATTGAGAAGACCATCGTGAATGGTAAAGTTGTCTATGACGGGAAGGCTGTACTTCCATTACAAGTTGGTCGGTTTATCAACCCAAATAATAAAATATTGTGAAAATCTATGAGAAAACTTTCATCGCGTACTGAATTTGTTAAACCCACTTTTCAAACTTCAGTCAATTTAGATGGGTACATTAACATTGGCTCTGGCACACCTAATTTTTCTCCACCTGAATCTGTAATACAAGCTTTCAAAGAAAGCATTGACCGAAGGCAACTCTCATATACCTCCTGGTCAGGTCTTAACACTTTGAAAGAAGCTATTTCACGAAAGTTACTTAAAGAAAATAAATTTCTAGCGGACCCATCTGCTGAAATACTTGTTACATCAGGTGCACAACCGGCAATTTTTTCGATATTTTTATCAATTTTAGATGAGGAAGATGAGGTTATTATACCTGCACCCTACTATTCAACCTACGAAGAAATTGCAAAAATTTGTGGAGCTAAAGTCATTCCTATTAAAACTGATACAAGCAGTAACTTCACTTTTATTTTTGAGGATTTTGAAAAAGCACTATCTGATAAAACAAAATTAGTAGTTTTAGTATCTCCTTCTAACCCTACGGGTACCGTTCTTTCAAAAGGACTTATTGATAAAGTATATGATAAGCTTAAGATGCTTGACATAACATTGATTACGGACGAGATATACGAACACTACATCTACGATGATCATCAACATTATTCTCTAATGTCCGAGCATGCCGAGAAAGAAAATATTATATCTATTTATAGTCTATCAAAAGGTTATGGACTTACCGGTATTAGGGTTGGATACATAGTCTCTAATAAGAACACGATTGCCACTATTGCACCCTTCCACCACGCAATGAATATTTGTGCCCCAGTTAATGCGCAGTACGCATCAATTGAAGCATTAAATTTGAACAGAGAATGGTTTGAGGTTGAAATGAAAAATGTAATTGCTGCCAGACAAATGTGGATGGAATTTCTAGACCAGTTGAGTTTACCCTACGGAATTCCACAGGGAGCTTATTATATTTGTTTTGACATAAGTCAATGTCAGAAACCAGCTCATCAAGTTTCTAAAGATTTAAGAAGCGACCACCAACTCATCATTAATTCTGTTGATGATAAATATCTCAGAGGCTCCTTCATGCAAGATTTAGATGTTTTGAAAAGTGGTTTGAATAGATTCAAATCATACTTGAGGTAACATCCTTTTTATGGTTTCCAGAGATCACAAATCGCTTGTTGAAGTTACCAACTTGAGTGTTGAATTTGGCACTAAGGATCTTGTTATTTCGGCTGTTGAGAATATTTCTTTTTCCATTCAAAAGAATGAAATACTTGCTCTTGTTGGAGAATCAGGTTCTGGTAAGTCTGTAACTGCACTTTCACTCCTCAGACTAAACGAACTTTCAAATGGGTACATAAGCTCAGGAAAAATCATTTTTTTTCCTTCTGATGACATACAATATGATTTGTCCTCTGCAGATAACAAACTAATGCAGCAAGTACGTGGTAATGAAATTTCAATGATTTTTCAAGAACCCATGACTTCACTTAATCCCTCTCTTTCTGTGGGAACCCAGATCTCTGAAGTTTTTGTAGAACATCAGAAACTAAGTCACACTGAATCCAAGATCAAAACTTTTGAGATGTTGAAGAAAGTTAGAATTCCTGAGCCCGAAAAGCAATACAACCTATATCCGCACCAATTTTCTGGTGGGATGAGACAACGTGTAATGATTGCTATGGCACTTTCTTGTAAACCCAAATTGTTGATAGCAGACGAACCAACTACTGCACTTGACGTTACAATCCAGAAACAGATTTTGAACTTGATTAAGGACTTGCAAGAAGAAAATGAGATGTCTGTGTTGTTCATAACCCATGACATGGGAATTGTCGCGGAGATTTCTGACAGTGTTGCAGTTATGTATAAAGGCAAAATTGTTGAATATGGAAAAACTCCAGAAATTTTTCAAATGCCCAAAGATGCTTATACTAGAAAGCTTATAAATAGTGTCCCTAGATTAGGATCAATGCGCGGTAAAAATTATCCCGAAAAGTTTGATATTCATTAGATCTACACTCCAAATTCTTACTTATTTACTGTGAATCTCCCTTGCTAAAAGTTGAGAACCTAACTACTTACTTTAACATTACCTCAGGTATTTTAGGGAAGACCACACATATTTTACCTGCAGTAGATGATGTTAGTTTTGGAATTGATAGTTCACAAACACTCTCGCTTGTAGGTGAATCTGGTTGCGGCAAATCAACTGTTGCGAGATCAATCCTAAGATTGATACCTCCAAAATCAGGTAAGATCCTTTTCAAAGGCGTAGATGTTCTCAATGCTTCCAACAAGGAAATGTTCTCTGTTCGTGCAAACATGCAGATGATTTTTCAGGATCCCTTCTCTAGCTTAGATCCAAGAATGTCTGTAGCCAACGCGATCGCGGAACCACTCCGGACTCACAAAATCTGTCATCGAAACGAAGTAGCTGATAGGGTCAATGAATTACTTGTACGTGTTGGTTTACTTCCAGAACATGGCAAAAGATTTCCACATGAATTTTCGGGAGGACAAAGGCAACGTATTTGTATCGCAAGAGCTTTGGGACCCAAACCTGCTTTAATCATCGCTGATGAAGCTATTTCTTCTCTCGACGTTACAATTCAAGCGCAAATAATTAATCTATTGATGGATCTTCAAGACGAATATGGTATTTCTTATCTTTTCATCAGTCATGATATGGCAGTTGTCGAAAGAATAAGCCATATTGTGGCCATTATGTATTTGGGCAAAATAGTGGAGATAGGCTCTCGGGCACAGGTCTTTGAAAATCCCAAACACTCTTACACATTAAAGTTATTAAATTCTGTACCTATCCCTGATCCTACAGTCAAAAAAGAACGTGAGAAAATACCTTTTGAAGAAATTCCCCCGCGAGTAAAAGAAGCTGATTTTGTATCTGATTCTTCTAAAATGCTAGAATTAGAACCGGGTCATTTTGTAGCATTGAATTAACTCAAGGGTTTATCATCTACATCAATTTTTGGTTTCTTTAAACAATTCTGAGTAGTGATTAAAAGATGTAACTTAAATTGAGTCATATCAGGAGGCGATCATCTTCACGATCTAACAAATTGAGAACAATACAAGATCTAGTTTAGTGGAAGTTGTTTAGATTAATTTGAGCAAAGCGAAGATCACAAAAATTGCTTTTAAGATTGTGAAATAATAGTCTGTAGGAAGGTATGGTTAAATAAACAAATGACATTGAGTTAGAGATCTATTAACGGAGAGGAGACCTGAGATTTCATCGATGCGCAGAAATTACGATTGAAACATGAGAGTCCAACCCGAAACGACAATTCCTTGAATTAACAAGAGAAGACTAGGGAGAATATGTTTTTTATTGGAGAAAGTTACTCATAAATGTTTCTACTTTGCTGGCAGTTATTATCCATTGAGATTTGTTGAGGGTTTAATGCCTTCTTTTCAGATGCTAGTTTGAGCAAAAGGTTCAAAGCTTTTGTGAATCTTTCAGCAAAACAGAAACCCAATGTTCGATTCCTCAATTTTGCCAACACTCATTAACTCCCCCAAACGTGTATCAATTTTAAACAATCAGCTGCCTTCCCGAGTTAGCTTCTTAACTCTTAGCAAACTTGCTGTGAGCATTTTGACTAGCCAACCTACCATTGAGCCATATCTTTGTTCAACCGGTAGATGATATTTTCTAAGGATTATATTTGCTTTTCGAAGCTTGTATTAAGTAATTCCCTTTGACAATGCTGGTAAATCTGAAAGCTTACTACCCTGGGATTCCATTCTAATTTCTGAATCAGAAACCGCAGATGCCCACCAAATGGACAAAGAACATAGTCTCATATTCGCCACTGCTCTTTTCGTCGAAGCGCTGTCAGTTACTCCGTACGCTCCAAAAAAACTGTTTGTAGTATAGTGCTGGGTAGCCGCCATTTGGTTGCTGATTGGAAGATTAGTTAGGGGAATTTCAGTGTAAGAATAGTGTCTGTTTTCTCAATCTGACCTTGGCTTATGTTAATCTCTTAACAACTGCGGCACCAACATGCCTGCCAAGTCTAGCGCTAGTTTGTCGGTTATCTTTTTAAGGTTCACGAATATTGAAATTAATTACAAATATAAAAGACAATTAGTTGAAAAATAGATATATTTATATTTTGTAAACCAACTTTTCCCGATATTCTTTAAATTCTTTTTTTTGAATCTCTTTAAACTGTTACTTTTTAAAAAAACAGTATCAGGAAAATCACTTAACGATAAATATTTTATCAGGTTGACAAATTAATTTGCTTACAGAATCTTCTTTTAGAAGTTGAGTTTACTGAGGATGAATCTGCTGCATAACTAATTATCAGAGATTAGACTCTCAAAAGTCCAAAGACTTGTATTTACCAAACATCATTATCTTTTCCAATGAGTCTTCACTCTAAATTAGAGTGGAATTTACAAGCGAATTCAAAAAATCAGCATTGCTAATCAAATTTATTGAAACTCATTAGATACACTTTTTTACATACAATTGATTACAAGTTGAACTATAAAAATTTAAGATTATGGTTAACAGTTTTTAGGTTTTTTTGTACATGGGTGATCTTTTAACTGTTCTAAAGATAACTAGAATACTTTAAAACTTTATTTTTAAAAATTAGGTTCTTTATTATAGTTGTTTAAAATTAAAAAAGACTCAATTAAATATCAATTATTTTTTGAATGAATTTTCAATCTCAAGTGGAGAAGAAAAGATATTTGAAGACTGAAAGAATTTTTTAGCTAAAACATTAATCATATATATTTGTACTTAAATTTTTCAATATTGATTGGGCTATTCCAGATGAAAATTTTTCAAAAAAGCAGAGCAATCTTGCTAGGAGCTGCCGTTGCAGATGCCGCTGCACGGCCATTACATTGGATTTATGATAACGAAAAACTCCAGAAAATCATTGGTGGAACGGCAACTCCTGAATTTTGGCCAAAAAGTGAGTCTCCATTCTACACTCTACCCACGGGAGCTAACAGCGCTTATTTTGATCTGAGCTTAGTGATGTTGCGGTCTCTTGACCAAAATTCTGGTGTTTTTGAGCCTGGAATTTTTATGGAGCATGTAGTTTCCCATTTTGGTCAAAACACCCCTTATGAGACAGCTTTTCAAAAGAGAAAACTCAATTACACTCCAGAAGTTCGTGAAAAGGGACGGCTCGCACCGATCAATGGTCCGTGGCGCCACGGGTTAGTCACCACAATGTTAGAAAATTTTTCACGCACTGAAGAAATTCCAGTCGGCCCAACAAATGCCAATGAAATTGATGGATTATGCGCCGCATTGCCAGTTTGGCTAGTTTCTAAACCAGAACAAAGAATTGCTTTCAGTCAAAAAGCTTTAAAAATAGTAGCTGGTGGGCGTCTTTGTGAAGACCATGCCTTGGCTTTTTTACAACTACTGGAACTTGCCTCGGCTGGTGAGCAGCACCCAATCCATCAGTTAGCCCGAAATCCTAAAATATATGGACTTCCTCAGCAGATAACCGAAGAAATAGAGCAGGTTATTTCTGCGTCAGAAGTTGATCATTCTGATTTTGTCCAACAGGTTGGTAAAGCCTGTCGCTATTCGGGGACTTTTCAGGGGGCCTTACATGCGGTTTTAAAGGCAAGTTCCTATGAAGAGGGTGTCCGGTTGAGCATACTTGCAGGAGGTTGTAATTGCTCTAGATCTATACAGGTAGGATCCTTACTTGGTGCAATTCACGGTGAAGAAAAGATTCCAAAAGAGTGGCTTGACAAAACCGACTCTGTTACAGAAATCCAAAATATTGTAGGTAAATTAACTTCTTGAATTGAAAAACCAAATAAAAGCAATCGGAACCTCTTAGAAACATCTATTATTAATTTGTAAATTTTCTTTTGAATCAAAGTAAATTAGATCAATCAAAAATATATGAAATCATGTTTAGTTAGCAATCGTCTTTTGAGATTTATTTAAGTTATATCAAATATAGGCCTAAATAAATTAGCTGTTAACAATTGTTTGGTGCATGGAATCAAACCAAACCTGTATTGATATCCTAATACTGGAGGACAGTAGATATTTTTTCAGAATTGAAGTTAATAGTAACTCATCCAAAAAAGCGTTACACACTCTAGAGGATTTCATCACAGTTTCCACCAGCAGAAGCTTCTGTTAATAATGATAACTTTAAGAGGATCCAAAAATACAATAGATTAAGTCAGCTAATATTTTCAGCCGGCGACAGTGTTTCTGATTCATAAAGATGGCAAAATAATTAACCATGAAACTGTTAGAGAAAAATGTACTCTTATCTTTTTCTCTAAATCCAATTCGTCATTGGGAATCCCACAAAAAAAGGTATGGAATGAATCTTTGAAAAGGGTAGATCCAGGTTTTCACCCGTTTTATCACTTGAGCTGTCAGGCAGACCTGCATTTTCAAAAAAACAAGGGTGTCTTACGCTAAGTGGCACCAGAAAGCAGCCTAAGATCAGGTTCTGAACATTATGTATCTCCGGTCATAGTAGTCAATAAGAAGACTTTGACCCCTAAAATTCGGCTTGAACGAGTAAGACTCTCAACCATCTTAAGGTTCTTATTCAGATCGTAAAAAGCACAAAAACTAGTATTCCAATTGGTACTTTTGGCATTCATCCAATTAATTCGGCTATAGCTTCATCAACAATCTTCCTTTCTTGAGGCTGAGCTAAAATTCCACCCGCATGACCCCAAATTGATGGAATTTCTCTAAAGGTAGCATTTGGTAAGATCTCAGCTTCATCACGATTGTCATCAGCCCAAAAATATAGATCTGTGGAAGTCGGCATGATGAATCCTTTCGCTGTAATTGATGATAAAGCTGACTTCAAATTTCCACCGTGTGTTAGATTGTCACTAATGTCAGCATTCTGCCAAGCTCGAATCATCGCCAGCAAATCATTCGGATCACTTGGAATAAAAACATCTTCAAGAAATTTGGGTGCCTCTTGGATTGATTCATAGCCAAGAATGCTATGACCATTCTGCCTAAAGAATTCTTGGGAAAATACCCAAGCCGTATATACAGAACAGAAAGCTTTCATTCCGGCCATTGGATATTCTTGGTAATTACCGTTGTTGAAAACTGGATCTGTTTTTAAAGTATTTGCCAAACTTTCCAGCATCAACCAATTGTGTGCAGAACATTTTGAGGTACCGCAGATCGGAATGAAATTCTGAACCATAGTTGGGTACATTGCTGCCCAATGGTATGCTTGAAGGCCACCCATCGAAAATCCAATAACCAACTGAATTTCTGATATTCCAAAAGCCCCAGTAACCAACTCATATTGTGCTCTTACACTGTCAAAAATAGTTACACTTGGAAACGATGGTCCTGCAAAGGGTGCTGAGGTGTTCGATGGAGAAGAAGATAGCCCATTGCCGAACATGTTCGGCATGATGATGAAATGTTTTTCGGGGGAAATAGCTCGATTTTCCCCATCAAGATGAATTGCTTCCGCATTTTCATGAGTGCCTCCCACTGGATGATTCAAGATAATCACGTTGCTTTTATCTGCATTCAAACTACCTAGAGTTTTGTAAGCTATGTGAGCATTTGGAAGCTTCTTTCCACATTGAAGTTCGAAGTCTCCCAATTGAAAATTCTTATATTGTAAGTTTTTAAAATAATTTTGGGCTGTATTTCGTTGTTGGGCCATTTTGCTGCTCTAAATATTTCATTACAATTGATTGAATTTCCTAAATGCTGGATTCTTGAATACCGTCTTTCTGCTAGTTGAGTTCATGAAGCTCACTGGCCAAGTACCGAATCTGATCGTGTTCATACAAGCCATCGAACATCCAATCAGGAATGGAATAACAACCGTAGATTCTTCCTGCTAGCTGTCCTGTCACTGCTCCCACCGTATCTGCATCATGTCCTCTGTTGACCGCAGTAATCAAAGCCTCTTCAAATGAATCTGTATTCTCAACAGCCCACCAAGCACACCGATAAGTCTCTTTAACATAACCTCCTGACTTTACTTCCATTAGATGAGTATTTAGAGGGAGTTTGAGATGTCGGTATTCTTTCAATGCTTTCCCAACCCAAAGCTCTCTTGCAAACGCTTCACTATATTGCAGACATTCTGTACAACCGTGAGTGAGATTTGTTTGAAGCAAAGCATTCTCTAAAGCTTCTTTTTCATTTCTAGCGGCAATGATCACCGGCGCCATTCTCATGAGAGCCCCATCACCTGCACTGTAGGGATCAGTTGGACCACAGTAAGGGTTAGATTTATCCTTCCTGTATTTCCCTAGAGCCATTTGGCAAGTCATCCCAATGTCAAAACAAGTGCCTGTACTGGAGAATTTACCATCAGTCATCCAACTAACGAAGTTTTCCATAATGAGATGAGGATCAAACTCTCCGTTTCTATCTAACAGACCCTTAGCAATGGCAAGCGCCATACTTGTATCGTCAGTCCAATACCCTGCGGGAAGGTTGTGAGGCCCTCCGCTCTTGTATTCCCTGAGGTAGTTCCCAGGTTCCCGACTTGGCTGAAACTCTAGATAGGCTCCAAGGGCATCTCCAATTGCCAAGCCAAGCATCATTCCACTCGCTGCATCCCAACTGATTCCTTCGATATCCATAGCCTCTCCTTATCTATTGGAAGAGTTTTTACACTACATTGCATAAATGGTAAAGCAATGGTCACCAGTGATTCATGCAGACTTTCAGTCAGAGCTTTCTGTGAATTTTCTCATAATTTGACAGATAGAGAACAAATTAAGTTGACCCTCATTGGAGGGAGCAGTAAAAAAAGTACTTAAATGTAGATGATTACTTTTGTGTTCAAAGATGATTTCCAATGGATCGGTTTCACTCTGTATAAAGTCCGTTGAAGTTAAATCTCAGGTAATGCTTAAAAATATTCAGTTTTCAAAATCAAAGATTCATGTAGATGAAGTACACATCGAAGCTTCTGCAGAAATTAGTGATAGCTGAGCTAAACAGGTTCTATCAGACCCACACGCTGCTAAAATCTTGGAACATTGATTATGGACATAAAACTCTACGAATTCGGATCTTCAAGGTCTCTTCGGTGCCAATGGCTTCTAAAAGAGCTCAACCTTCCATACGAATCAGTCGAAGATCGATCACTATTCAGAAGTGATGAACTAAAGAAGATTCACCCGCTTGGGAAAATGCCTGCAGCCGTGATTGATGGTAAGCCGCTCTTTGAATCTTCTGCAATCTGCACTTTTATCGCCGAACAAACTCAGCATATTGATTTGATTGCCAAGCAAGGCACATGGTCTAGGGCTCAACATGATCAATGGGTTTGTTTTAATTTGAGTGAGCTTGAGGCTTGGCTGTGGAGTAGCGCAGTCAACACTTTCATCCTGCCAGAGTCAGAAAGACTTGCAGAGTGTATCCCTCAAAACGAAAAAATGTTTAAGAAGGGAGCATTGGTTATAGATGAATATCTCAGTGATCATAATTACTTCATTGAAAACCGGTTCACAGTGACGGATATCATCATCGGCTATACTTTGAATTGGGCGAGAAAAAAGAGTCTAACTGAGGACTTTCCATCAATATCTGCTTATCTTGAGCGACTTTTCGCTAGAGAACATTGTGTTTTGCCACAGGACTGACCTGCCGAAGGGATTTAATGTCATAGGCTTTTGTATTTCAAAGGTCTCCCAAACGCTCCTCAATCATTCTTCCCTCTAAATCGGGACAAATAAGTTTCAACTGCAGCACAGGCAATCCTTCTTGGAAGGCTAAAGACTTATCAGACAATCCTGCGCTTACTTTCAGTCGGCTAAAAACTATCATGTGATCAGCGAACTGACTTTTAATTTAAGAGCCTCCGTTTTGACAGCAGTCTAATTTACTTGCCAAAACAAAAGATTTGTCTATATTTGAAATCTGAAAGCGCCGATTTGATCCGCTTGCGGGCGCATTACAAGTTCAGCTAAAAGGGAATCTGAATTCTTTTGGACCCGCTTTGCTGAAACGAGTAGAGCGGGTCTTTTTGTTTGTACTACCGCCGATTTGAAGAGCAGCTTGCAGGGCGGTCAATAAATGCTGCTAAAGCGACAGCCGGTCTCCAAGCCTTGGACCCCGCTGTTTGTCTCTGTATCCTGAGCAACCCGTGGAGACCTTACCTCCTGCTTTTGTTCTGCTTGGCACTCTCGACAATTAGTCAATCGGCAAAGCCTCCCGTGGTTGTTCTCCGAACATTCTTTTTGGAGACAATCCTATGTACTTGCCAGCCATTATCACCACTGAAAAAGCCTTCCAGCCATTCCCATCTGGTAGTGATCGCTTAAACCTTGTTCTCCCTCTGCACAGTTTTTGTGAAGGGAATCCTTTCCTTGTTGAAATATTGCCATGCTCGGGTTTAGGTCCAATAGATCTCAATGCCTCTGAGCAAGTTGGATCTCAGGTTTTGGATACTACTCTCAGTGGCCAGACCAGCCCTCCACCTGCGGCTTTCTGGGGCCAGCCTAACTCTTTAGAAAGGAGCTGAAGATGGATCTAAAAGCCTATGAGAAACGAAGAGTGCGGGAACTGTATCGCAGGATCACCAAAAACCTCAACAGCCGAAGACGCTATGCAGAACGCAAGGGCCGCTGCTTCACTCCCGACAAAGAGTCTATTCGGAAGCGCTTCTATTGCTACTACTTACTGGACACTCTGGACCGGTTCTATCTCAGGGATCTCGCTTTTCTCAGAGATCCAAACTGCTGGGACAAGCAAGAGGGTTTCTGTGACATCAGTTTCCCGGAATTTTCAGAACGTAGCGAGCTGCTCAGGAGTTCATTTCCTGAAGAACTACTGCCTGAGCAATTACCAGAGAGTGATCCTGATGAGCCTAATGAAGAGAGTGATGATTGGTGGGAGTTCCTTCGGGAGAACGCCGACCATCTAGATAGCTTGGAAGGTACCGGCTTCACAGGATGGCAGGTAGATTTATACGAGTACAAAGGTACTTACTATGTCTTCCACGAAGCAGGAGTCAGCGAGTACGATACCTATCGCGAAGCTAAGAAGCAGATTCGTTGGGCGTGATTAGACTACCAGATTATGAAATGTAAGCCGGCATGCCTCCTCAGATCTTAAGAACTTAGGTTCTAGGGAGCCTGCTTAATCTGTTTGTAATTTGTATCTTTTTGAAATAAATCCTACCAATTTTGGTGGCTTTCATGTTCGCATCTTGTTTTCTTGCCTAGTCTCTCAATTCTCTCAACCTGCCTATCTTCGCTTCAAGTAAAATCTGCAAATGAAATTTCATGTGTAAGGAGAGAGCTGTTGGAAACAGAAATTAAACTTATAAACAGAAACTAAAGTGAAAAGATGGAGAGCTGTTGGGTATATACAAAGTTATTTTCTTAGTTTTCTACTAGCCCTTAATCAAAATTATAGTACAGCCTACCGGTTCCTTCCTGAGCAATCGGGATAACTTTGTTTCTTTCATTTTCAGGGGAGTATATCCATGCATTAAATTCTTCAAAAAACTCCTGGCGAGAATATCCAAATGTGCTTTCAAATGCTAAAATCTCATCTTTAGTTAACTTAAGTGTTGGATAGTACTTGTTTTCAAATATGTAAGGATCTCCTACTTTATATGCTAAGTACGCTGCTGCCCATGCTCCCCAATCGTACGCTGCCTGACTGCAGGGATCAGAGTAGCTGATATTTTCCAATGAAATGCTCGGACATTCTTTCATAGCTTGCTGCCCAGAAATATATTTGTTGTGTAGTACTTGCGCCAATGTTGTATCTGATTTTTGCATATTTCCAATCTTGAACTGTTCCTCTTGGAAAGTATGTTGGCGATAAACGGCTGTCCCTTCTTGAAGCCAAACACCCCCTAACAGCTTTTCCTGTAACTGCCCATCAAATCGACAATTCTTTTCAGTTCCTTCCCCCTGGCAAATAAAAGGGTCCGTGTGTGCAATCTGGAATACGTGCCAATATTCATGGAAAACAAGGCTAAATTCACAATTGTATCCAGGACTTTGAAGATCATTATATCCCATTGGTTTTGACCATACTAGCAGATGAAAATTCATCTGGATCTGACCATTGTGACCGGCTCCAATTGTACATTCGGCACCTCTCGCTTCTGCCTCCAGCCCTTTTTCTAAGTAATGACCAAAACCATGATCAGGTCTATTTATGAAACTCAGGCAATCTTGTTTATTTTTATATTCGTTCTTGAGTCCTATATCTCCAGCATTGTCTCTGTTCTGGCAATACACACTCGCTAAGTTATCTTTTTCCTCTTGATTGGTTCCTAAAACATAAACTTCAGTGGGATACTTACCGAGTCGTTCCTGGATAAGTGAAAAGGCAGATGCCATTCTTTGGTGTACTTCAGTCGATATATCTCCAGAAAAATATAAACTCGCAGGATCTTCAACTTTTGTAGAATGATTGCTTGCTTTATCAGTATGCTTTAAGTCTCCATTCTTGGTAGCATTATCTGTAAATGTATTAGAACTGCCACTGTTACCGGCGCAGGAAGTCACGATAAGTACAACAAAGAGTAAGAAATATTTACTCAGAACAGTCTGATTTATCATTGTCAATTTTTCCTAATTGATATTTCAAATACTTAGATACAATCATTTTTTGTCGATTGGTCTTCAATTAGAGAATTCATTCTAAATGAAATTTATAGTCTTCTCCATTATATAGATCTGAAACAACTGGATTCATTGAGTAGTCCTCTCCTAAATAAAGCCAACGATTGATCTCAATCATTAGTGATTGGACTCTTTGGTCTGTGGGATAATGCTTCATCGAAACAATGGTTCCACTGAAAGGTTGATCCCGAGCCGTCGAATAGCGGCAACTCTCTAGTTCCTTCTCAACTCTTTCCACTAATTCTTCAGGAGTATGGAAGTCATCCGTTCCTAGGCAAAAGCCTGGCCGAAAAGCTGTTTGGTCTAGTTCGTATGGTAGGGCAAGGGCAGGGAAACCATGGCCATCGATAATCAGACAACGATCATTAACCAAGAGCGACTCCTCAACTGCATCTGCCAGCTTTTGGTGATGAGTAATGTAATATCGCTCCAGTAATTCTCGACGCTTATCTTGACTGGGCTGCTCACGTAGCGGCTGACACAAAGATCCTCTTGTGCAAGTTAAACCCATGCCCACCTGACTAATCGACTCTTAAGAGTCGTCTGAGAAACGCTCTGGATACACCACCAGTCTGCTAACAGGAAAACGATTGCGTTTGGGAAGGCCGTTTGGAGAACGCAACATCATTATCTGCCTTTTAGTTGGTATTGAATAATTCATCTATTTTGCTAATCTTTTGTCGTCCAATATCTTAAAATCCAATATACCAACAGCTAGCAAATCTAAGTTTCTGAATCTAGTAATCTTACCCCCACTTGAGGTTTTCTAACCTAAGCGAGAGCAAGTAATGTCGAACCAAGATCTACCACTATTTGATCGTCGCCCCAAACGTAAATTAGCAGCTATCCTTGCTGCCGATGTTGTAGGCTTTAGTAAGATGATGGGAGAAAACGAAGATCGAACCTTAGTCAATCTCAAAGCTTGTCGTGAAATTACTGATGGCGCGATAAGGGAGCACCACGGAAGGGTCTTTGGATCAGCGGGAGATTCTGTTATAGCTGAATTTGCAAGCCCAGTTGATGCTGTTCTCGCAGCTGTAGAATTTCAGAAAAATTTACGTGACAGGAACTCAGCAGTGTCTCCACAAGATCAAATGCAGTTTCGAGTGGGACTTAATCTTGGGGACGTTATAGTTGAAGGGGACAATCTATTTGGAGATGGAGTTAACGTTGCTGCACGGATGGAGCCTCTTGCAAAACCAGGAGGAATTTGCATTTCAGGGAAATTTTATGATGAGGTACATCGAAAACTTGAACTAATATTTGAAAATGTTGGAGCCCATGAGGTCAAAAACATTGCAAACCCTGTCCAAACTTATCATGTAGTGCTTGATCAAGGTTCAGATCCGGCAGCCTTTGATAAAGGCCCAGATGTCAACAGAGGAAATGATCAAAAATCAATCCCAATAAAAAATGAAAAACCACGTATAATTATATTACCCTTCGTAAACAGCAATAACAACGAAGATAATGAATTTTTAGTTGATGGAATTGTTGAGGACATTATCACTGAATTCTCGCGACTGAATTCAATCGAGATAATTTCAAGACACTCAGCATTTGGATGTAAAAATAAAGGCCTCGATAACGGCCAGATTATGAAGCAGTTTAATGTTAATTACATTGCTACAGGAAGTATTAGATCATCTGGTAATCGTATAAGGATTTCTGTGGAATTAACTGACCCAAGTTTAGGTAATTCGATTTGGAATGAACGCTACGACCGGACAATGGAAGATATATTTGATGTACAAGATGAAATTGTTCGCAAGATTATGGTAGCCCTTGTTGGTAAGTTAGAGCTAGTTAGCCTCGAGCGAGCTAAACGAAAACCCACCGAAGACTTAACTTCTTATGAATATTTGCTCAGAGGGAGAGATTTCCATCATAAATTTTCAAAAGAGGGCGTCTTGTCTGCTATAGAAATGCTTGACAAGTCAATTACTGCCGATCCTGACAATGCTCAAGCGTACGCATGGCGAGCTTGTTCGATTGGACAAGGATTGGGAAATGGCTACCTTGAGGGTGAGATGGAAAACCCTTTCGAAGAAATCAAAGTCATGATTCAAAAAGCCTCAGAATTAGATGAAAATGATTTTGAATGCAATCGTTTATTGTGTGAAATCAACAAATTTTTCGAAGATTTTCAACAAGCTGAATACTACGGAAACAAAGCTTGCAACATAAACCCTAACGATCCCCGAATTCTTTCGGCTATGGGAGATCTTTTTGTGATTACAAATAGGGCTGAAGAAGGAGTTAATCTTTTAATCAAAGCATATGAATTAGATCCAATGGGATTGGGTGCTTCAAATGCAGATCAGCGGATCGGTGATGTAATGTTTGGGACATATGTGAAAGGTGATTATGATTTATGCCTTGAGTACGATAAGAAAATTGGAAAAAGGCATCCACTTGCATGGGCCTCAAAGATTGCAAGTCTTGAGTCTCTCGGACGTTCTCAGGAAAAAATTGAGGAACTCAGGAAATTTAAAGAAGCAAATCCCGAGATGCTTCTTGAAGAGATAATTGAAAAAGTTCATTTTGAAAATCTTGATGCTAAAAATAAGTTCAAAGAATTAGTTATTTGATCAATTTTTTTACACTAATCTTGTTAAATCTAATACATATTTATTACCATAGCAAATATGGTTTTTTCACTAAATCAACCTTCAAAGATCATTTTTATTAAGGAACGCCATAAATAGACCAAGTGTCGATGGTAAGTTCCTGAGTATTTCGATGACGGATACCAAGGAAAAACTGTCTGCATTCCTGAAGAAGTATACACTAAATACTGCGTCTTACTTTTTTTTAGAAGAATACGAATCTGTATGCAGCTTTCAGTTAGAATGGAGCCTGGGAAAGTAACAGGCTATCTTAGTAAAATTCAGGATAATAGTGGAAAATTTCCCCACGTTTGGTCTTGATAGTCATTATTAATTTTTTTTGCATAACAGAAATGCAACACAAAGTATAAGGTTTTAATGAGCAATGATAGCATTATTGAAGCTTGGAATACGGTATTATTTGATAAATTTATACGCTTTCAGCATATTCTTGTTGATGGCTTGTCTTCACACAGTAATACTTTGCTTGAGCGCAATATCCACCACAAAGGTTCTAGAGTACTAGACGTAGGTTGTGGCTTTGGAGATACCACCCTGAAGTTAGCTGATATGATTGGGCGGAATGGGAAAGCAGTTGGAGTGGATTGTGCTTCAAAGTTTATTCGAGCAGCTGAGGCAGGTAAAGCTGAGTTAGGACTTCAAAATGCTAATTTTGTAGTTGCAGATGTGCAATGCGATGACCTGCAAGGTCCATATGATTACGTTTTCTCGCGCTTTGGCACTATGTTTTTTAATCTGCCTGGCATAGCCATGAAGAACATCCATAGTTCCCTCAAGGCATCGGGACGACTAGATATGATTGTTTGGCGCAAACGTGAAGAGAACCCTTGGATTTATGATGCTGAATTGAAAGTTAAGGAAATTGTTCCAGTTGTTTCGCATGAAGAGACTGACCAAGTTCACTGTGGACCAGGCCCCTTTTCCATGGCAGGTGCAGACATGGTGAGTGGTATGCTTAAAAGCGCTGGCTTTGAACGGATCAGCTTTGAACGAAATGACGCCGAAATCTGTGTGGGTAAGAACCTTGAGGAAGCTGTAAGTTTTGCAATGGAACTTGGTCCCGCAGGTGAAATAATCCGATTAGCTGGAGAAAATGGGGAGAATTTGAGAGGAACTGTCCGATCCGCTCTCACAGAAACATTGGGGAAATATTCTCGCAATGACGGTGTTTGGGCACCCTCTTCTACTTGGTTCATCTCAGCAACCAAGTAAAATGAAAAACTAATTCTTCAATAGCACATTTCCAACACGCCCCACAATCTCGACCAACATTCCCAACCTCTCCGAATCAACTGAACAACCTTCTCCCAAGTAAATCCAACGATTGATCTCAATCATCAATAATGGGACTCTCTGGTCTTTAAGATAATGTTCCATCGGAACAATAGTCCCTCTAAAAAGCTGGTCCTGAGCAGTTGAATAGCCGCAACTCTCTAATATCTTCTCAACCTTTGCCACTAGTTCTTCAGGAGTATGAAAGTCATCAGTACCTAAGCAAAAGTCTGGTCGAAAAGAAGTTTGTTCTAGCTCATAGGGTAGGGGGAGAGCAGGGAAGCTATGGCCGTCAATAATCAGGCAATGGCCATTAGCCAAGAGAGACTCCTCAACTGCCTCTGTCAGTTTTTGGTGATGAGGAATGTAGTATCGCTCCAGTAATTCTTGACGCTTTCCTTGAGTGGGCTGCTCACGTAGCGGCTGACGTAAAGATCCTCTGGTGTAAGTTACACCCATACCGACTTGGCACATTGGCTCTTGAGATTCGTTTAAGAAGCGTTATGGATCTACCATAAGTCTGCTGACAGGAAACACGATTGCGTTTGCTTCTGGGAAGGCCTGCTAGGAAAACAGGTCTTTACCTTAGTCCGTAATTAGGAACCTATCTGAAGTTTTGAATTAACAACTGTTTGTAGATTACTTTATTAAAATCTGGATCGCCGACTTTCAACATTTGAAATAACATCAATCAAAACTGTCTTACCGTCTTTGTTGAGTTGTTGTGCGTTTTTTAATGCCATTTCGAGTTCATTTGGTTTTTCAACCCTGATACCCTCAGCACCCAAACCTTTTGCAATTTTTGCATAATCTCCTTTCATAGAAGAAACCCCATATTCCTTTTTCGATACAGGACCAATTAAACTAGTCCCTTCATAGGTTGACATGGCCCCATTATTAAGAAGTACTGTGGTAATAGGAAGTTCAGCACGTACTGAAGTTTCTAGATCAAGTCCAGACATTCCAAAGGCACCATCACCCATTAAATTCAAACAAAATTTATCAGGATGAGCCATTTTTGCTCCAATCATGAGTGGGATCCCAAAACCTAGATGCGTTGTTTTTCCCCAACCAATATAACTGTTAGGCAATGTTGCATTATAGAAAGGAACCATGCAGTCCCTTGGTGCACCCGCATCATGTGTTACAATACTATTTTCAGGGTCAATATTTTTATAGATTTCATTTATAATGCGATAATAATTTAAAGGAATTTCACCAGAGTTAAGGATTGGATTCCAATCTTGCATCCACTTCTTTTTTAATACATTAATTTCTTTCTTTATTCGTGTCACTTCACCATTATCTTTTTTAAAACCTTCTGTTTTAAACTCTTCCATCAAGGCCAGAAGGGTTAATTTGGTATCACCAACCAATCCTACCATTGCAGACTCATCTTTATTTAGATCTTCAGGATCTATGGTGTTGTGCAGTAGTGTTTTTTCTGAACTCAAAACCTGTCCATAAGGTGTTCGTGTCAGGCTGGATCCTAAAACCAATACCACGTCCGAGTTCTTTAACCAATTATGTGCTGCTAATGTTGTTGTTCCACAACCTGCACCTAGAGAAAGTGGGTGTCGCTCATCAAAAGCCGATTTCCCTTGCATAGTGCTAAAAACTGGTATTCCAGTAAACTCAACTAATTTTTTTAGTTCCTTTGAAGCACCTGACATTAATACACCACCACCAGCCCAAATAAGTGGTTTTTTTGCCTTCATCAGATATTTTACAGCATCCCTGATATCATTTTGTGAAGGAATTACCTTAGCCGATCTTGGAGAGCAATAGTTCTCAGAGTCCTTAGGAATTTCAAGGGAACACACATCTGATGTCATTTCAACTACAACAGGCCCAGGGGGTCCGTTCCTCAATGCATTAAATGAGCGTCGCATAACATTGCCGACCTCATTGGGAGACAGCACAGATTCTACCTGCTTAACCCATCCCTGATAATTTTGTAATGCAGAAAAGTTAGGTTTTACACCTAACTGACTCAATGAAATTCCTCCCGGCATTAAAAGTATCGGAATGTTGTCCGCGTAGGCCTGAGCTATCCCTCCCATCGCGTTCTCAGCACCAGCTTGCGATTGAACAATAGCAACACCAAATTTTTTCCTTTGACTTATTCGGCTGAAACCATCTGCAGCCATAACCGCGCCTCTTTCATTGCGGAAAGAAATTGGCCTGATACCTTCTTTTGCAACAGCTTCAATTAATGGATTTGAAGGAAAGCATGTTACGCTGTCAATTCCTTCTGCCTTAAGTATTTTTGCAATAAATTCTGTACCCTTCATGTTAATTTATCCCTATGTATTTGTAGTTACGACAAGATTCGCAAATTCAAAAACGCTATTAATTAAATCAGCGCCACTTAAATCAGCCTAATAGAATTCGACAACACATAAATTGGCACTGCCCAGATTAGCACGTATTAATTTTGCTGTGGCGAGTTTGGTACCAGACAGGTTAGTAACTCGAAAGATATCATCACGTGGATTAGGTCCGTCCAAGTTAGTACTGGAAAGATCCGGTTTAGTTCTTCCTGAAATTCTTGATCTGATAAAAGGAAGTCATCCCGAAGATTTTCTGGAATAAATCTAGAAGCGTGAGGTAAGTGCAAAATCATCAGTTCTCAGATTGATCTATCTTTTAGTTGATATTGAAAAATTCTTCGATTCAAGTAGGCTTTGAGTCTTTCTCAAGTTTAAAACTATATCAACCTTGTTTGAATGAGTAACGCAGCTTTATTGAGTAAGATCATGAATAGACTAAGTGCTGGCGATAGGTTCCCGAGTATCTTGATGAAAGATACCGAGGACAAAACCGTTTGTATTCCTGAGGAAGTGAACACTAAATACTGCACCCTACTTTTTTTCAGAGGAGCATGGTGACCCAAATGCGCCCTTCAGTTAGAAGGATACCGAAAATACAGAGTACTTTTTGAAAAGTTAGATGTAAGCATTATTGCCGCTAGTGTAGATAGCTTAGAGGACACTAAACGCCTCTGGAAAGGGGAAAAATTCCCATATTCTGGAAAAGAGATGGGATTCACTTTGTGCTACGGAGTAGACAAAAAAACTTCTGATATGTTGGGCGCTTACTGGAATCACAATAATAATTTTATGCAACCTGCTGAATTCGTGATTGATGGTAATTCAGGGGAGATTTTAATATGCTCCTACAGTGATGGTGGGCTTGGCCGAATAGATGCTGGAGATGTGATTGGTCACTTCAGTGGAATTGAAAAAAGAAAAGAGGAATTCCCTCACGTGTGGCCTTGGTGATCAACATTCATATATTTGGGCTTAGAAACTTAGCTGACCATCACGAACTCTTATGGTAGTTGATAGGAAATAATATTTGATTTTAAGCAACGATTCTAATAACTTTTGATTCAGCGCCGATTTGATCCGCTTGCGGGCGCATTACAAGTTCAGCTAAAAGGGAATCCGAATTCTTGAGGGCCCACTTTGCTGAAACGAATAGAGCGGGTCTTTTTGTTTGTACTACCGCCGATTTGAAGAGCAGCTTGCAGGGCGGTCAATAAATGCTGCTAAAGCGACAGCCGGTCTCCAAGCCTTGGACCCCGCTGTTTGTCTCTGTACCCTGAGCAACCCGTGGAGACCGTGCCTCCTGCTTGTGTCCTATTTGGCACTCTTGCCAACTAGTCAACTGGTAAAGCCTCTCTTCTGTGGTTGTTCTCCGAACTTTCTTTTTGGAGACAATCTTATGTACTCACCAGCCATTATCTCTACTGAACAAACTGTCCATCCACTACCATCTCGTAGTGACCGCTTCAACCTTGTTCTCACTCTGAACAGTTTCTCTGAAGGTGCTCCGTTTCTTGTTGAGATACCATCATACTCTGGCTTAGGTCCAATGGATCTCAATACCTATGAGCAGGACTCCTCTCTACTTTTGGATACTACTCTCAGTGGCCAGACCAGCCCTCCGCTTGCAGCTTTCTGGAGCAGGCCTAACTCTTTGGAGAGGAGCGGAAGATGGATCTAAAAGCCTATGAGAAGCGAAGAGTGCGGGAACTGTATCGCAGAATCACCAAAAACCTTAACAGCCGAAGACGCTATGCAGAACGCAAGGGGCGTAGCTTCACTCCTGACCAAGAGTCTATTCGGAAGCGCTTCTATTGCTACTACCTATTGGACACTCTAAACCGCTTCTATCTCAGGGATCTAGCTTTTCTTAGAGACCCAGATTGCTGGAACAAGCAAGAGGGTTTCTGTGACATCAGTTTCCCGGAATCTTCAGAACGTGGCGAGCTGCTCAGGAGTTCATTTCCCGAGGAACTACTGCCTGAGCAATTGCCAGAGAGGGATCCTGATGAGCCAAATGAAGAGAGTGAGGATTGGTGGGATTTTCTTCGAGAGAACGCCGACCATCTAGATAGCTTGGAGGGCACTGGCTTTACAGGATGGCAGGTAGATTTATACGAGTACAAAGGTACCTACTACGTCTTCCATGAGGCAGGAGTCGATGAGTACGATACCTATCGCGAAGCTAAGAAGCAGATTCGTTGGGCGTGATTAGACTACCAGATTATGAAATGTAAGCCGGCACGCCTCCTCAGATCTTAAGAACTTAGGTTCTAGGAGAGCTGCTTAATCTATTTGTAATTTGTATCTTATCGTAATAGATACTGCTGTAGCAGTAACAGGAGTGGAAGGGAGGTGGTTAGGCAGTTGTGTCTCAGGGTGCCTAGCCCGCACGAATTGACACCGTTTTGTCTGAAACAAACGATCAATCCGAATGATGTTGGTGCATTGAACCTAATTCTTTTGGAAATTTTGTCAAGAGGTCACATGGAAACTATCTGGGGTCTGGATTTAGGGACCACTTCAATTGGTTTTTCTGTAATCAGAATGAACATCAAAAAGGAGCACGATGAAATCATCAAGACAGGCGTCAGAATATTTCCAGAGGGTCTGAATAATGATCATGAGCCTCGCAATAACCGACGAAGAGATATGCGTTTGCGCAGGAGACAACTCCGCAGAAGGAGAATACGCAGGATTGAGTTATCCAGAAAGTTTAAGTAGATAGGGCTGCTGCCTGAATTTGCAACAGAGTCCTGGAACCAACTAATGGATCGTGACCCGTACGCCTTGAGAAACAGAGGGTTGAGAGGGCAAATTGAACTCCATGAATTTGGAAGGGCCATCTGTCACCTGGTGCAGCGCAGAGGGAATCCAGCATATTTAGTGATGAAGCAAGTAGGGCACAAGTCTGATGCGATGCTACGAAGGTATCAACTCATTGATGAGCGTGATTTTTTCGAATTTAGGTTCTCATCAGAGCCCCCAAAACTCAGTGAAACAAGTTGATTTTTACGTGGGCGTATACGCGGGCAATAGCCGATTTAGAGAGGGGGGTAAATCGAGGTAAGAAACAGTAAGGGAGAAAGAGGAGCAACTCGCCTTTAGGCTAGATAAATTCGAGGCTAGAGATAAGTCGGAGTAAGTTGAAGGAATTACAAATAAAGTTGCAATGTGGTGGAGGCAAGGAGGATCGAACTCCTGACCTCAACGCTGCCAGCGTTGCGCTCTCCCAGCTGAGCTATGCCCCCACTTAGAGCTTTGTTGGAACCTGATGAGCAGGCCTTAGATGGAAGTGGCGTCCCCAAGGGGATTCGAACCCCTGTTACCGCCGTGAAAGGGCGATGTCCTAGGCCTCTAGACGATGGGGACCTGCTGAAGGTTCAGCGAAAGCTATTAAATATAAATTCCTCCCTAAAAGCTGTCAACTCTCTTTTTGTGAAGCTGCGTACTTTTTCTCCAAGAAGGAATCACAATCCTTGAAAAAACCGACAATTTCTTCTGCCAGAGCTGGGGAAATTCCAGATACTTGCCGCAACTCCTCCATACTCGCCTCTCTTACCCTTTTCAAACTACCAAAGTGTTTGAGTAGGGCTCTCTTGCGCCGATTGCCAACTCCAGGGATCTCATCTAACAGAGATTTTAGATTGTCTTGCCGCTTTAGCTTGCGTTGGAACTCAATGGCAAAGCGGTGAGCTTCATCACGAATGTTCTGAAGGAAATAGAGAACTGAAGAATGCCGCTGAAGCCTAATCTCGTTTTTCTGGTTAGGCTTGACAACATATTCGTAGTCTTCGTCATTGCCTCGAGTTACCCCTCGCCTGCGTTCCGAACGTCCCTTGGCCAGACCAATGATATCCTGCTGATGCCAGTCGATTCCTAATTTTTCCAGAACAGCTAGAGCAGCATTAAGTTGGCCCTTTCCACCGTCAATGATGATCAAATCGGGCAGAGGTTGTTGACCACTCAATGCCCGCTGGTAGCGACGGGTTAATACCTCCTCCATACTTGCAAAATCATCTGGAATATGAATCGTCCGTAGCTTGTACTTGCGATAGTTCTCTTTGGCAGGCTTGTTTCCTTCCCAACAAACCATCGAAGCGACGATCATTTCACCGCTAAAATGGGAGATATCAAAACACTCCACCCGATCTGGAAGTTTTTTGAGATGAAGAAAGTTCTGAACTTGCCGGAGAATTTCACTGTCTTTAACGACTCGCCTCCTTTGTTCCTCCAGATTCGCCCGAGCGTTTTGAAACGCCAGGCTTACTAACTCTTTTTTGTGACCACGCTTGGGAACCATCAGCTGAACCCTGTGACCGGCTTTTCCAGACAAAGCCTCTCCCAATATTTCTTCTTCAGGATACTCAAAGGGTAGCAACACCTGGCGAGGGATTCCTGTCATTTCACTGGTGTAAAGCCGGTTGATGGCCTGACCAAGTAAATTTGCATCCGAGGCCTGTTCACTCGTATCAAAGAAGAAAAAGTCGGAGCCCAACAAGCGCCCATTGCGAATAAAGAGTACCTGGACACCAGCAGTTCCAGCTTCTCGATAGAGATTGAAAACATCTCTATCTTCTCCGTCTGGGGACATTACCGTCTGTCGAGTGAAGATGCGTTGCAGTGATTGAATCTGGTCACGTAGTTGAGCGGCTTGTTCAAACTCCAGAGTTTCTGAAGCAATCTGCATTCGCCGTTCAAGGTCCTGCAATAGTTCCTGATCACGACCCTTCAGGAACAGTCGCACCTGCCGCACCAATTTTCCATATTCATCAAGAGCCACATTTCCACGACAGGGAGCTAGACAACGTTTCAGTTGGAAGTTGAGACAAGGGCGAAAGACCTTGCTTCCATCCAGTTCCATTTTGCTGGTTCTCAAGGGGAAGTAGCGCAGCGCTACTCGCATCATGTGACGGGCATCCTGAGCTGAAGGATAAGGCCCAAAGTATTCTGCCTTACGCTCGTGACGCTCTCTCACAAGGCTCAGGCGGGGGTAGTTTTCCTGGACGCTTAGCTTGAGATAGGGGTAAGATTTGTCATCCTTGAGGGCTACGTTATAGCGTGGTTTGTGAAGTTTGATCAGTTGTTCTTCTAGCAGAAGGGCTTCTGCTTCGGTGTCAGTTAGAATCCAAGTCACATCAGCAACCAACGAAACCATGATCTGAATTCGCAGGTTATGCGCAGTAGATTTTTGAAAGTAGGAGCGAATCCGATTGCGTAAAACCTTGGCTTTACCGATGTAGAGCAAATCACCGGATGCATTGCGAAAATGATAGACTCCTGGCGCTTCTGGGAGATGTTTCAGTTTCTGCCAAACCGGAGCTCCTTGGGGAGCACTTTTCATCGAAGCAGAGTGCATTGAGATAATCCTCTGGTGATCTTCATTTTCTACTGAGTCTCTTCTTGAGCTTGCTAACTGGATGACATAGCGTAGCGAATTCTTACGCTTTGCCAACCTTCTTTAAAATGCTGATGCTACCCAAACAACTTGAGGAACATGAACTTCAGGCCCTGCTCGCGTTGGATCATCATGTACCAAGATCTGTGCTGGGATTTCATACTGAGACAACAGAAACTGGGGTGACTTGGCTGATCCGAGTCTGGGAACCCGATGCTGTTTCCTGTCGAGTAAGTTGGCTAGAGGAATTCGGTTTCCCTGATTTAGAGATGGAACAGGAACATTCTGCAGGAATATTTGTGGGCACTTGTGAAGGAAAGACCTCTAGCGCCCCATACACGCTTCATTTCAAGTATGCCGATGGTCAAGAACATAGTCGACTAGATCCGTATTACTTTCAGCTTTCAATCAGTAGTTACGATCAATATCTGTTTGGGCAGGGTAAGCATCACTTTCTCCATGAAAAACTCGGAGCACATGTCGAGCACCGCGAAGGTGTTGCGGGGGCGCGCTTTGCAGTATGGGCGCCGAACGCTCGAAGAGTCAGTGTGGTTGGAGACTTCAATGGTTGGGATGGAAGAAGGCACCTGCTCCACGTGTTAGGTAGTTCTGGAGTCTGGGAACTCTTTGTGCCTGGAGCTCAACCCGGGCAGTACTACAAGTTTGAGCTTCTCAGTCAGTCAAATCAGTTGCTGTTAAAGAGTGACCCTTTCGCCTTTGCTACCGAGGTTAGGCCATCAACCGCATCACGTATTCAAGAATTCTCTGGTTTTACCTGGGAAGATGAAACATGGCTTGAAAAACGGGAGCAAACGGAATGGCTCTCTCAACCTCTGAACATCTACGAAGTACACCTTGGTTCCTGGAAGCGCGTACCCGAAGAGGGGAATCGGTTCCTGAACTATCGGGAATTAGCAGAAGACCTGATCCCCTACGCCAAGCGCATGGGCTATACTCACTTGGAGTTATTGCCCATAACAGAACACCCCTTTGATGGTTCATGGGGCTACCAGGTGACTGGATACTTTGCGCCAACATCCCGCTTCGGTCCTCCAGAAGATCTGATGTATTTTATCAATCGATGTCACAGAGAAGGATTGGGAGTGATCATCGATTGGGTACCCGGACACTTTCCCAAGGATGCTCATGGACTAGCCCAATTCGATGGAACAACGCTCTATGAGCACGAAGACCCTCGGAAGGGAGAGCATAAGGAATGGGGCACCTTGATCTTCAACTATGGCCGTCATGAAGTACGCAATTTTCTAATCAGTAGTGCTCTGTTTTGGTTTGAAAAGTACCATATCGATGGGATTCGTGTCGATGCCGTTGCTTCGATGCTGTACCTAGATTATGATCGCCCACACGGAGAATGGATCCCAAATCAGAGTGGAGGCCGTGAAAATTTGGAAGCTATTGATTTTTTCCAGGAGTTACACGAAACACTATTCCACTATTTCCCCAATATTCTTTCCATCGCTGAGGAATCAACCTCATGGGATGGGGTTACACGGCCTCCCTACCAAGGTGGATTGGGTTTCAATTTCAAATGGAACATGGGCTGGATGAATGATTCACTACGCTACATGGAGTTGAATCCGATACATCGCCCATATCATCATCACTGGCTCAGCTTTTCACTTGTTTATGCTTTTTCTGAGAACTTTGTACAGGCAATTTCTCATGATGAAGTCGTTCATGGCAAAGGTTCATTACTGAATAAAATGCCCGGTGATGAATGGCAAAAGCGCGCTCATCTCCGCCTTTATCTTTCTTATCAGTTTGGACATCCTGGAAAGAAACTACTCTTCATGGGCAGTGAGTTCGGACAATGGAGGGAATGGTCGGAAGCACAGAGTCTGGACTGGCACCTACTTGAGAATCCTGTTCACCAACAGTTGCAAAACTTCTCTCACAGGCTCAACTGGTTTTACAGAGAAAACCCGGCACTTTACAGCAACGATCGAGATTGGCAGGGTTTCGAGTGGATTGACCATAGCGATACTCAACACAGTATATTTTCATTCTTACGGCGCAGTGCAAAGAGTATCGAATCCCCATTAATATTTGTTTACAACTTCACCCCTGTACCTCGAACTTATTACCGGGTAGGATTTCCAGAAGTAGGAACCTACTGCAAATTACTTGATTCAGACTCTCCCGAATATGGAGGCTCGGGATTCAATCAACAGGAAACCATCGTTGCTGAAGAAGCTCTTTGGCAAGGGCAGGGTGCCAGTGCTCATCTGGATTTGCCGCCACTTGGATGCCTGATTTGGCAACGCATTCACTGAATCATCTACGAACCAAGGATTAGGCTCGTCAGAGTTAAATCTTACAACATCGGATTTTTATGATGGCATACATCGGATTCCGCAGTTCACCGAGGCTACCATGAAAGAAAACCTCACCTCTTTTCCTAATTCACCAAATTCGAGTTTTCGGATGGATCAAGATTCCTTGACCAGAGAATACATCGACAGTCTACGATCAGAAATTATAGAACTACGTCAACAACTTCAGATCGCCTGCGCTGAAAAAAGTCAATTACTACAACTCTTTCTTGGACAGGCTTCTTCTCTTCAAGCTTCGCTCAATCCGGTCACAAATCAGTCATCAGCCAATCCACCTGTCCAACGTACTAAAACTCCAGAGCGTGCAGATGATTTGCAGGGGAATTTGCCCACTCCAGCAACTGCGCGTACAATTGACACAAATTCAATAAAAAATTCTCAACCAAAGTTAGAGCCTCCCAAAAAAGAAAAAACCGATGCTCCAATTTGGCAACCAGTTCGAAGAGCCAAAGCCTTTGCGGATGAAGTCCCAGTTCCACTTTTGGTGAGACGCTATGTGCAAGAAATTAACAACCATCAGATTCCAATTGGTCACGCGGAGTTGCGTCCAATGTGGGAATGGCTCCAGTGGCAGGGAATGTTTTTAGATCGACAGAATCGTGAGTCTGCGCGGGAAACACTCAAGCGGATGCGCAAGCAGCTCAAGAATTAAAGGGACCTATCAGCGTTTTTGCCAGAGCCAGCAGATTAGTATCAGACCAAAAATCAGGGGTTCTAGTCCAGGTATGTCTTGCCAGGAAAGGGGTAGGTTCATACGAACTATTGCAAGAAGTTGCGGCAGAAAGCGTATCAGAGCTGCTCCACAGAGTAAGCCCCATAGGTTGGTAGAGCCCAGCAAACCAATAAGCAGAATCTCGAGAGAGAGTGACAATGGGAAGGCTTCTGGAGACAAATACTGCAGCTGCAAAGCCAACAAAACTCCTGAGAGGGCTGCGATGCCTCCGCTCCAGACCAAGGCTTGCTGTCGGACTCGTCGTGGATTAATCCCCAGACACATCGCTTGTGAACTATTCTTACTGGCTCTCCAACGTCGGCCAATTGTGCTGTCTTGAAGTTGATGCCAACAGAACCAGGCTCCCGCCAAGGCTACCACGCTCATCCAGTAACTCCAGTGTTGATCTGTACTTCCCTTGAGAAAATCAGGTGTGTCGACAGAAATTCCACTATATCCACCGGTCCAATTCTCTGCGAGTAGCAACAACTCTTGAATCAGCAAGGCCGCAACTAAAGTCGAAACTGTCAGGCTTGTTCCCTGTAGGCGTTCCGTAGTCCAGCCTAGTAGCCAGCCACTCATTGCACCGAGGGAAACCCCAATCAATAAGGAAAGCCACCACGCTCCACCAGCCTGCAGCGTCAGTGCACTACCGTAAGCACCAATTGCCAGCCAAGCTGAATGCCCCAAGCTGATCAGACCTACTTCCTGGGATAAAAGTTTCAGGCTCAGTCCGGCGAGGGCATAGATCAGCCATGTTTGAGCTTCGGACAGCCAAAAGGCAGATACCCACCATGGGATAGTCAGAAGAAACCCAAAACCAATAAACGTCCTCAATCGCATCAGGATTTTCCCGGGA
>JACLAC010004106.1_pt1 | contig 43699 bp, 34 predicted proteins | sample 8027881 | NCBI WGS metagenome assembly JACLAC01 (sample SAMN15725517, study PRJNA655200) | protist metagenome | isolation source: fluorescence activated cell sorting (FACS) single amplified genomes of... | place: Spain: Blaines Bay Microbial Observatory, Mediterranean Sea | collected 2016-01-19 | reverse complement strand
TGCTGACACCAGCCCAGATCTCCCAGCTTCCGTATGTGAATAAAACTTCCCCTCGGAATCAATTGAACCAATGCCATTACCCACATTCCAAAGCGGCATTTCATCGTCAACGTGGAATTCTTGCACAGAACCCACAGGAATCAATATCGGGTCAACTTGCGTTTCATCGACTGTAAGCTGAACCTTTCCTCCTGTGAGAGAAGGTGGAATGCTTGGAGAATCAACTTGGACTACTGTAATTGAACCATCTTTGCTTGATTTTAGACCATGCGAATCAATAGCTGTAACTTGCCAACTAATATTCTCATCATAATTCTGATAAATAATTGGACTAATTTGCCAAAAATACCGATTTTGGAGTACATCGATAGGAAAGAAATGCATCGTACCAAATCGGTTGGATAACTTAAGAGAAACGTTGTTCAAACTATCTCCCTGAATGCTGGCAGCCAGTTGAATAGTATCACCCAATTGAATCTGAGCTGGAACACTCAAGTCAGAAATAATCGGTGGTTTTGATGTGGGTAGTGGAATCACAGAAAAGCGAAAATCATCGCTTATTTGGCCATAAAATTTCCCGTCTAAATTCACATCTACACGATACATGCCAAGTTGGGCTGTTTGTGGAAGTAGAAAAGCAAAATGAAAGAAATTTTCTGGCGACTCGTCAGTAATCCGGTTGCTGGCAATAATAATTCCGTTCGGATCTTTCACAACTACGAAAGGAAAAGCAAGTCGCGCTGACGAATAGTTAAAAAGCCTCCATAATTGATTGCCAAGTTTGTCTCGAATCTCAAACCCAACTTGAACTTCATCACCTGAATAATAGGCCTGAGAAGGTGTCGATGCATACAAGCTAAATGGCGAATTTCCAGAATTACCAAGTGTATAGGTTTGAGGATGATCAATCTGAAAATCATCAACGCGCAGTTCATAAGCATAAAGTTCTCCGTCAAGATCAACAACATAGCTCAGGTTAAATTGATAAATTAAGTTAGGCATAAGCTGCATTGTTGGCGAGGAATTACTAAAAGCAAGCGAAAAGGAATCAGTATAAGCGGCATCATAACCAATCTGACTCTCAATAATATCGACGAACTCATAAGAGAAATTGGTCGACAATACCTCGTTCAGAACCAGTTCGGTATTCTCAGGAAGTCTAAATGCCAAACTGGCAGTTGGCATTTGTGAGCCATCAAAAGAAACTGAATTTTGCGTATCCGTAATTCGTTTATTCTGTAACACAACATAATGTAAGGAAATTGAGCCCTTTATGATAATATGGTAGTTTCCCGGCGAAATTGAGGTCAGCAACTGACCATCGTTATTCAAATTACCAATATACCCAACCGCACGTTTTCCAGCTCTAAAGTACACCCGAGCAGCAATTAGAGGCTCTAAGAAACCTGCATGTCGATCTATACCAATAGCTGAAACAGTTACTGGTACCGTCCGATTGGCAAAAAGTGTTGTCTTTCCCGGAGCTAAAACACTCTTTACAATCAAAAAACTCTGGCGAATATTTCCAGAATCAAGATCAGGTGACGCAACTACACCATAATCTCCATCCACAAGATCAATTTCCACCACACCACTTGAGTCCGTGACAAAGCCAATGAATCCATCAGCACGTGGGCTAGGAGGAGAAATAGGCTCGACTTCACTATCTGGGGTCAGTTTACCGGGGAAAACTTGAACGCGAACCGGAGAAATTGGATTTCCAGTCTGATCAAGGACAGTTACTATTAATTCAGATTTAGCTACAGAGCTAAAAAAAAAAACGAAGATAAGAAAGATAAAACCTAAGAAGTTTGGTTTGTACCCGAACATCATGTCTTTTGTGGTTTCTTTTTAGCAGCTGGAAACAAAATATTGTTCAGAATCAATCGGTAGCCAGACGAATGTTTATGGAGATTAAGATTGGTAGGAATTCGTCCCTCGCCAACAAGATGCCGATAATCTTCTGGATCATGTCCAGCCAAAAAAGTGAAGGTACCTTTTCCCAAATTCCCATGAATATACTTGGCATACTTAGTGCCCTCGATTTCCCCAAGAATCGTCGTGGATTGACGGATAGTATTCTTGTTGAAGGACGTTGTCTGACCCAAGTAACCGAAAACTCGAGCGTTATGATTCTGCGTTAACATTGCTGGAATTGGATCATGCTTCGCCGCGAATTCAAAAAGTATAAAGTCCTCAATTCCAGTAAGAGGATTAAGCTCTGGCTTTGGGTTATCGATATTTGAAAACTCGTATCGGTTCGGATCAGGATAAAGTTCAAAATCCTTGAAGGCAAATGTTCGATCGAATTTAAGCAGTGATTGATAGTTGGTTTGGACTGGCGTACCATCGATCTCAGGTGCCACAATGTCAATACGGCCACCATCGGTAGCCAAAGCAATATCAAGTGTTTCAGATGCAGAACACATCGCAAATAGAAATCCCCCCTTCACAATATAATCCCGAATGAGTTCGGCAATATGACCTTTTTGGCGAGCAACACTGTTGAACCCTGATTCCCGAGCGACATCTTGGTATATCCGTACACGTTGCTGATACCAAACCTGATCTCGAAAAGAAGCATAAAATTTGCCATATTGCCCTGTGAAATCCTCATGATGAAGGTGTAACCAATCGTATTCCTTTGCCAATAACGCCCCTTGCATCACTTCCTCATCCCAAACAGTTTCATAGGGTATATCCGCATAATCCAAGACAATTTTAACTGCGTCATCCCACGGATCTTGATAAGGACTGTTGTCACTAGGGCGATAAACAGCAATCTTCGGAGCTTTTTCAAGCGAGATCTCATCCATATTTCCATTTTCAATTTCAGACTGCATTGCGATCCAATCTACATTGGACAATAGCTCGAAAATCACCCCCATTTCAGATGATCTCTTTCGAACATCTGGAGCATCTAACAACAAAAACGCTCCTCCACGATAATTCAGCAACCATTTCGCACTATATTCGCGTGGGGCTTCAAGAGCCCAGTAGGTGAGGCCATATGCCTTAAGATGATTCGTCTGCGATTTGTCCATTGGCACAACAATCCACTGCGCGGCCAAAAACGGACTAAAAACCAGCAGAATCAGAAACTCAACTATAATTTTTTTATATGTATACGCATTTAAGGCACTTCTGCTACTGCTTTCTGTTGCCTCTGGGTTTTTCGCTTTTGCCACGCTTTAACCCTCTCCTTGATTAAGGCCTCATCTGCCTCTGCCATCTTGAAATTTAACAACGCTCGATGTGTTTCCGCAAAAACTCTGGAGTCTTCTACTGAATATGGATCGGAATCCTTCAATACCTGGATCAATATTGGAATAATTTTATTAGATGGTTCCTTCACTTGACCGAGAAGATATATAGCATGAATTCGTACATCGATGATTTCATCATCTAATTTTTCCTTTAGGAAATTTAACTTTGCAAGTTCATCAAAACCTTTTAATAAATCAATTATCTTACGATGATATTCAGCTTTTTTATCCCCGGATAACCTGAAAAGTGCCTGTAAAACTGTTCTCCCCCATTCCAATGGATGTCGAATACCAATATAAGCTAGCACAATAGCAGAATTCCTGACAATTCTATGGTTAGTGCTTTGCTGAGCGTCAAGTAATGTCGGAGTTACGGTAGAACCAAGCTTTTTAATAGCTTCTATAGTACCTACTTGTACTTTTTGACTAGGATCGCCTAGAGAACGAACCAAAGCTGAAAAAATTATATTAATTTTTTTTTGATTCATAGCTTGGATGTTGAGTCTATGAAAATCAGCTAATGCTAGAGCTGCGGCCGCTTTAGCATCCTCATTGATATCTTGATCGAGAATCCGTCTAACTTGACTCAAAACATCATCCTCAGCCCAACCCTGCGGTGAGATCCTGACAATTGTCTGGACAGCACTTGCTCTAACTTTCCCAGACAAATCATGCAGTGCATCTTTAACAGTTGGTATCGCTTTTTCAGCCTCATAACCGATGTCACCAAGAGCAGTGATAGCAACTGAACGAACATTAGGATCCTTTAAAGCAACAACTATAAGCTGTGATACAATCAAATCAACAGGCTCTCTGATCTTACCTAAAGCCAATGCCGCGTTCTGACGAACCTGTAGATTACTATCATTAAGCAAACCAATGAGATTCTTTGTAATAAGAAGTTTGCTCTTATTTCCTGCTGAACTTCCTATTTTCTTCAGAGTCTCTACCACACTTAACCGAATAAGAAAATTCTCATGTGTAAGCGCATCCACCAATATTCCTATGATTTTATCACGGCCTGTTTCATCCAGCTCTTGACCTAGAATGTTTCCCAACGCATCCGCGGCTACAGCAACGTGATTACCACCTTCCTCGAGCATCTTCAAGAGTTCATCGGTTGCGGAATGAGCCTTCATTTTTCCAAGTGCGACAGCAGCATAGAATCGAGACCTAGGCATTTTTGAACCAAGTCGACCAATAAGTTTCCTGATGATTTTCTCTCTGTCTTCACCTCTAGCTTTGGACAGATTCGCGGCAGCCGCACCAGTCACAGACCTATTGGGGTCATCCAACATTTTCAGCAGATACTCTCCAATTTCAGACGGATCTAGTATCTGCGCTAGTGCTTTGACTATTGCAGCCCGTATTTCTGGGTCTTCATGATTTAGCGAGAAATCAATTCGTTGAGGATTCAACTTCCTTTCTATCGTATATATTCGATTCCGATCAACCAGCAGCCAAACACTTTTGGGAATCACCTGATCAATTCTAGCTTTTCTAGAAACATAAAGCCCTTTTTCTTCAAGTGCTATTTGTAAGTTTCGGGAAATGCTAACACGACGAATCTCAATACTCTCATTATTGCGTTTCAAGGTATAAATCTGTTTATTTCTGTCATCACGAATCATCCAACTTTTATACTTCTTTTGTGTTGCTAAAGTTGCTTGATTAGAAATTGGCATACCCAATAATGTGAATTGCTCAAAAAGTACCGGTGGTATAGCCGGACCTAGATTAAGGTCTGCCACCAAATCCAGTGGAATCGAAAAAGGAAGCATAAACTCACTACCTTCTTCCAATTCGTCTCCAAATTCCACGGGGATATTGAATTGAAATTTGCTGTACATTCTCTGCAAAGTGTCTTTATAAACTCTTGCAAAATCCCCCATCTTTCCCAATGCATCAATCGCATGAAGTTGAACTTCTATGTTTTGATCGCCTAAGGCCTGTACCAATGCGGGAACAACGTCACGAAAACCTTCAGTACGGGAAGAGGTCGACTTTGACATCTCACCTAAAGCATAAACCAAATTTCGCCGAACATTTGAATTTTCATGCGTCAACAATGGAACAATTATGACAGAAAAGCCAAAGTCTCGGAGACTCTCAATTGCTTCTTTCTGTGTGTTCGGCACAGAATCTGTCCATATGCCAAGGATAGAATTCCCCTGTTCTTTGAGGACAGGATCTTTGACTGCAAGCGAGAGAATTGGAATTGCAGAATGACCAATTTTTTGCAACACACGGATTGCGGAACTTCTAGCAATCGGCTTACCCTGTCTAAGAGTAACTGCAAGGTAAGGAAACGCTGGTTCTCCAATTTCAGCCAATTTGTCTATTGCTACTTGTCGGGTAAATATTTCATCCGCATCAAGTCGATCGACGAGATATTCAATGTCAGTAACCTGAGCATATGTTCGACTAGCCAACAAAATGAAAATAGACATTAAAAAAAGGCCAAAAACAAGGGATTCCCTTCCAATCCAAATTGGCAATTGTCCGAAAAATTTACGGCTTTTCATTGTAGATCGATAACCATGCACTGGGTGCGAATGGAGGCTCTATGTCCATGGTCCCTTTTGACTCTGGCAGCTCAACCGATTGCCGGCCATGAATTCGCGTTTGTTCAGACTGTAAATTCTGATTGCGTAGTTTGCTATTCCCTTTCTGGTTAGGTTGCTCCAGTAACTGGGGGGACACAGCAGGACGTGCGTCACGTTTTTCAACAATCTCCATCAAACGTGAAAATTGTGTCACTCGATCAATCCGTTCCGGGGGTTTTTGGACAAGATCAAGTGTCTCTCGTGCAATCATCAATTCTACATTCGTCGGGATTAGGAACGTTTGAACTGTCGCGCCATCACGACTAATTTCTTTCTCACATACCCTATTACTATTTTTATTCGGATCAACTTCGACACCCAAAAAACCAAGTTTTTCACAGACTTTCGACCGAATTCTTGCCATATTCCCCCCTACCTCACCCGTAAAGATAAGCGCATCAAGACCACCAAGCGAAGCAACATATTTACCAATATACTGGCTGACACGATAACAAAACATTTTCAAAGCAAGCATTACACGCGCATCATCTATTGAGGTAGTATTAAGAAATTCTCGAAAATCTAATTCGAGCCCTGAAATCCCACGTAAGCCACTGTTCTCAGTTAAAAACGCCTCAATATCATCAATCGACATGCCATGTTCTCTCGCTAGATGAAAAATAATAGATGGATCAATATTTCCGCTACAGGTACTCATCATCAACCCTTCCAACGGTGTAAACCCCATGCTTGTGTCCACAGAACATCCACCATCAATCGCTGTAATACTACAACTATTTCCAAGATGGCAGGAAATAAGCTTTAGGTTTGAAAGAGGACGTCCCACTAGCTCAGCAGCACGATGTGAAACGTAACGATGAGATATTCCATGAAACCCATAACGACGAATACCATGTTCTATGTAAAATTCGTATGGAATAGGATAAACCAGAGCATAATCAGGAATTGATTGATGAAAAGCGGTATCAAAAACTGCTACTTGTGGAGTGTCTGGCATAATCTTACGACACAACCGAACCCCTTTTAAATTAAAAGGATTATGCAATGGGGCGAGATGATTATTTTGCTCAATTAATCCTTCTGTCAAAGGCGTAATAAGTTGTGACTCAGTGAAATGGGTTCCACCATGAGCAACACAATGCCCAACAGCAGTAATAGCTGACATGTCATCAATAATACCGTGTTCTTTATCGAGCAAAGTTGCTGAGATAAATGAGAAAACGTTGTCGTAGGTAATCTGAGGAACTTCTAACTTATAGCTATCTCCATCATGGCGAGCATAGGTCAATTCGGGACTTGAATTCTTAATGTTACTAAATTTCCCCTTGGCAAGACAAACTTCGCCTATCATCTCAAAACATTTGAATTCAAGAGACGTATTATCTGCATTAATGGTCAAAATGAGAGGCATTTGAATTTGGATTCAGCTTAATAACCCATCAATCCACAACAACGCCGACAGACAGGCATGAGACCTTCGGTACTAATCGACTGTCGGAAACGAACAGCTTTCTCATTGTTCCACATCTCAGCTACGGAATCTCTTCGGATATTACCAATAATATAGTCATGGTAATCTCGGCAAAGGCTAACATCACCATTACTATCTATTTCCATTGTCATGTAAATAGAAACGCATTGATTGTAACCAAAAGTTTCAGAATGATCCTTATAGTATGTATTAATTTCCTCTTTTGTATGAAGTTCCGGCATCATCATGGGAGGACAAGTATTACTCTGTTGTGAAATACGTACCATTTCGTGATACTTTTCAAGAATGATACCGTGATCAAACTGGTTCCATTCCCCAATCCAGCCGTAGTGAGTCTGCGGTTTTTTGCCAAACCGACGTTCAAAGTCGTCTGAGTGCTCCATTGCAGATTTTTGATCAATCCACCATGTAAGATAAAGGATTTGAGCATCAGCATACTGGCTAGTAAACTTGTATAGATCAACAACATCATCTATGTTATAAGCTGTAATGCAACTTAAAGGAACTATGTATGGAAAAGGCGAATTATTTTTATTTTTTTCTTTTCTCACCTTTTGGAGTGCCGCTTCGACATCTTGAAAATTACTATATTTCCCTGAAACTGCAGGGCGCTGATTATCGTGAATTTCAGCATTTGAGCCATCAACACTCAGATACAGGACCTCACATGTCTCTGCAATATCCTTCGCGTATTTAGCCACTCGCGTTCCGTTCGATACGATTGAAATCGGCATATCGCGCTCGTGAATATAATATAGCAAATCAACGATACCAGGATACATCATCGGCTCTCCACCCCAGATGTACCACACTGGAGACCACCCAAGATCCAAAATCTGATCGACTAAATGCTTATAATCTTCGATTGGTACTTCTCGCTGTTTCAATTCTTTTAGGTCTTGATCAACTAAATAACCATTATCTCCCCACTGACCGCAAGAATGACAACGCAAGTTGCACATATCTGTAATCCGGAGGCTAACAAGTTGTACACTATCACCCCGTCCATGCTTAGCTCCTAGCGGATGTCGAAAATTGAAAACCTCTTTAGACATTTGGTAGCGCGCCATGATGTACGATGTATGCCATTCGGCAGACACTACATTTGCAAGCTCCTTGATGAAAAAACGCGGTGAGACTCGGCTTCGAATTGACATTTTTCTTCCGATCTAATTAATTTAGGATTCAGTTACTCGTTAGTGACTCGGCCTAGGACCTGACATTCCGTGTCGGAGAGAATTCTATAACGCACATTACCCCAAACAATCTCATTTTGAAATATTGCCCATACAGCATTTACGGCGGCGACAAAACCTGAAATGGGAATAGCGAAAGATGTACGTTTAATATTTTCTCGAATCTGCTGATTGTGTTTCATCTCGTCTGGTAAAACAACGAAAGAGTACCGATAACAATAGATTTCCAGAAACAAAAAAGGAATTAAGGAAAACAGCCAAGTGGCAGTACGCATCGATAAAGCGAGAAAAGGTACAGAAAACAGAATTAATGTTTTTGGAACAACTGTCATAAAAAGAATTGCCCATTGGATTTTATGTCGCATCCAGTATGTCATGATAGTTTGCCTGTTAGTAAATTCAAGAACTTGCTTCCATGATCTATGTTTTGTGTGACATATCGAGATAGCTTCTGGGACAAAATGAATTTTCTGATTGAGCGACCTTACTGCAAACGTCAGATTATGATCTTCAATAGCTGCCCGATCCCAACGTTCTAAAACTTTTCCTTGGCTAATCAATTTCCGTCTAATAGCATTTGAACCACCCCAGACCATAGTTAATGGATGATCCCCCTGAATGGCTAGCTGAAAGTTTACCCATGCAGCCTCAGTTACTGTAGCGAGGTCTTTCAAAAAGCCATTTTTCCCCGTAACAAGATAGAATCGTCCACCAACTGTCGCACCAACCTTTGGATCCTTCAGCGGCTGCACAAGCTGACTAAGCCAATCGCTTCGTATTTCGGCATCAGCATCGATAAAAGCGATAACTTCTATATCATTTGGAAGCAATTCGATAACTGACATCAAGTTCTGTATTTTTTGCGATCTAGGCAGATTATCATCAATAATATTAGGTGCTAGCACAACTTGCACATTGGTATATCCCTCTACCAATTCTAACAAAGGTCTATATGAACTATCACAGTCTGCGTCCCCAACATAGTTTGTTACTAAGTAGACAAGATGATCACCAGCATAGTCTTGTTTAAGGACCCGTTTAACATTTTCTGCTGTTCTAAAATCCCATCCGTAGTGTGGCGCAATAACAGCAGCTTTAGGAAAAAAGGCAGGAGGTGTTTTTCTCTTTTCACGGCGAGCATAAAAGAAAGATCGAAGTATTACTAATATCTCCACAATCAATAGGAAATAGCATGTGCCAACAAGATAACGCATTTGCGACCAATCCTTTTGAGCTCTTAAGTGGACACCAATCGTAACACAAATAAATGAACTCCGTCAATTCAAAACCAGCAGTAAAATGCTTGTTGACCCTGCGGAAACAGAGTTTCCACAAAACATACTCAAGATAAGAACTACACATTTAGCACTCATGTTCTATAATATGGGTTTCCCAAAATTGTGACACGAAATGTTTAATTTCAACACACTCCTATGATTTATTATTGTATGAAAGTGTCAGCATGACTCTCAATGAATTTATTAATTGAGTCATCAAAGGCGAGCTTTCCTCGATTCAAAATTAGCACACGATCTGCGTATCTCAATACTAAATCAACATTATGGGAGGAGAAGATAAGAGTCTTATTGTCATTACTAATCTTGTGGCAAAGTTTTTGCATCGTAGTGTTGAGGTAACTCATATCTTGACCAGTAGTTGGCTCATCTAACAGAAGCAAATCCGGGTTCAGCGAGACATTAGCGGCGACTGCAACTCGCTGGCGTTGACCACCAGACAGAGCATATGGATGATCATTTTTATACGAGGAAATTCCAAATACGTCGGCTATCTCGTTTGATCGCTTTTCCAGTAAATCGTGCTTCAGCCCGAAATTTAGAGGGCCAAACTTTATCTCATCTTCAACTGTCTGAGCTTGTAAAACCAAGTCCGCATTTTGAAAGACGAAACCAATTTTGCTCTCCCCATTTCGTTTGGGTTCGCAATCATCTAAGATGATCTCACCGGATGTTGGTTGTAACAATTTAGCCATCAACATCAACAACGTTGTTTTACCAGATCCATTTTTCCCCATCAATGCAACAATTTCACCATATCCTACTTGGAGTGATACGTTGTCTATAATTTCGGGATTTCCCCCGCAATGAAAGCTCGAACTTATCATTTTAAGCAGATTTTTTCGATTTTGAATATGAATGACTGAACGTTTCCAAACCTGTGTCTTTTTAAATTGGGGTTTACGTACTAATTTCTCTTCTGTTACTTGTCCATCCTTTAAAATCCAACTACGATTGCAAAAATCTGCAATTGCTTGTACTTGATGTGTAGCAAAAATTATTGTGACTTCAAGCTTTTTATTCAACTCACTAATAACCTGTAAAACGTGTCTACTAAAATTTACATCGAGATAACTTGTCGGTTCATCAAGTAACAATATTTCCGGCTTCATCACGGACAAACAAGCCAACGCAACCAGTTGCTTCTCCCCACCAGAAAGAGTCGATGTCTCACGTTGTCTAAATCCTTTCAAACTAACCAGATCCAAAGCTTCATCAATAGCTTGATCTACGCTATGCAACGGCATACCCATATTTTCTAACCCGAATCCGATTTCATCCTCAACAGTTGTACAAAAAAGTTGATTATCGGGGCTTTGAAACAGGAGACCAACTTTCCGTCCAATCTCCGACAAAGTGAGACCTGAAACACTTAAACCGTCGATCCTCACATTACCTTGGAATTTACCTCTAGAAGTATGTGGAATTAAACCATTAATGGTTTTAAGTAATGTTGATTTCCCAGAGGAAGTCTCCCCTGTTAGTAGAATAAAATCACCTTTCTCAACCGCAATGCTGATGCAATTGAGAGTAGGTTTTTCCCGACCTAGATAGGTAAAACTGAGATTGGAGATTTCGATTTGTGGCATGCTTCTAGCAATGTTAGGACAATTTCTTGCGAGGGGTAGTTTAAGATGATAATATTCAACCAGAAAACGTTTTCATAGATCAATAAAGATACATATAAGTGCATAATCGTCATCGTTAGAAATCAACAACACCATTATAAGGATAACAAATTAAACAAGCTCCAGCCAAACTAAATATTAACAGATAAGGTCATTTTTCTAACATTATTCGCAAGTACCTAAGTTTGACTACAAGGGAATGATCTTTAATGTGTTCTGGCCTTGTTAAACCTGAAATATGTTGGATTCATGGTAAGTGTTGCCATAGCAAAATTGTGATGATAGTTGACGCCCATTATGTTCCTATTTGACGTAACCTTGACAGTATCTAAACGAACGTTAAATTCTACCAAAGCAGTAGCAAGGACCCGGGTTATTCCGGACAATCCTTTTATCTAAACTTCTCAACTAAGAGATTCCAACCAGAAAAACACAAAATGGACACATTCAGTGAAATCTAAATTTAAACATGCTGAAATCTTAGCCAAGATGAGGAGATCTCATGGCTGAAAAACCTCAACACAAATATAAATTCAACACAACATGCTAATTATCCTATTGATGATTATCCCCTCTTGCATACAATCTGATGTAAATGAGGCCTCATCACTAATTCTGATTGATCAAGTATCCTTTATTGGAAACCATAAGATAGATCAACAGAATCTGGAAAAGTTAATCTCTGTTAAAAAGGGAGATCCATACGATGAAAAGAAGCTGAAGACTGGCTTAAATCGAATAATTGAACAATACTTGCAGTATGGATTAATATTCGCTGAGATTTCTCCTCGAATTGACCTAGAAGAAAAACAAGCACAAATTTGTGTCCAGATTCATGAAGGGGAAACAGCAGAGTTTGGAAATATTTCCATTGTGGGAAACACAAAGTTTACTAATGCTTATTTACTAAGCTTAATCGGGTTAAGCCGGGGAAAGCCTGTCAATATAACATCATTGGAGAAAGGAATTAAGAGAATACTCAACTTGTACAGCAAGCAAGGGCATCCAATGATAGAAGTAAGACTGGTCGACGTAATCGCGAATCCAGATAATAGCAAATTAGATCTGCGGGTAGAAATTGACGAAAAAGATATGATAAAAATCGCATCAGTCAAAGTCAGCGGTTCCCGAAAAACAAAGGAAGAAATCATTTTAAGGGAATTGCCAGTTAAAGCCGGTGACGTCTTTGACCAAGATAAAATTGATCAGAGCCTTCGCCAATTAATCAATTTGGGCTATTTCTACAAAATTAACCCGAACCTACTGGAAACAGCAGATACACCCAACCAAGTCAAAATACACGCTCAAGTTACCGATGCTCATACAGGTAGGATAAACGGTGTAATTGGTTATGTTCCTGCCAACTCTCAATCTAATGACATACCAAGGTTAACCGGATTAATTGAAGCTAGTGAAACAAATTTATTTGGCACAGGTAGACGTCTTAACTTTCGATGGCAATCCGGCTTGATTAAAACAATTCTGCTTTCATATACTGAACCATGGATGCTTGGAAAACCAATTTCAATAGGAGGTAGATATGAACACATTAAACGTCAGAATCAAAGCAGAATTAAGATGTCAAAAGAAAAATCAGCAGGCCTAACAGTCAGCGCACGTTTAACTCCAATGCTGAAAGGGTTATTGACGACATCTTTGAAACAGACCGATTTATTAAAAATCAGCGCTACAGAGGAATTCGACAGAATAAAATATGGAATAGCTTTTAGTGTGATCCGCGACAGTCGAGACTTTTTCTTGTCTCCAACTAGAGGTAGGAAAGATCATATTGCTTTTGAGATTTCACGTGGCGATTTCAAATTGCGAAAGTTATGGCTGGATCTAGATCAGTATATTAAAACATGGAAAAATCAAGTTATCTTAGTAGGTGTACATGTCGCATCTGCTTGGGGCCAAGATATGCCCTGGACCGAAATGTTCTCACTTGGTGGAGCAAACTCTCTCCGGGGTTATGACGAGGCCTCCTTTTTTGGCCAACACCTCCTTTACTGTAATATTGAATACAGATTACTTGTAGGCCATATTTCACAAGTCTTTAGTTTTGTAGACACAGGTTCGATAATTAAATCAAACAACTCAATGACTTTCGAGCCAATTAAAATTGGGTATGGTCTCGGAGCCAGGATCGAATCTAGAGGAGGAATACTACGAATTAATTATGCCTTGTCCCGGGGAAGTCCTCTTTCACAAGGAAAGATACATGTTAACCTTGGAGCGTCATTCTAACTTTGATAATCCCATTAGACTTAAGGTATGGGCTTATGTTAGAAGAGTTAATTTTCTCTTGCATATTTGTGCTTGTTGTGGTAGGATTTATCCGGTTTTTTGGCTCCTAAAGAGCTTCGATTTAGTTTACAGTTGAATGGAGAGTGGGGCAGGGTTTTCCCACTCTTTTCTCTTTTTAGAAGTAGGTTTTCTGTTAGAAAATATGAATCAGTTTGGAACTTCAGTTTCAGATTTGGTGTCACCGTTGCTTGAGGAACTCGGCTTTGAATTAGTCGATGTTGAATTAGATAGCTCTGCGAGTGAGAAAACTATCCGGCTGTTAATTCATGGATCACAGGGGGTAACATTAAACGATTGCCAACAAGTCATAGAAAATACAAGACCAGTACTGGATGTATACGGTTTAATTGAGCAAAGTTGGAACCTTGAAGTGGCATCCCCCGGTTTGGATCGCCCAATCGTAACCGAAGCAGATTTTCGGCGTAATCTTGGCCGCACAATTGAGATAAGGTTTCAATTAAACTTGAAAGGAAAGATTAAGAAAGTAAACGGCGTTTTGAAAAAGGTTAATTCAAAAAAAATCACGCTTCAGCATTCGTCTGGCGAAGTGTTCCAAGTCAGCATTTCGCAGATAGAGCAAGCAACAGCTAAACTAAGTTGGTAGAAAAATCCCTTAATGATATATGTGGAGAAAGAACAATGACAGGTGATCTCATCTCAACTGTTCAGCAAATGATGGATCAGACAGATCTTCCTCAAGAGATTTTTCTTGATGCTATTCAATCTGCACTGATGCAGGCTGCTAAGAGACGTTATGGTTCAACTGAGGAAGTGTCAATTGAGCTTGATCCCGAAACTGGGGAAATTTACTGCTATGTCCCCAAAAAAGTAGTCGAGATTATGCAGAGTTTTGCCAGAGAAATTCCCATTGAAGAAGCACGTAAGATTGATCCAAATGTTAAAGTGAATGACATTATTCAAGTTGAAGCTAATACTGGGGATTTTGGCCGTATAGAAGCGCAAACGGCGCGACAAGTCCTCGTACAAAAGATCAAAGAAGCTGAAAGAGAACAGGTTTACGAAGAATACAAAGAGCGTGAAGGTGAAATTATCACAGGATATGTTCAGCGTATTGATCGGAATGCCATAATTGTCGACTTAGATCGAACAGAAGGAATTTTAATTGACGGGGAGTTTAACCGTAACGCAGGATATAGACGAGGGGACCCTTTAAAATGCATTATCGTGGGTGTGGAAAACGACGAACGCGGATTGCAAATTCTCCTTTCCCGAAATCATAATGACTTAGTAGTTCAGCTCTTTGAGATGGAAGTTCCAGAGATCGAGGATGGTTTGGTCGAGATTCGAGCCGTTGCTCGAGACCCAGGTGACAGATCAAAAGTTGCTGTTTACACGAATGATTCCAGTATAGATCCTGTTGGCACATGTGTAGGAGTCAGAGGTTCACGGGTAAGAACGATTGTTGACGAGCTCGATGGTGAAAAGATTGAGCTTATTCGTTGGCACGAAAACATTGAAACCTACATCAAAAATTCACTTCAGCCTGCCAACGTATCGCACGTTAATATCAATCAGGACGAGCAATCAGCAGAAGTTATAGTTCCTGAAGATCAACTTTCCCTAGCCATTGGCAGACGTGGGCAAAACATACGTCTTTCTAGTCGACTCACCAATTGGAGATTAAATGTTAAAGGCGAAACTGAAGCAATGGAACAAATGAAGCAAGGGGTCGCTCAAGTATTCAAGTCTAATCTGCCTGACGAAAATGAAGAATAAAGATGATGCTTCTATATGTCTTCCCGAAATACATTGGGAACAAAACAGCAAGCGGGAATTTAAATTATCAGGCATGTGATTTCAATGAGGAAGTCTCACTAATCTAGCAAGATTGTGTCTATTCATTATAAAAGCTTATCGGGAACTGAGGAGATAGAGAAAGGTGAAAGAAAAATCAACAGCCTCAAGCCAAAAACAAATTAAAGCAGAAAAGGCAAATATCCGGGTCCATGAACTTGCTAAACAATATAATTTGACAAGTAAGGATTTAATTACAGAAATAGAAACATATGGAATTGTTGTAAAAACCCATATGAGTTCCTTGTCGCCAGAAGATGTTGAGCTTATCGAGGAACAAAGGAACTTGAAGTCGAAATCAAAAGAGACAAGTGTACCATTGACCACGAAGGATGTGAAGAAACCCGAAACCAAGAAAGAACCGCAAGCAGAAAAAGAGTCAAAGGCGAATCAACATAAACACACAACCAAAAAAGAAAAAAAGAAAAGTAAACGTAAAGTTGTTGAAGAAAAGGTTATAGAAGCGAAAACGATACCTGCCGACAATGTCCCCCGTCAAATACAGGAAGGCATAACTGTGGGCAAACTTGCATTACAACTAGGGGAACTGAAAAGCACAGAAGTGATCATGAGTTTGATGAAAATTGGGGTGATGGCGAACGTAAACCAGAGTTTAGATTATGAAACTCTGGTTGCTATTGCCGACCAATTTGATTTTGAACCGATTCGTCAGTTAACACTCGAAGATAAGATTTTAGCCGAAATAGAGGAGGGAGATGATCCTAAAGACCTAGCACCTCGTGCTCCAGTTGTTACTATTATGGGGCATGTAGACCATGGAAAAACATCTCTCCTCGACGCGATTCGTAACACCAATGTAATGGATACCGAAGCTGGAAATATTACACAGCACATTGGAGCATATTATGTTGAATCTGCCAATGGAAATCTCGTTTTTCTCGACACTCCGGGCCATGCAGCATTCACTTCTATGCGTGCCCGTGGAGCACAAGTAACTGACATCGTTGTACTTGTTGTTGCTGCTGACGATGGAGTAATGCCTCAAACAGTTGAGGCAATTGACCACGCCAAGGCTGCAGGTGTTCCAATTATCGTAGCCGTCAACAAGATTGATGTCACTAATGCAAACCCCGATCGCGTCAAACAACAGTTGATGGGACATGAGCTTTCACCAGAAGAATGGGGTGGTTCAACTGTTTGTGTTGAAATCTCTGCCTTAGAAGGCACTGGTGTTGAAGATCTTCTAGAAATGCTGTTGCTTGAAGCAGAACTCCTTGAGTTACAGGGTAATCCGAATCGGAACGCTAAGGGGGCAATCCTTGAGGCTAAATTAGATCGAGGAAGAGGCGTCGCGGCCACTGTTCTAGTACAAGATGGCACATTAAAAATAGGTGACTCCTTTATTTCGGGCATATACAGTGGCAGGGTTCGTGCGATGATCAATGATCAAAACAAACATCTTAAAGCAGTTGGCCCATCTACTCCGGTTGAAGTACTAGGCTTTAACGGCGTTCCGGAAGCAGGGGATAGATTTAATGTTGTATCTTCGGAAGCAGATGCTAGAAAAATCAGCGACAAACGACAAAGTGAGCTGAGGCAATCACAACTTAGTTCAAATAGCACAGTTACTCTTGACAGTTTATTCGATAAAATCCGTACAGCAGAAATTAAAGAATTAAATGTGATTGTCAAAGGGGATGCTCAAGGTTCAATCCAAGCGATTAGTGATGAGCTGCTGAAGTTGGGTGTTGGTGAGGTCGAGACCAAAATAATACGTGCAGCGGTTGGCGGGATCACTGAAGCTGACGTTCTCCTCGCGGTAGCTTCAAATGCAGTTATCGTTGGATTTAACGTTCGACCAACAACAGAAGCTATGCAGTTAAGCACACAGGAAAATGTCGACGTCCGTACATATTCCATCATCTATGAGTTAATCAGTGAAATTAGAGCCGCAATGGAAGGATTGCTTGAACCTGAAGTGAAAGAGGTCGTTGTTGGCCGTGCTGTAGTCCGAGAGACCTTTAAAGTTCCTCGTGCTGGCACAATTGCCGGAAGCTATGTAAATTGGGGTTCTGTTAGCTATAACTATCCCGTTCGTGTACTCAGAGATAGTGTCTTGATATATGAAGGCAAAATAGAATCTCTTCGAAGATTTAAGGATGATGTAAGCCAAGTCGCCACAAACTATGAGTGTGGTATTGGTATCAGCGATTTTGACGATGTTAGAGTCGATGATACATTGGAGTGTTACACACTCGAAAGTGTTAAACGAACATTAAGTCCATAGAATATCATGCATGTTGGGGTTTGTACTATCAACTTACGTCTGCCCCAAAGTCAATCACTAAAAGATAAGCGGCGTGCGATAAAAAGTGTTATTGATCGTGTGAAAAATCGTTTCAATGTCTCAATTGCGGAAGTTGGATTGCAAAATTCTCATCAATCGGCCGTAATCGGCGTTGTCTCTGTGTCTGGTGACCAACATCATTTAAATAAAGTTTTATCCCATGTTGTAACATTCGTTGAGAAAGCGCATTCGGTGGAATTAGTTGATTATGAGATTGAGTTGGTTTATTAAAAATGCCCGGACAAAGGCGTAGGAATCGTGTTGCATCACAAATTCAAAGAGAATTAGGCGATGTTCTACTAAATAATGTAAAGGATCCACGCGTGAAGTTTTGCTGTGCAACCCACGTTGAAATGTCCCCTGATCTAAGTTATGCCAATATTCAAATAAGTATCTTAGGAAATAATCAGCAGAAGCATGACGGGCTTGCTGGCCTTAAAAGTGCGAGTGGTTTTATTCGTCGCGAGATTAGCCATCGGCTAGGTCTCCGAACCGCACCAGAACTGAGGTTTAAACTCGATGAATCAGTTGAGCAGTTAATGTATATTGACCAGTTACTTGAAAAGAATCGAGAATAAGCTAGTATACTCCAACCCATGGACATCTATCATAAGATCTTGGAGCTAATTGATCAACACGATAGCTTCGCAATTTCTGCACATGTTAATCCAGATGGGGATTCAATCGGTGCACAGTTGGCGTTATATTCCTTTCTGGTTGACCTAAATAAATATGTGCGGATATTCAATACCGACCCTATACCTTCCAACTATCATTTTCTCCCTTTTAGCGAAAAAATTGAACAATCCTGTGATCTTGATGGCTACTCTCCCGAAGTATTAATTGTTCTCGATGCCAGTACACTCGTAAGAATAGGAAGTCATCTGTCAAAAAACCTTGTGCCAAAGCAACTAACTATAAATATCGATCACCATGCTTCAGCCGATCGATTCGGTGATTATAACCTAGTAGAAATTGGTGCTTCATCAACATGTGAGATAGTGTATAAACTCATACAACTAAGCGGAACAAAAATTGGTTACAAACAAGCAATGGCTTTATATACTGGTATCATGTTTGACACCGGTTGCTTCCGATATTCAAATTCCACATCACAGGTGCACCACATTGCAGCCAATTTAATTGACCAAGGAATCGAAGTTGATAAAATCTACAGAGCAGTCTATGAAACTACTCCTGTCCGACGACTTCGACTACTTACTAAAGCACTTGAAACTATCGAAATTTCCCCAGACGGAAAAATTGCATGGCTAATAGTAAGCAAAAAGATGTTTGATCATACAGGTACAACTTTGGAAGATGTAGATGGAATAATTAACCAGATTCGCTCAATTGATACAATTGAAGTTGCGATTATGGTGGTGTCAAATGCGCAAGAACAATCCAAGATTAGCATGCGGAGCAAAGATTATGTTGATGTGGGCAAGATATGTGCTGAATTCGGTGGAGGTGGTCATGCTCGCGCTGCAGGTTGTCTAATAGATAAATCTTGTGAGACTGCTCTTGAAATGGTTATCGAGGTAACGGAAAAGTATATTGGTATATGATCATTGATGGTGTTTTGAATTTGAACAAGCCTCAAGGAATGACTTCAAGGCAAGCTTTAGACCGAATTCGTAAATTATGGGGTGTTAAAAAAGCTGGGCATGGAGGAACATTAGATCCTGACGCAACTGGAGTTTTACCAATATGCTTAGGTAAGGCAACCAAGTTATTCGACCCACTACAAGAGGGAACTAAGAGTTACAATGCAACAGCCACCCTAGGGATTACAACTGACACTTTTGATGCCAGTGGACAAGTTTTGATGACCTCATCCACAGAACATATCAGTGAAGACCAAATAGAATTTGTACTGAAAAAATTTGTGGGAAAGATAGACCAAACAGTGCCTATATTCTCTGCTGTTAAATATCAAGGGCAACCATTATATAAAATAGCACGCCAAGGAAAGCAAATTGAGAATTTACCTTCTCGAAAAGTAACCATTAAATCCATCGAGATTACTTCAATAAATCTACCTAAATTTGTATTTAGGGTCGATTGCTCAAAAGGAACGTACATTCGGGCTTTGGTTAATGACGCAGGGAAACAACTAGAGTGTGGAGCTATCTTGTCAAAACTGGTACGTACACGATCTGGCATCTTTAAACTTGAGGATGCTTACAATTTAGATAGTTTGGAAGAAGGGAAGATCACACCTAACGAGTCTGTTGTCCCAATGAATGTAGTAATCGAAGCGCTGAAACGGGTAATGTAATTTTCCTAGGGATTCATTATTGAAGATTTTTATCGATTTCCGATCTCCTGCGTTAGCAGAAAACAATGTTGTTGTTACAGTAGGTGTTTTTGATGGTGTACATATTGGTCATCAAGCTGTTATTCAGTGTTTAATATCTAAAGCAAAAAATCACAACCTATCAACTGCTGTCTTAATTTTCGACCCCTCACCAGTTGAATATTTTCAATTGAGCCAACAGAAATCAAGCCTAACAGACCTCAACCAAAAGATCTCGATTTTTGAGCAACTCGGCCTTGATTTACTTGTAATAGTACCTTTTTCCTCCAGCATTGTTCATATGTCCGCTGATGAGTTCTTGCAAGAAATTTTGATAAACCAGCTGAAAGCCAAGGCAGTTGTCTCTGGGTATGATTGGCAATTTGGTAAGGGACGTACTGGTAATCCTAAGTTTCTAAAATCAGTTGGAGCACGTTATGGTGTTGATATCGAAATTGTAGCCCCAAGATACATTGAAGGGAAACCTGTGCATAGCACATGGATTCGCAAAGAAGTCGAGAGAGGTGATCTTAATCTAGTCGCTGATTTGCTTGGTAGAAAGTACACAATTACGGGCACAGTGATCAAAGGAGATCAACGAGGTCGGGAAATTGGGTTTCCAACCATCAATATTAACACAGGAAACTTAGTATTACCACCAAGTGGTGTGTACGCCATCCATGCTAATTTTGGCAAAAGATCTTTCGGAGGAGTCTTAAATATGGGTACACGGCCAAGTTTTAAGGGCCAAAAATTTCAGGTTGAAGCTCATCTTTTTGATTTTAATCAGATTGTTTATGGACAACAGGTTGAGATTACATTGGCCGCTAAGATCCGAGAAGAACGTAAATTTTCCAACTTAGACGGATTAACCAACCAAATTAAGTCAGACATTGATAGCGCAAGGTCGTCTCTATCTCAAAAGGGTCCAATTGTAACATAGCATGTACCGAAATTCCGATTTGATTTACAACACCCAAATATTTATGTTATATTAACAGCATAACTGAGCATCATAACCTAACTCATGAAAGGATGCGGGAAAATTTTGAAGTCTAGTGCTAGTGTGAAGAAGGAGATTGTGGATCAGTATAAGAAACATGATAATGATACAGGATCACCAGAAGTCCAAATTGCGCTTTTGAATAGTCGAATTGTCAGACTAACAGAACATTTGCGTCATAATCAGAAAGACCATCACTCTAGGTATGGTTTGTTTAAACTAGTAGGTAAACAGCGTAGTTTGATGCGATACTTGTATTCGAAAGATGTTCAGAGATATCGTCAGATTATCGATCAGCTTAGCCTGCGGGACACCATTGGGAGAAGAGGTACAGCGTAAAGTGACAAGTAATGTGAAGAGGAAAGAGGAGAAGAAAATTTGAAAGTGGAAATGCAACTTGGCAACGATAAATTATCGATTGAAACAGGGAAAGTTGCTAAGCAAGCAGATGGAGCTGCGTGGGTACAGTATGGAGAAACAGTAGTTTTGGTAACTGTAGTTGCCTCAAGGCAAGCTACCAACCTTGATTTTTTCCCATTGACAGTAGATTACCGTGAAAGAGGATACGCAAATGGGAGAATTCCGCCGGTTTATGGTCGACGCGAACCACGCCCCGGTGACAATGAACAATTAACAGCAAGGTTAATTGATCATTGCATCCGCCCCCTCTTTCCAAAGGATTTTAAAAGTGAAATACAGGTTTTATGCACAGTTCTTTCCTTTGATGGAGAACATTCCGCCGACGTACCATCGTTAATCGGCGCATCTGCAGCCTTATCAGTCTCTGACATCCCGTTTAACGGTCCAGTTGGAGCTATCGTAATTGGCCGAATTAACGATGAATTTGTTATCAACCCAACTGTTGAAGAAATGGAAACGTGTGAATTTGAATTCTTTGTTGGTGGCAATGAGAAAGCGGTTATGTCAGTGGAAGGAAGTGCTCACGAAACTTCAGAAGATGAGGTAATTGATGCCATCTTCCACGCTCATGGAGTGATTAAAGAAATTATTAAACTACAAGAAGGATTAGTTGCCGTTGTTGGACAACCCAAACGTGAATATACAAAAAAAGAAATTGACCAAGAACTCTTAGGACGTGTTCGTACACTTGCCACCGATCAAATACGTCAATCTATTGGCATGGAAGAGAAACAAGGCCGATCCGAATTCCTCGAGAAGGTTCAGGAGAGCATACTTGAAGAAATCCTTGCTGATGAATCGTTAGAAGAAGAAGCTGAAATTCGTGAAGCCACAACGAATACGATTGCAATTCTAAGTGATATTGAGAAAGAAGAAATGCGCCGTTCAATTCTTGAGGAAGGAAAACGCGTAGACGGACGAAGTGTAAAAGAAGTTCGTCAGATAATTGGGGAAGTTGGTGTTCTACCTCGAACACATGGATCAGCGCTATTTTCACGCGGGCAAACACAAGCGCTTTGCGCTGTAACACTCGGTTCAAGTACCGATGAGGTTACTCGCAGAACTTTAGCTGGAGACCAGAGTCAGGCATTCTTCCTACATTATAATTTCCCGCCCTATAGTGTTGGGGAAGTAAAGCGGATGATGGGTCCTGGACGGCGTGATATTGGTCATGGGTCGCTTGCTGAAAAGGCTGTGGCACCTGTAATACCAAGCCAGGAAGATTTTAATTATACAATCCGTGTAGTATCAGAAATCCTAGAATCCAATGCCTCATCTTCTATGGCAACAGTTTGTGGAGCAACTTTGGCTCTGATGGATGCCGGTGTACCAATTTCAAAGATGGTAGCTGGGGTCGGGGTCGGACTTGTAAAAGAAGGTGATCAAGAAGTAATCTTAACCGATATGCTTGGTACTGAAGACTTCCTAGGTGATATGGATTTCAAGGTTGCGGGAACAGAAACAGGCTTAACTGCAATCCAGATGGACATTAAAATCGACGGTGTCACACCGGACCTCATGAGAAAAGCTATTCACCAAGCAAAAGAAGCACGCTTGCATGTGCTTTCCAAGATGCGTGAAATTATCGTTGAGCCACGCGCGGATCTATCCGAATATGCACCGAGAATCTACACCATCCAAATACCAACAGCCAAAATTAAGGATCTAATTGGTCCGCGAGGTAGAGTTGTACAAGGTATTCAGGAAGAAACCGGAGTTACGATAGCTATCAATGACGACGGAAAAGTAGAAATCGCCTCCACTGATGGAGAAGCAGCCAAAAAAGCGGAAGAATTGATCGCTGAGATTACCGCAGTACCTGAAGTTGACAAAGAATATGTTGGTGAAGTTGTACGGACAACAAATTTTGGAGCGTTTATAAACATTTTACCTGGTTGCGACGGTTTGGTACACATTTCAAAAATGGGTGAAGGCTACGTCGCTCGTGTTGAAGAAATCATGGACATTGGGGACAAAGTGACTGTTCGCGTTGCTGATGTCAATGATAACGGGCAAGTAGATCTCATTATGATCAGTGTAGAACGAACAGAAGCTAATATCGCTAAAGCAGCAAAAGCAGCAGAGGACAATAGCGACTCTGGCTCTGATAGGAATCGCTCATCACGCGACTCACGTAACCAGAGAGACAGTGGTGGTAATAGACGCCGTCCACAGAATCGTGATAATCGTGACAGCCGTGGTGACAGCCGTGGGCGTAGTAGATCAATGAGAATACCTAAAGATAGAGACTAAATTCCTTTAGGTGATTCTCAAAGCTGATAAAAATTAATTTAATATCGTTTCTGTCGCTTGAAAATGAGTAAGCGTAATCCGTTTCGCCAATTGCCTTCGGTCGAAAGTTTGTCTTTCTTTGACCGCAAATGGGTTAATCCTACTTTAACAGTAGTTCTTCTGTTGCAAATTGTTATTTTGGGTTTTTCTATTTGGAAAACAGATCAGATTACCTACTACGTATTGAACTTACCAAGGACTATTAAAGCATATTTATATAGAAACGATCTCCCACATCATCGCCCAAGCCCAAAACCGCGTCCAAGCATTATGATGATAAATATTAGAAATGAATCTGTTATCCTCCTGTCCTTCCCACGACTAGATCATTTGTACTCCTAACCCTTGTATGAAACTCTCTTTATTTGCTTTTCTATGCTTTTTATATTGTATATCGGGTTGTGGGTATGTTTCAACAACCGACTATCTGAAACACATTGAGTCTATTACTATTTCGCCTGTGGTTATCGAAGATCCCGACTTTACTTATCAACGAAATTCTGGGAGGCTTTATGACGAAATCGTTCGCGAGTCGATAACCGAAAGTTTTGAAAAGAAATGGCAGGATGGTAATGACTCCCAGTTAGATATTGTAATAGTTGACTATGATCTCTTACCGATAAACTATAATGCAAATAATCAGCCAATTCAACTGCGGATGAAATTAACGATAGATTATGCTTTTACCGATCGAGTTCGTAACAAAGTAATAGATCGTCAAGACAATTACATCCAGATTTATGAATTTTATATTGTTCAAGGTAGAGGCGAACCTCCAGAAACTATTGAAGAAGCAAGAGAAAAATTAATCCAAGAATTGTCTGATGACTTCTACAGTATGCTTGCAGAACAATGGTAACAAAAAATGGTGAAATCGTGCGACCTATTGTAATCGGTTTCCTCATGCTGTGTACCCTTAATATTGCTTGCCAAGATTCATCAAAAAACTACATTGCCATAGGTACCCATGACAAATTTATTTACGGAGTACTGGGAGCGAGATCCTTTAAAACAGCACAATACTTTCTGGGCGAAATCTCTAAAAGCTGTAAGAAAGAGATTGAAATTAGCCAGTCGGTTCCCACAAAAGTTCCCCCTATTAATTTGTTACCACTTGGCAACGAGATTCCAGACTGGGTAAGATATTCTGAACCACGAACCTATGTTGGGAATAAGCTCTACCATGATGTCATCAACGCCCAGCCCAAGTTCTTCCATCAACATGGCTTTATAAGACAAGCACATGCCGAATATAAATCTCCGAGACTAGCATCTTATCCACTGACTATGATTGAGATTTTCGACATGGGAACGGCAGAAAATGCTTTTGGCATTTATAGTTCCATACGATATCCAGAGGATCAAATTAACGTAATTCATGGTACTTGTGTTTTGTTATCGGAAGAAAACATTACGTTTGCAAAGGGAAAATATTTTGTCCAAATCGAAGAATACGAATTTTCCACTCGTATTAGGCAGACTTCAATCGCATTCGCACGGATGATAATTGAAAACATTAAAGCACCTAATGAACCAAGTATCTTGAAACTATTGCCGGAGATGAACCGGATACCAGACAGTGAAAGGATATACACTTCAAGCGTTGGTTTTGCTAATAAATCCCCTCTATTTTCTAAACATGTACTAGGTAGAGATACAAAATCCATTTCAGTTACACTATCAAAACCATCCTGGTTATCTCGTTCACCAGATATAATAACGGCTTTTTTGATGTATTATAATAATAAATCGACAGTGGATTCTGTCTACGATCGTTTTCAGCGCCATCTTGAGTTAAACAAATTTGATTTTCGGCTGATTGACAACGATATGATAATTGAGAATACAGAATATAATTAATAATTGATTAAATTCAATGAATTTGTTGTACTTAATTAAAATAACGGTAGGTTTTCGATGAAAGCAATTGTTGTTGGTGCCGGAGAGATTGGCCTTCACCTAGCGAAAGTCTTAGCCTCTGAAGGAAGAGACACAATATTAATTGATCAATCTGAAGGTGCACGCCAACATGTTCAAGAGCATATCGATGTTATGACTCTTCGAGGATCTGGAACTGACACCACACTGTTGGCAGAAGCAGAGATTTCCAAGGCGGATTTGTTTATAGCAGTCACGGATTCCGACGAAACTAATATTATTGCTTGTGCAATAGCAAACCAAAATGGCGTTAAAACCAAAATTGCTCGTGTGTCATCAACAGAGTATTTTGATAATGCAGAGCTTTTAAAACCGTCTGATTTTGGTATAGACATGCTCATTAATCCAGAACTACTGAGTGCGCATGAGTTTGTACGCCTCTTAAGTTTCCCTGACACCCGTGAGTTTGTTGAATTTGAAAATGGAAAAATTCAACTTGTTGCATTCAATGTTGTTTCAAAAAATCCTCTAATTGGAAAATCAATGGCAAACTTGCCACATTATAATTGGGCGACGGACCTTCGTTTTACAGCAATTAAACGTCCAGACGGAAGTACAATTATTCCAACCGGAAGCGATTCCATTCAAGAGAAAGACGAAGTTTTTGTCATTGGCAGCGATACGTCGATTAATGAAATGCTTGATTTTTGCAATATCACTCATAATATCAAACCAACTCGCGTTATTATAGTTGGAGCAAATCGAGTCGGTATATACATTGCACAATTACTTGAAGGTAATGGAATTGATATCAAATTAATCGACAAAAATTTGAACGACGCAGAAAATGCTTCAGAAGTTTTAGAAAAAACAACTGTACTATGTGGTAACTACCTTGATCCGCACTTCCTAGACGAAATTGGTATTACAGGCGTTGATGGGTTCATATCTGTTACAGGTCATGATGAGGACGATATCATGGCTTGCGTAACAGCTAAACAGAATGGGGCCCAGTATGTTTCTGCACTCATCCAGCAACCAAGATACCTTCCTATATTGGCAGACATCCCGTTATTGGACGCTGTTGTCAGCCGACATTTGATTGCAGTTAACAGAATCCTGCATATCGTTAGACGCGCTCATATTGTTTCCGCAGCATCTTTACACGAAATTGAAGCTGAAGTCTTGGAGTTGATTGTTGACCAAGGAACAAAGGTTACGGGGAAACCAATCAGCTCAATTCGATTTCCTGATAATGCTTTGATCGTTGCCGTCGTACGTAATGGTATACATACAGTAGCAACAGGAAATTTAACCATCTTACCTGGAGACCGTATCATCGTTTTCAGCTTACCTGATGCTATTCCAGAAATTGAAGAGTTATTTTTGGCACAATGAATCTGAAACAGGTCTTATTTATACTTAGCAATCTACTACTTGCTGCTTCAGTGGCAATGTTGGTACCTTTGGCGATTGCTGCCTACTACAATACAGCTAGTAGTGGAGAACAAGATTTAATGTCTTTCGTCAAAACGATTGTGATCACAGTCATTGCAGGTGGTATCTTGTACTTGGCTACTCGCAACACTAGCCGAGAATTGGGAAATAAAGAAGGCTTTGCAATTGTCACTTTTGGCTGGTTATTAATTGCACTGGTAGGAGCATTGCCGTACTTTTTCTACCAAGACTTTCTTGGAAATGGAATAGACCAGCAAGTTTCAAGCTTCACCCGCTTTACGGATAGCTACTTTGAGGCAATGTCAGGTTTTTCAACCACCGGGGCAACAATTCTGACTGATATTGAACACTTACCACATGGAATTCTGTTTTGGCGAAGTTTCACCCACTGGTTTGGTGGCATGGGGATTTTAGTCTTGGTTGTCGCAATTTTGCCCTTGCTTGGTGTCGGTGGTATGCAATTGTATCGGGCAGAAGCACCAGGGCCACAAAGCGACCGGATGACTCCACGAATTCAAGAAACAGCAAAAGTTTTATGGTGGGTTTATGTTTTATTCACTCTAGTAGAAGTAGTTTTTCTGTGGGTTGGAACGGTTTGGATCGTACCTGAAAATGTGCGTGAAACCTTTGGCGAAGGACTGTATAATGCTTTTTGTCACGCCTTTGGAACCATGGCTACTGGGGGCTTCTCGCCTAAGAACTCTAGCATTGGTCACTATAATAGCCTTTATATTGATATAGTTATCATGGTTTTCATGTTCATTGCGGGAACTAATTTCTCACACCACTATAAGGCTCTCAAGGGTGACTTCCATAACTATCTAAGAGATGAGGAATTTCGATTTTACGCCTTTATAATTGGATTGATCGTGGTGATTTTAGCGATTAATACCACGTGGCAATCTGTTACCATAATTAACGATGTTACCCACTCGGTGAACCAAAATCAAATTGTAAAAATAGGACACGAGACCTATCCAATGATCAATAAAAAGGTCCAATACAAAGACCAAACTTACTTTGTTGATGAAGACCTTGAACAAATTGTAATTGATGGCTCCGCTTATGATATTCACCACGCAAACCCTGTCTATAAGTCCATCGGTGAAGCATTGCGCTTCGTAGGATTTCAGGTTTTAGCCATCGTTACCACAACGGGTTACGGAACCGCAGATTTTGAACAGTGGCCATTTATGTCGCAAGTGATATTAGTTTTCCTAATGTTTTTGGGTGGCTGTGCAGGATCAACTGGTGGTGGGATGAAACAGGTTCGGTTTTTACTTTTGATTAAACATGGGTATCGTGAAATTAAGCATTTGATTCTGCCACATGCCGTCTTACCTATAAAATTAAATGGCCAAGTTGTTCCTCCAGGAACTATAACTAATATTTTGGGTTTTTTCTTCATCGGTGTGGCGGTATTTGTAGTAGCGACAGTCACCCTAACAGGATTAGGACTAGACCTAATCAGTGCAAGCACTGCGGTTGCATCTGCACTGATGAACATTGGCCCAGGGTTAGGGAGTGTTGGACCAACGAACAATTATGCACATATTCAGCCAATCGGCAAATGGGTTTTGTGTTTATGCATGCTTTTAGGCCGTTTAGAACTATACACTGTGCTAATACTGTTTACACCACAGCTTTGGAAGAAGTGATGTTTCACCGATTTCGATATACTATTTGCACGTTTTCTTTATTTCTCTTTTTGACAGTTGTATGTATAGGAAAAAACACTAATTTACAGCAGGAATTATCAGATTCCCGTAACAATGCTATTGTTAAAGCCATCGAGTACGCGAGTCCCGCTGTAGTCAATATTAGCACGACGCAAATTCAAGAGTACACAGTTAATCCATTTTTTCAAGATCTCTGGTCGCCATTCTTTGACATGCCATTTCAAATACCTCAAAAACGGGAACTTCATGGATTAGGTTCAGGGATAATAATTAATAAAGATGGATATATTCTTACTAACCAACATGTAATCAAAGGAGCCGATTTTGTTGAAGTTATTCTGTTTGATGGGCAGGAATTCGAAGCTCAGATTGTGGGATTAGATCAATCATCGGATCTTGCCGTTCTGAAGATTTCGCCTTCTTCTCAACTACTCGAAATTCAATTCGGAAATTCAAATGATTTGATGATTGGCGAATGGGCCATTGCCATAGGACATCCGTTTGCATCTGCTGTAGGTAACCCTAAACCGACAGTCACTATCGGTGTTGTTAGTGCAAAAAACCGAACTTTAAAAACAGAAAATAGGCTTTATCGTCATCTGATTCAAACGGACGCTTCGATCAACCCCGGTAATAGTGGAGGTGCGCTGGTTAACCTTCATGGTCAACTGATTGGGGTCAATACAGCAATTTATTCCACAAGTGGAGGATCTCAGGGCATTGGCTTCGCAATTCCTGCAGATATTGCAAAAAAAGTCGTTACGAGGATTATTGACGATGGTGCAATTATTCCGCCAGCAATTGGGTTAGATGTACAAAATTTAACGCAGGACCTAGCCGAAGCAGTGAATTTCTCAGAAACAACTGGAGTTCTTGTATCACAAGTGAAGAATGGAAGCGTCGCGGCTCTATCTGGAATTAAACGTGGTGATGTTATCACAAGAATAAATAATCAAACTTTAATGGATCAAGACGAATATCGTGCAATTACTCGATTAATTAGTAGAAATGAAGAGATAACTTTCCAGATATTTCGAGCTGGTATTCAACAACAAATCAAAATTACAATTGAAGAATTGCAACGCAATTATGAAATCGATGGTTGGGAATTAGAGGTCAGACAGCAACGTAAGAACGAATTGAATCATTATGGCCATCGCGGTGTAATTGTGCTTAAAATCAACAAAGGCAGTGAACTTGCAAGGAAAGGACTTCAAAAAGGAGATTTGATTTATAAGATCGGGAATATCGAAATCGATTCACTAGAAGATTTTAAACAAATTGTTGTCCGATTACGCCGTAATCAGAGATTCTCACTTTTTTTTGAGCGAGATCGTGAGGAATGGGCTATTCGCAACCTTTTCGTTCGGTAAACAATCAATTTATGTCATTGATGAAATCCACAGCAGGAAAGTGAGTAGACATTAAAATGGGAAAAAAGGGTATTGAAGAAGGACCACGCATCTTAAGCAGAAACCGAGTTCCATTGATAATCGGTGGCATTGCTTCAGCAGTTGTCTTAATTTCTATCGTTATATTAATGCAGTCAGATGATGACGACGCTGAAATAGTCAATATGGACAGCCAAGAATTCAAAGATTTACGTGAACAAGCACGAATCGACCACAGTGGTAAAAAGTATGAACAGGCTATCCTAAAACTAAAAGGGGCTTTGAAAATGCGACCTCAAAATTCAGAAGTCCGGAATGACTTAGGGGCAACCTACTATGCACTGGGATTAGAGTTCGCAGGTAGTACTTGGCCATCTTGGGAACGCGATTTAACAGCTAATACGATTTCTGAAGGACATCTGGAACTTGAAACCGCGTTACGTGAAGTTGAGTCCGGATATTTAGCTTTTATCTGCCCTCATGGAATGGCTGAACAAATCGCACAAAAAGCAAAACAAAATGGAGCATATGTCTCCAATAGGCATTGGTCCAGTACAAGCAAAAAAGTTAACATCCTTGTTGGAAGGACAAAAGAGTTCTTTTTGAAAGCACGCGATTCATACGTCGCTGCGATCGATATCAAGCCAGCTTATGATGCCCCCTATCAGAACTTGGGAGCTTTGTACATCAAAATTGGTCAATTGGATGTTGGAAAAGATAATCTCGAAAAGGCCTATAAATTGGACCCTCGCAATGATGAATTGAGAATGTACCTCCGTCAATTTAAATCAAAAGAATTTGTCACAACGAGTCAAGTTCTAACCTTAGATGAAAAGCCAGAAACTGATAACACCAATCCCTCTGACTTCTAAAAGGATTAGTCTCTCACACTTCTGGACAAAAAGCTAACATGTTGTATTGAAATTTCACTATTATTTATGCATTTTACCATATCTGAAATCGTTAATAAGACAGGTGGTCGTTTAGTTCAAGGAGAACACAACACTATTATTAATAGTGTTTCCACCGATTCTAGGACCTTAGTTTCGGGAGATCTTTTTGTCGCAATAATCGGTAAAAATTTTGATGGTCACGATTTCATTCACCAAGCAAAACAAAATGGAGCTATTGGCATCGTCATTTCAAAATCTGCTGATATAAACCTTCCGGTCGTAATTGAGGTCCAAGATACACTGATTGCCTATGGTAAGATTGCAAACCTACATCGAAATCGATTTGAGATTCCAATTGTAGCAATTACTGGGAGCAATGGAAAAACGACAACCAAGGACATGGTTGCAGAGATACTTGGCCAGCGACACGCAGTTTTTAAATCCAAGAAAAATTTTAATAATCGCATTGGCATACCGAATCGATTGCTACAATTGAATACTCAGGATGAAATCGGCGTGTTGGAAATCGGGTCAAATCAACCAGGTGAAATCAAACATTTGTCAAGCATTGTAGAACCCAATGTTTCCGTAATCACAAACATTGGATTTAGCCACTTGGAATTTCTTGAATCAATCGAAGGTGTTTTTAGGGAAAAAGTCTCTATCCTTGAACATGTGGATTTGGCAATTTTAAACGCCGATGATGACTACACCGAAAGGATTCAACACGAATTCCCCGTTGACTTCGTTACCTTTGGTCATAAAAACCCAGCAGATGTGTTTGCTAGCAACGTTGATATTGACAGTCATGGAAGACCCAAGTTCCATTTGCAACTCGATGATCAAGATGTTGAAGAAATACATTTACGTTGTGCTGGAACACACAATATTTCAAATGCACTAGCGGCTGCTTGTGTCGGGAAATGGGCAGGTTTATCCTGCCAAGAAATTCGAATTGGCCTAGAACATTTTTCTCCACCTGAAATGCGTCTACAGTGGATCAAAGTGGATAACTTTAACATAATTAATGATGCTTACAACTCTAATCCAAATTCAGCTCGGGTTGCACTAGATATGTTGAGTAACACTTATACTAAAGGCAAACGAATAGCAATTTTAGGTGATATGTTGGAACTGGGAGCACAAGCACCCCAATTTCATTTTGAAATTGGACAATATATGCACCCAAATGTCAAAACTTTAATCACAGTCGGAGATTGTAGCCGAAAAATTTCGGAGGGGCTACAACATGAAATGGCATCGATAAATCATTGTGACACTGCCGACGAAGCAACAGATGTGCTACGCGATGTTGTAGCTTCGGGAGATCTTGTTTTGCTCAAAGGATCACGTAGTATAGAACTTGAAAGGATATTGAACGGTTTTCTATGAAGTTAGGTTACACTCTTTGGAACGACTATCATTTTACCAACTACCCAGAGATCCTAGCGAATTTACGCGAGATTGGAGTCGAGATTATCGTGATTGTGCCGCAATACTTGCTAGATCGTGATGATCGTGCACGACTTGTTGGTGTCTATTTGCCAATCAAAAATCTGGTCAACGAAGCCAAACAAAGTGGCTTCGAATTAATGATAAAGCCACATTTCCTACCTAGAGAATCTAACGGGAAACAACCTCCTAATTGGCAGGGTTGGATTGGTACAGTCGACATGAATTCATGGGGGTTGCTTATGGGGCGTATTAAGCTTGAACTTGAAAGTCTCACTCGGGACTATCGTCCACAATACTTTTGTGTTGGTAGTGATTTAGTTGGAACTCATGCTCAACGTGAGGAGTGGGCTAAAGTTATTGACGCAATGACTGGTTTTGAAGTATCTTTAGTATATGCTAGTAATTTTTCTCAGCCATTGATTAAACGTTTTCGTTGGGCACTTTTTTGGTCATCACTCTTGGGAAGGCACAGTCGTGCATTAGACCTAGTTTTTCAGTCGGAACGTTTTGAAATCCCTGATGTTCAGCGTGCACAAGTTGCACGATCTATTTACCGAAGTGGATTCCGATTTCCGTTAGATGCAGTTGGACTTAACTTATACTGGCCACCTGAGGATAAAAAATATGAGGATTTATCAGAAAAATGGGTTCAGTATGAAAGAAGTGGGTTTGAAATTAACTATGTCGAATCAGTTGAAATGTGGCGTGGGACGAAACCACTATGGATTACTGAATGCGACTTAATTGGGCCACACAGATCAGATCTGGATTATTATCAAAAATGGTGGGAAACATGTTTAGACATTTGGGGAGATAAATGTGACGTATTGATATGTAAGGAAGAGGAAACACCACAATGGATTGAAATCGCACGCCAAAGTGCATTTATTAAAAGTAAAATTGCAGAGTGGAGTCAAAAAAAGGATCGGATCGAGGACTTACCTTCATCTCTAACTGCATATAGATCGCAAAGAATAAACCAAGAAACGGAAAACCTAGAATTAAACCAATCACCATTTTCCTTTAGGGAGGAGGATAACTAGTGCCAAGAGGAAAAATAAAATATTATAATTCGGAAAAAGGATTTGGGTTCATTGCCCAAGATGATGGAGAAGCAGATGTATTTATTCACAGTTCAGCAATTGATAGCCCCTATGACGACATACGAGTTGGGCAAACTGTAAAATACACGGTTACTGAAGGCAAGAAAGGCTTGGTAGGACAAGATGTCGAAATACTATTAACAGCATTTGAACGCAGATGGTTGCGTCAAGGAAAAAATTTAATTCCACGTGAGAATAATATTCCAAACTGGATGGATGCCGAGGACGGATCCCTACTCCCTACCGATAATGCATCATCACGCGAAGGCAATGACCATGCTTCAGTGGATAACCGGATGAATTTCGGATATTTATATATTGAAAAGCAAATCCGTCAGCAAACCCCAATGTTCTTCGCTATGCGGGGTAGTATCGAAAGATCGGTCACAATTATCCAGGCTAACACAGACTCATTTTTGCTTCATGGCAAAGATGGCAAACAAAAAGTACCGAAAACTGAGGTCAAATATTGTTATAAAGCCGAGGATCTGGATGGGATCGAATCAATTTTGAAGCATAATTCCAGCTTGCACAATGATGAAAATATAGAAACTGAACCCCATGACCCAGATTACCAAGTGAATATTGATGAGATCCGAGAGGCCAGATTAGGAAGATACTCAATCGAGGTTAAGATTATTGAAGGAGAAACCTTTCGCGGTTTGGTTGATTGGGTAAGTAATGATGAAGTGAAGATGATCTTAGAAAACAGCGCGAAGATCGTTATATTCCTGCATGTTATCCGCGACCTTAAGACGTTCCCTGCACAAAACAAAATGTAAAGGAAGATCGGATGCCCCCAAACATAACTGGCCAAAAGGCGTTAGCTGAGTACCAGGAAATTATAAGCGAGATTGAGCGCGAAACACTGAGATTGCAGGAGCAAATTGGTGGTTTTCCTTGCCCTAGAAGTTGCTATGATTGCTGTTACAACACTGCAACGATGAGAATTAGTGAAATTGAAGCCCAAGACCTAAAGATCGGGTTGCAAAAACTACCAAAAGAAATTCAGAACCATATCTTGGAAAAAGCTTCCAAATCCATCACCAAACTGGATACAGCAGGATTTACTGAAAAAAACGCCCCAGAGACATCAGGCACGGACATGGTCGAAGTACTAAAAGGCACTTCTGAAGGCGCGTGCCCTATGCTTGTTGGTGGCGTATGCTCAGTTTACAAACACCGACCAATCATATGTAGAGTTTGGGGTTATCCAATAACCAATAACAACAAGATCGGCTGTTGTTGGAAAACCTTTATTGGCCAACGGAAGGAATACAAACCAATACAATATGACCACTACTGGGAAAAATGCCGAGATTTAAGCGAAGGAACCGAGCTCAACTCTCACTTGCCAAACTGCTACCTAGTTAAACGCTTATTGAGCTAGTCGAACGTCTATCTATTACAATTCAAATTTAAGCAGCGAAGAAATCCGCATTTTTCTCAGTAAAACTTTCCCACTCCTCCGGAACATCATCCTCAGCATAAATTGCTTCAACGGGGCATTCAGGCTCGCAAACCCCACAATCGATGCATTCCTCCGGGTCAATGTAAAGTTGTACCTCTTCCTCAAAGAACTCCTCATTATCAGGAGTTGGGTGAATACAATCAACAGGACAAACGTCAACACAAGCCGTATCCTTTACATCAACACACGGCTCGCAAATTACATAAGTCATACTATCCACTCCTAAAGCTAGAAATCTTAAAACACACTCAACAGTATATTATTATATTTTACTCGGACTACCCTCGGCATTATAGCACCCTCAAACTGGACCATCCCAAGCCAGAAAATCATATCATATCCATCGAACCATGTCAAACAGATATCAACAAAAGAGTTTCTTTTAATTCGACACATTTCGACTATCCGAAACCAAAGAAGGAATCACACATGGATTGCCTCCAAACATCATCTGCTCGTTCACCTTAACCGGATGACTTTCCGTCCCATTAATAGAGATTAGCCAGAGTTGTCCATTATTTTCGTAGAGAATTTGCTCGCCATTAGGTAGCCAAGCAGGCTTTTCTCCGCCATAATTTGTAATCTGAGTTTCTCGTATTCCGTCTTCTGGGTTTAGTTCGGCAAGCCAAATTTGACGATGCCTGCCTTCCTTTCGGCTGAAAGCCATGACATTGTGATTGATTGGTGACCATCTCGGCTCAGCATCGTCGTTCAAGCTAACACATATGGGATCGATACGATTTTTGACACGGTCATATGCATAGATATTCCGGTCATCCCGCGCCTGTGGATTCTCGATTGTGCCTCGTGCGCTATACGCTAAGATTTCTCCTGCTGTATTCCAACTTGGTGTTGAGACTTCAATTGCCGTTGAGGGAATGACGAATTCGCTCCCAGTTGAAATGTGTTTGACATAGAGTCTTTGCCTGTCTGGCCCACGACGCACAAATGCAACATAATTCCCATCGGGAGACACAGCTGGATCCTTAGCGAGCTCTCTACGATCCAAAAAAATGTCAATCTCCCCTTGATCATTGACAACTACATTATTATCAGAATCCGTGTACAGAATCCGTCCATCCATTGAAACTGTTGGCTTTTTGCCAACACCCAAAGGTTCATTTGTTCCACCTGGAGCATAACCCCAAACTAAATTATCGTAATCATAAAAAATTAATACATTACTAATGTAGTGGGCTGCTCCTTGCGGATCAAATGCTATGGCATCAACAGCTTTATCCTTTAAAGCAGGATCGAATTCCTGCTGATCCTGCAACCGCCAACCTGTATCAGTAGCTTCAAAGACAAAGCCAACCCCCCGAACCCAATACCACCATTCTTCGACTTGTATACCTGAACGCGTAAACTGAAAAGTATCATCGGGCTTGCCATACTGCATCTGGATTGTATGACGATGGCCATCATCAATTTCAGCTATATTGCCAAGTTGATCAATATAAATCGCGGAGATGGTAATGTCAATTGAAGGTGTTATATAATCTGGAAAGACAGATATCATGTGTGGATTCCCTTGAACAGGACGCTGAGTCCCATAAATCCCAACACCATCTCGTAAATCTGCATGTTGGTTGCCGTTGAGATCAACAACAGCCATCACGTAATAATCACCAGGTGGAACATAAATTCTATACTTACTATCCTCGCGAAAACTGACGGGATATGCAACAGGTTGATTAAAATCCTCATCTTGTGAAAGGGAGATGACCCCAACATTGAATTCCTGACTTGACCAAAGTATTCGTCCCTCAATACCACTATTAACTTCTGCCGTTGGTGTAATCCATTCCAACCTGTGAACAGGTTCAAGTTGACCATCATCAGAGTACGTTGCACTGATGGTTATTTCGATCGACGTACTATTTCCTTCCCCAAGTTTCACCAATGAGGGAGGAATGTTAATGATATCATCAGTTCCAAACCCTCCGATTGCGTCACCCACACTGTATTTGCCATCACCGTCACTATCAACATTAACCAAAAAATAGTAACTTTTGGATGGCAATGAAACTTCAAATTCTCCATTAAGATCAAGCCCAAATTGCTTAATTGGATTTATCATGGTTGCTTCCTCATAGATCTGCACAATCGAGTTCTGCAAGGAATACCCGGGCCAAATAACTTTCCCTTTGACCACCACTACTTCTCCATCATTTGAAACCGATTTGACCAACTGATTCATGGGAATAGTTTTGCCATTTGCCAGCTGTTTCCCTGTAATGGCAATTCCTACTCCTTTAGTAACATTAGCTTTGCTAACTAAAACAGGACGTGGGTAGGAGTCAACAGATATATCTTCTAAACCATACATACCAACTAAATCCCCGGGATCAAAATTATTACTCTCATTACGATCAACAACAGCAAGCAAGTAATATTTACCAGGCTTTAAATTAAGGATAAAAGTCTGATCCTCTTCCATTTGACAAACCGCTACACGATACTTCCATGACAAATCAGTGTAGGCAGAAATAGATACTTTTTCATGCAACTGAAAATCTTCCCAAATTATATGGCCTTGTATACCAGAAGTAATTTCCTCCAGCTTATCTCTAAATTTAGTTAGCGCGCTTACTTCATAGTCAGTAGTTGAAACAATTTTGTTAGCACCTTTAACATCTTGTAATCGTGCCACAATAGGAACATTAATACCATTGATAGATTGGTAATTATCAATAGAAATCAGTCGTTTTTCCTGCTTCGGATTGTTCCAGTTAGTGACACCAAAAACCCCCATACCATCACCAAAGTCAAATTTGCCAGATCTATCTAGATCTACAAACGCCACCAAATAATAATCGCCAGGTTCAACACGAATCTCAAACTTTCCATTAATCAATTGTGTTACACCTGTATACGGTTCTTTGAGGGATTTGTCCCTATAAACCTGAACTGTGGTCTTTGAGATATCTTTACCTGACCAAAACACCTGCCCCCTAATTCTAGCTGTAGCATTTTTAACGAAGTCTTCCTCAATCCGGCTAAGTTCATCGGTTGTTAATTTCTGTTGTGAAATTAAGTGGCCACTGACTATAAATAGCAAAAAGACACATATAAAACCTTTTACAATAACCGATTGATAATTTTCCAGATTATTCATCAGTTGGCTTCTTTCGATCCCGGATGACGTTTTCATCTGAGGCCTTCGCTTGATTGGGAACCGTTTTTTTCTCAACCGCAGATTGATAAGCATTATGCCAATTCGCTGATGTGTTAGCAACGTTTTGTTCTTTATAGATTCTTTCCAAATCTGAGATCTGTTTCTTCTTCAATTCAGCTGCTGAAAGAGCTTTCTCCATATCCTCAGCAAAAAGGAAAGATGCCAGTAAAGCATGACTCTCACCTTCCGCCATTGCCAAACTTAAATCTAACTCCGGACTTACCTTTTCCAGTTCTTCCTGATCTCCTGTAAACACAATCCGCAGATCTAAGTCGGGATTATGCATTCTGGTCCTTGTTCGCGCATCATAAACTTTTGTGCGAGACTTTGAGTAGGCAAGTACCCTTCCAGAAACTGGTTGTCCATCCTCATAACTATATATAAGCAATAACAGCCAACGATTTGGATATTTTTGACGGATACTGGTCATGTCAAACACTTTTTGCACAACGCCTCTCCTCCTGACCACCTTAAAAGATTGATTTAATTCACTGAATAATAGCAACTCTACTATCTAGTTTCAGTCTAAAATAATACAGAAATCAAGTCAACAATCGTACATCTAATTAATTTCTTCCAACAAAAGAATAATAAGGTTTCCTTTAGGAGATTAGTACCAAATTATCACGATGGATTATTTCATCATAATGATGATAACCGAGGACTTGTTCAATCTCATGTGTATTTCTCCCAATGATCCGTTGAGCTTCTTGAGTATTATAGTTAACTAAACCTCTGGCAAATTCCTTGTCGTTCTGATCCCGGCACGAAATGGTATCACCAAACTCGAAATCCCCAGTAATTTCTCTTACACCACATGGCAAGAGACTACCACCATGATTTAACAAAGCATGATGAGCTCCTTCATCAACAAAAACCTGACCTTTTGGCGGTCTCGAGTAAGCAATCCAGCGGTGACGTGAGGATATTCGCTTTTGCGGCAAAAAAAGGCTCCCAATCGCCTCACCATCCAGAATGCGATTTAGAATATTTTTCTCAGATCCGTCAGCTAACACCATCAACCCACCAGAACCTGTTACAATTTCGGCAGCCAAAAGTTTCGTTATCATCCCTCCAGTGCCTTCATCAGTACTAGACTTTCCTGCTAACACACGAATTTTATCATCAATCTTGGAAACAACATTTATTAGTTTTGCATCTATATCTGTGCGTGGGTCAGCAGTGTAAAAACCTTTCTGGTCAGATAAAATAATCAGCAGATATGCATCAATTAAATTAGTTACATAGGCAGCAAGAGTGTCATTATCACCCACCTTAATTTCATCAACTGTAACAGTATCATTTTCATTAATTATTGGTATCGCCCCTAACCTAAGCAAGGTAAGAAGCGTATCACTTATGTGCACATAACGCTGTCGACTGGTAAAATCCTCCTGTGTTAATAATGCCATAGCAGGAATTTGACCATATTGCTGTAGTCGTGACTGATATGCTTGCATCAATTGAATTTGACCGACAGCAGCAGACGCTTGTAATTCAGGTATTGTCCCGGGACGCTGGTTAAATCCAAGTTGTCGTCCACCAGCAAGAATGGCACCAGAAGTGACAAGTACAACCTCAGTACCTCTCTGTTTTAATTTTGTTAGATCATATGTAAGATGGTCTAACCGCTCGCTAGAAAGTTCAGAATTCCTTGATAGTGTCGAACTACCAACCTTTACTACCACACGTTTGACCGATGCCATCAACTGTTTACGGTCAAATTCAATCATTTGGGTTTTGGTTGAATGTAAATTCGAATTCATCAATTTGAACGGTATCTCCTTCTTGTACACCAGCTTTTATCAGAGCATTAATAGCTCCCATTTTTTTTAACTTCCGATAAAACATCACAATTGCTTGTTCATTCCCAAAATCTGTCATCAAAGCGGCTCGCCTTACCTCTCTCCCCTCTAAAAAAAAACGATCTTTCTTATGTACTACTTTTATCTTTTCTTTGGGCCTCGATTCTTTTATCGTCACAGGTTTCTGTTGAGGATTTTTCTTTTGAAACTCTTTGTTGATACGATCTAACAATCGATATGCAGATGTCATGAGCGTGTTGACACCCTGACCCGTTAAAGCAGATATTTCATAGACTTTCCGTTTGCCAAAATATCCCAAAATTTCCCGGAGATGATCCTGAGCAACAGGTAGATCTGTTTTGTTGAGAGCAACTAATTGTGGGGTAAGAGCTAAGCGCTTATTATAGAGCAAAAGTTCTTTATTAATCTGCTCGAAGTCTTCGATTGGATCTCGCCCATCACTAGCTGAGACATCAATAACATGGATCAGTATTTTAGTACGCTCAATGTGACGAAGGAAATCATGCCCAAGACCAGAACCAGTGTGTGCACCATCAATTAAACCAGGAATATCAGCTAAGAGAAAGTTCTTATCGCTAGCAATTCGGACCACGCCGAGATTGGGTGTCAGCGTTGTAAATGGATAATCAGCAATTTTGGGCTTGGCGGCAGAGGTTCTTGAGAGCAGCGTTGACTTTCCCGCATTTGGGAAACCGACTAGCCCAACGTCAGCAATCAACTTAACTTCAAGATCTAGAGTACGTTCTTCACCCGGTTCTCCCTTTTCAGCAACACGAGGTGTTTGAAAAGTTGAACTACGGAAATGAGCGTTACCCCGACCTCCAATCCCTCCTTGGGCTGCAACGAAAGATTGACCAACCTTATCTAAGTCAGAGACCATCTCATCCAAATTATGAACACGAACAATGGTACCTACGGGAACCTTAACAACCCGATCCTCTGCACTCGTACCATTCCTCAATTTCCCCATACCATGTTGACCATTATCAGCTGTTTGATGTGGCTTATAACGGAGATCTATAAGCGTAGTCATCCCTGCGGTAGCTTCTAAGACTATACTACCTCCACTTCCACCATCCCCTCCATTTGGTCCACCTCGAGGAATATACTTCTCACGACGGAAACTAATGCATCCATCCCCACCTTTCCCTCCTTTCACATAAATCTTGGCTTTATCTAAATCCATGGCTTACTCTTGGAATTAAATCGGAACGAGCTATTAAAGAAATTCGGCTGCTAGAGAATGACAATCCACCGCAGATTACAAAAAAAGCCCCATTGAAACGCGGGGCTTTATGATATTACAATGCTTCTTCAGCAATTAAATTTAGAAATCAGGTCGTTGAGTGTATACACTCACTTGCTTACGATATTTATCCTTGCGTTCAAAACGAACGTAACCTTCAATTTTTGAGAAGATGGTGTGGTCGTTTCCAAGCCCCACGTTCTTCCCTGGATGAATTTTTGTTCCCCGCTGGCGAATAATGATGTTCCCAGCTAAGACCTTAGAACCTGAGTATTTTTTTACTCCAAGGCGCTTAGATGTGCTATCGCGGCCATTTGAGGTGCTCCCTCCCCCTTTTTTATGCGCCATTTACGTCTCCTTTCAAATTTTCAACATAATGTATCATAGCCTAACTTTCAATGCCGGTTATTCTGATTCGAGTAAGATTCTGTCTGTGCCCACGTCTCCGACTGTAACCTTTACGCCTCTTTGATTTAAAAACGAGAATCTTCTTGCCTTTCGTCTGTTTCACTACCTCACCAGTAATAGTTGCATTCTCAAGATATGGTAACCCGACTTGGAGATCTCCCTCATCATCAGAGATAACCAAGACATTAGAAAAATTGACAATTTCACCGACAGACGCATCTAACTTCTCTATATCGATTAGCATACCAACTTCAACCCGATGTTGCTTACCACCAGAGGCAAAAACTGCGTACATTTAAAATCCCTCATGATTTGTCCGAAATAAAACCTAACTTTGGATTATATCAAACAATTCCTTAATATGTCAAATTTAATCTAGGCGAACTTGCCGATTATGTTCATCAAGGATCTGATAATCCTCAAGATGTAGATCAATATTACCCTCAATTTGAACACGAAGATTCATTTCTCGATTAAGTTGCTGTATCAATTTTGATCGTCGATCGAGAAGGCGGGATACAACTAACTCATTGGCAACAACCTTAAAATCCTTTTTCTTAGACCCGCGGGCGACTCTTTTAATTGCCCGTAGAACATTAGTCACTACAGTGTCAACAGATAGGACGAAACCATGCCCATCACAGTACGGACATAGCTGAGTAAGAACACTTCCTATACTCGGACGGGTACGCTGACGGGTCATTTCCACCAATCCGAGTTCAGAAATCCTGAGTATATTTGTCTTAGCGCGATCCTTTTTGATTTCCTGCTGTAATGCTTGATAAACTTTCTTTCGATCCTCATGGCGATCCATATCAATGAAATCAATAACTACAATACCGCCAAGATCCCTCAAGCGCAACTGGCGTACAATTTCCTCAGCAGCTTCTAAATTTGCTTTCAATATAGTACTATCGGCATCGCTCTCTCCCGTAAATTTACCTGTATTGACATCAATTGAAACCATTGCCTCAGTTTGCTCGATTATGATGTATGCCCCACTACGCAACCAAACTTTACGCCCCAGTGCTTTTTTCAGTCCTGTTTCAATACCGAATTTCTCCATCATCGAGATAGATTTCGTTTTGTAAAATTTCACACGAGACTTAAATTCAGGCAACAACAGAGTAAAATAATTAATGGCTGTATCGTATTGCGACTTCGAATCAATAATCAATTCGTTAACATCATTGTTAAAATAATCGCGTATAATCCGCTCAGTAAACCCAAGGTCTCTATGAATTAAACTTGGAGCATCAGCACGACTAGCCTTTTGGTTAATTTTTTCCCAAGTATTTAGAAGATAGCTAATCTCAGCAGAGAGGTTCTCCTCGCTCTTACCTTCAGCTGCTGTCCGAATAATGAATCCCCCCTCAGTATCAGGCCTAAAAGACTGAACTAGATCTTTTAAACGCAGCCTTTCCTTTGCAGATTCAATTCGTCGTGATATACCAACGCTTGATGACGTGGGAAGATAAACGACATACTTACCCGGTAGGGAAATGGTACTTGTAATACGGGCACCTTTTGTGCCCATGGCAGCTTTAGCGACTTGCACGAGAATTTCTTGGCCAGTTTCAATGACATCAGTAATCGCAGGTTCACTTCTCCTTCGCTGGCTGCGTAACGGAGAACCATCTGAATCAGTATATATCTTAGTAGACGCATTGTCATCCGCGATATCTTCGAAACTGTACTCAATATCCGACGCATGTAAAAACCCATGTTTTTCAAGGCCAATCTCGACAAAAGCGATCTGCATACCGGGAAGAACATTGTCAACACGTCCCTTATATATGTTGGCTAGAACCCGCTGTTCATTCTG
>JACLAC010019027.1_pt1 | contig 43728 bp, 41 predicted proteins | sample 8027881 | NCBI WGS metagenome assembly JACLAC01 (sample SAMN15725517, study PRJNA655200) | protist metagenome | isolation source: fluorescence activated cell sorting (FACS) single amplified genomes of... | place: Spain: Blaines Bay Microbial Observatory, Mediterranean Sea | collected 2016-01-19 | reverse complement strand
GGGACTGTTGTGACATGTGCGACGGAGGGACTGTTGTCTCTAGAAACTGTTCGTATTGCATACTTGTGCAGCACAACTTGTTGACACTTCTCTCCTCACGCGTCCGCATGACTCACTCACTCACTCACCGCCCGCCCGCCCGCCAAATAAATGTTGACACTTCTCTCCTCACGCGTCCGCATGAGTGCCCAGCAGAGTGAGCGCGCATCATCACCCACAAATGGCAGTGCTACTCAAGCATCCATTCGTCTATTACGCGGTGTCCGGCACGTGCTACGTCGAACAGCGTTGTGGGTGAAGAAACACCCGGGTGAAGAAAATCAAATAACGCACAGCTGGATCTTGCAGGAGACGCTGGGCACAGTGTTTGTTGCGAAGTATCGAACGGCGCCGACGAAGCGTGGCGCCTGACTCTGACGGCCGAACGAGTTAAGAAGGTAAAATACAGCAGTGCACAGCGTAATCGTAGGTCGTATGCCGGCCAAGATGATTGATGGACGTGAATTTTTCGGGGAGGCAGATGGTGGTCCATGCCACCTTGGATTGCTACGGCCTGTGACTCGTGTCGGCTATGAGAATGCCGAAGAAGATGGCGTCTTCTGCATGTAGGGGTGCATGGTGTCCATGGTGTCGGGCGTTGTTTAAGACTTCACTGACTGTGATCATCATCGATCCATGGCTGACATGCCATGCATGGGTGATGCGTTTTTCCAACTACGTACAGCTCCCCGTGAAGATGCCGATCGATGTGATATCGCCAGCGGCACAATCTACGGCGGATCAGCGCGCCCAGGGTCGCGGCAGGGTTCGCGCAAAGGTGGCGGGGGCCAACAACCCAGGTTCTCATGATCCGCATGTTCCAGCTTAGAGAGCGTTTTTGGAGTCCATGTCAAAAATTCAATATCAAGAATAGCAAAATTTCTCTGGTGTACGTTTGGGGTGAGCGAAGAGGTGACATCGGCGCTTTCGTTGCGAGCAACTTACATGTGTTGGACTGAGGTGTTTTTCTGAATTCGAGTCTCGCTTCCGTCGCACTCACATTTGCATGCTCACGTGCACTCTCTTCAAAGATCTGTCTGGAGTATTTGTCTCATGCGAAAACGATTGTACGTGGCCCGTGATTTTGGATTGCATTCGAACAAGACCAGACTTAGTGTTGCGACACACGCCTCCGCGATCTGTCCCCCCCGTAAGAAAAATTGCCCCGCGTCGCATTCGCATTTGCATGTGACTCTGGACTCTCTTCGAAGATCTGTCTTGAGTGTTTACCTAGTCCGAAACGACTTTGCGCGACCCATGACTTCTGATTGCATAAGAAACGAGCAGACAGAATGAGGCGAAAAGCTCTCCCGCGGTGTGTCTACCCTGACGTGCGGGACTGTGGAAAAACTGTCTCTCGTCGAAACGCCTGCGCTAACTCATAAAGGCCCGCGAAAGTGCAGTGGCGTTGCACTCTCCCCACATATGTTCGCGAGGGGCGTCTCGAGCTCGAAAGGAACCAACCCCAGCGATGTCATCGGCACCTTAGTCGAGCCAACCACCGATCCCCACGCAATGTCCGATGCGTAGCAAGCTTTCATAGATGTCGACAATTGCAGTCTGGTCATCATCTTTAGCGACGATGCCCACTGTGAGTAGCCCGCAACGAAGTCTAGGATAGGCATCGTAGACGCATTGGAACAATTTCAACCCGATTCGCCCCTTGACAACATTGCACCAACAGACAACCAACATTGATCGCCTTTAGTTCTTTCCCCTCCACGTCCCCTCACGTCATCCGAGATATCGATGACCTTTTGCCCGAACTGTCACGACAAACTCACAGCCTTCTTTCGTTGTCCAAGAGTTTGCTTTTGGAACCTCTTTCAACATCGGTCCTCGCTGCGCGAAATCATGCGTGCGCGCGACTCCGCAGATCGATCATCGCACGCCGGGCACGACTCATTGCAAAAATCGCGTCCTAAAGATGTGTTCCGACAAAGAGGTTATTGTCACAACAACCCAGGTTCTCATGATCCGCATGCTCCAGCGGCGAACCCAGGGAATTCTCCGAACCATGCAGTGCCAGAAGTGGCACACGGGCCTGCTAGCGTAGAAGAAGATGCCCACCACCGGGTCGTCGGAGAAGGAACGAAGGATGCCCACCGGTCGCCGTCGGAGGAACGTAAGGAGCACAGCAACACTCCTGAAACGCCCACAGGCAGCTTGCTGTGCGAGCCGCACAAATTTGTGCCCAAGGACCTCGTCGCCAGACTGAGCCCGACCCAGACACGAAATCGATGTACTTCTACGCGAAGTCCGCAAGCACGCGCCCCGACGGACGACAAGAAAATGTCGGCGAAGATGAAGTGTCGACAGAAACATGTTCCTGCGACTCATCATCATGTGGGGGGCATGTCGTTGCGGGCAACAACGAGTTCTTCGACCACCTTTTCTCACCCCACCGGTAGAAATCAATGTCTGGTTGCCTTGCTTCTTTCTGGCCTCACCTCTGTCATCTGCTACTATTTCCCATCCATGCATGCTAACGTCCGTCTTCTGCACACTGCTTCCATCTGCACCAAACTCTCTTCACAGTCATGTTGAATATCAGGCATACTGGGCCACATGCCATGTAGCTGCGCCATCTTACTGGCCGTTTCGAGCGGAGTTCTGCCTGGCTTCTTTTGGTGCTTGGTACAAGAAAATCATGGTAGTAAAACTATGTGAACAAAAATGAAGAAGCCCGCGCGCTATTCGTCGATTCGGAGACACATGGAGCAGTTACCGCTCGTCGCGCAAGTGCCCCCGGATGCTCGACAAGCATGGCGACGCAGCCAACCACTGATCTCCTCTGCGTTCACGGTAGTATGGCGACGGCGCAAGGCACTTCACCACAAGGACAACGTGTGATAGTCTCGGGCGCCACGTGTCACTCACGTGGCACCCGAGAGCAGAGCGATGAGGCGACCACGATCGCAAGTTTCTGTGTGAAACTTCATGCGGGTGCTCGCAACCATCATCGCGATGTCGTTGCACGATCATCATATACCCATGCTACGCAGGTAAACATCAAGCACTAGTATTATCTTCAGGTCCATAGAAGAACAATCAGCATATTGCCGCGTTGTCATTATCTTGTACCTTTTGTACCTGATTTTTTCCGCACGTCTCCCTGGTTGGATATTATGCATTTCTCTCCCGCCATCAGGCTCCGTCAAGCCTCCTCGATTTTGCACGTGACAGAAAGCTTTGTCTTATGTGAAGGCGGCATACGTATTCTTTCAGGAGAACTTGGGTTGCACGTCTGGGGCATCCACGCGGATTTCAGGAGGGTCGTCGACCTGCGGTACTATGCCCGTGATGGTTTTTTCATCCGTCGCACGATTCATTGACCATTTATTGCACTTTTCTGCAGCTGCATTCAAATTCGGGTACTCATTATTCTGGCTTTTTTTGCAAGTCGGCTTTTAACAAACTAAGATGATGTGGCATTGTGTTTGATGAGTGAAAGGGTAAGTTGTTGACGATTGCAGTAGATTGCATCCAACTGAACTGCAGTACAAGGCAGCGGCGGTCGGATAAGGAGATGGAGCATAAACTCATGAGAGATTGTGACGATGTATTGTCGTGAGTAAGTGAGTGAGTGAGCCAGGGGAGACCACTGATGCGGTGCCGCATGAAGGGCACGTCGGCGAATGACCTTCACTTCCCCCTGATTGCTTGTTGCTAAGAATGCCATGGCTATGCTCGGTGGCCAATGGATATGGCTCCCAAATTGGGTTGCCGTTATGAGTTTTTCTTATGTACAAAAACAGATCATGGTGATGCTGATGCGGGCGCATTCGTGGAGGAGGAGACGATGGTGATGGGAGTGTCACCACCGCGTGGTGGCGCAATATCAGACGGACACAGTCGCCTGGGTGGTGGTGAGCACGGTGCCAGTAATCTGGACCAACGGGGAGATGGCGGCGCTGCTCGAAAAAGAGAGATGGTCGCCTACGAAGCGTTCCTGGGATAGCCATCTGCGTGGAGGCTCATCATGGCGCAAAGGCGATCATCAGCATGGTGGCGGGTGTCGCATGTTGCTGAACAAGATGAGAAAAAACCACGAAGCGTTGAGTAGCATAGTTATTGGGGACTATGACACTCAGTACGACACATAGAAAGTACAGCGCACATTGCGAGATGGTACTTGCAACTTCAACAAGATGGAGGATTGTTCAGGAACACGGTAGAGTGAATACGCTTGACAGCATGCGAAGTTATGAAAGACAGCATCGAAGTTATGAAAGACGAGAAGACTGAAGATTGATAGATGTACTGGAACAAAAACATGCAGTAGTGATGAGTCTTCCCCTATCATCACACCGCAGTAGCATCTTCTGATTATGAAAAAGCCGCAGGGCCTGGTCCTGGATGATCATGATGTAGTGACACAACATTGATTTACACGAACCCTAATATGTTGGAGCACCTATGCCTCTGATTCGTAGCTGCCATCGATCATTGCCCCACACAAGATTTGATTTTTTCGGTCAGCGCCAAACTTCGTGATATTGGACGAACATAACTTCAGAGACGATATGCGAATGAAACCTTTCCATCGTCGCCTCTCGAAAGACAAAAAAAAAGAAGACCGTGGCCATGGAGCCCCCCCATCGTCAGGGAAAACGTCTCATGTATTCGGATTGGATGATTCAGCATCAACCATTCATCGCGCGCCGCATACCCTGCTTCCGCTTCGTATCATTGGGCATCAGATTCTTCCCGCCATGGGAACTTCCGCCGTGGAGCGGCGCCCGCGGCTCGCACTGGATATCTGTAGCTGCAGAGACAAAGGTATGCTGTGTTTGTGTAACAACAAAGCGTGGCAATGGTTGCACAAATCATTGAAAGCCATCGGCAACAGCAATCATAGCCCGTCGACGTTCATAGCAGTGTCGTGCAGTGCGTCAGTGTCGTGCAGATGCTGTGCACAAGCTAGGCAGGCATTTTCAGCGCCCCATGCCTGAGTGGGACTATGGATATGGACGCCAGGATTACGAAACGGCGTTGTGGTAGCTGATACATCAGTGCCTGTATATCGAGCGACAGTGCATTGAGCGAGTGTCGGCCTTCAGTACAGCAGTGCGCAAGTATCTTTCCACAACGAGCACTTAGTGCCTGTCAAAGAGATGATCGGCACTCTGTCTATCCGCCCAAGTGGCGAAGCAGCTACATACGTGCGTGTGAAGATACTAGATTGTAGTAGCGTGCTATTGCTCCATCCTATGACCACATCCATCTTCACACATTGATTCCCAGCCACATTCTGTTGACTACTAGTACATTGCCGAGCCAAAGAAGAGTTGTATTGGCACGATGGTGCCCCCACAATTCTTCGTACGATCATGAACGACGGCGTGCCACGTTCACACTACTCGCAACTACCGCGTGAGTACGCCGTTGGTTTGTCTTGATGACAAACGCCGTCGTGCAACGCGGTATCACTCAAGCTGCCGTAGTTCATGTCATTGTTGGGGAGTGCATACATGCCTGGTGTGAGGCGGCAGAGCATGTATGGACCCAGCCTGATGCTGGGCATGGCCGTGCCTTCGCCTGCTGCATAGCGAGCGTCGGCCCTGGGCCAGCGAGCGGCTGAGGTGACTGGTGAACGTCGGGGCGTCGGACGTCGAGGTGGTAGGAACAGCTGATGCCATCTACGTCGAGTCGTTAAAATTACGACTGGACTGGATGCACTCAGCTCTGGGACATCTCGAAAGAGGTCGTCGCGCGTGCTTCGCGACAGAGTGTCGCAGACACCCCTTGGCTTCGTCGGTTCAGCGTATTCATTATGCCTTCCCAGACATGGTTTGACCACGGTGTCATACATACTCTGTAACACTTCCGCGCTACCCATTTCCACACGATAGGCGGAGCTCAGGTCACCTCGACAGCCGGGCAGGCTTCCCACATTTCAATCCCATCGTCTCCCCACTGCAACCGATCGGTGCGCCATCATCGTACCAGGGGCAGGTGACTTCAGTACTTCTTCTCTCCATGACCGTCGCCCATCAGGGGCATTGGCTCAGCCCAAACTCCTGCTATTCCAATCAGAGCGTTTCGCACGAAGAGTCGCGCCTTGCTCTGTTGCCGCTCCCTCTTTGTGGGCGTCTTGCACTGCCCACATATAACTGAGGTTGGTGATCGTGTCCTCACACGGTGGTCATGCTTTTCGGTGGAAAGTAACGGTGATTACTCCCGGCATGGTGAGGGCCGCAGACCGGCAGTGGCGCCATCATTCGGGTATTCTACAGGACGGGCCAGTAGAACGATGAATGACGCCTGTAGAGCTTTCGCTCGTCGGGGCGTGCGCGCTACGGTTTGTGGCCCACTTTTTGGGAGCTTTCATCAGTATGCTTGCATGATGATCAGAGTGTGTGGACAATCATGCACAGATTCGCAAGCGACAGACGCATTGGGCGATACGCATTGTGTCTGCCGATACGTTTCTCTCCTGCAGTGCTCCTGGAGTCACCTCGACCATAAGTCGTTCCTCGTCATATCATTCGTCTCTAACGATAGCTTTTCATGGAGCATTGAGGAGAACCGGAAGAAGTATCCTCTCGGAAGGGAGGGCGAGGCGGTGGAAGGTGTTGTGAAGAGTTTCAGTGTTGCGAGCGAAGCATGCCACAGTCTTTTCGACGGAGACGGTCATTGAGCTGCCCGCAACGTTGTCAGTCATTGCTACGCACGCACGCCCGTGCCGGCCCGGGCCCCACGCTGGCACGCACTCGTTCATGCGCAGCAGCGCGCGCGCGACGCTTCGTGCTAGCGCACGCGTGATCGCCATGTTCGGCACGCTCAGCAGGGTTGAGTTCGTCAGTGCCAGTCTGCAGGTTGGCGGTCGTGGCATCGTCTGCGTCCGCAACAGTCATCCGCTGCGATAAAAGTCAAAAGCCATTCCTCTCATCTGGTTTCTGATTCGACCATGATATTGGAGTAATAGGCAGGGAAAAAGGAGCTCCCATGCTTTGCAAAAATCACGTCGACCGACCAAGGGGAACTGAAAGTGGGCGCTAGCTTTTGCAGTATCCAAAGCATCAGGTTTCTATCGTGCCTCTGATAGGCTTTTTTTCACTCCTCTGAGTTGCCGAGAGTGTGCCAGGTTTGTGGCGCCAAACCGCTCCGCAACGCCATGTTGTTGCAGAGTCTGTGTTGGCGTGGAAGGCACAGTTGCTTGAGGAAGGAACATCGAGATCGGTATGACATGGTACTCGTGGCTTTGGCGGGCGTTTTAAGCACATGTCTTCGATATACCACGTTATATCGCCAAGAAGATTGAATATTAGTGAGCAGATAATGCCTTATTCATAGGGCAAACGTCCAACGCAGCGGCTTTTTATACGTTGTGACGTTGTCTAATGATGTGTGAAAAGCAGCAGTGCGTTGATGGTTCATAATTTCATCGATCTTTACCCAACTCCTTCGTGTCGATTCCAAGCAGCATGTTGAATGATGCAAGAAAGAAACAGACCCAGAACTTGAAAACAAAATTGCACTACCCCAAGCGTGTCATTTGATTCCACTCGCTAAAAGAGCGTAAGGATGTGTCGCTCTCGGAGAAACAGCGTTTAAACTGCATCACTCATCATGATCACTCTTGCGGGTCCAAGAGAGTAGGACGTGTCGTGTGATACGAGCAGCTCCCACGTTAGTAGTACGGAGGTAGTGCCACCCTGGGGGGGTGACCGACAACAGATCTGATTGCTGCCTGCTTCCATGCGGAGGTTCGAAAAAGCGGCCTGCCGCACTGTTGCGAGGATTCGCAAGCGAGCGGTGCAGCACTTCGGTGTGGAGGATGGAAGATGTGATTGGGACAATCATCAGAGTCGCGAGACGCAAGTCCGTCAGTGCCGTGTTGCGGCAACACGAAAATGAGCCACGGGGCTGTTGTTGTGCTTTCACGAAGGCTCCGCACGCGGCGCTTGAGCTTGGTCCTGGTGCCGGCGATCTTCACGGGTGTGTCCTCGTGGTTCAGTGATCGGTGCAATATGGCGAAATGCGGTGATGGGGGGGGCAAAGCATGCACTCGACGCATGATGTTTCCTCTCGAAAGTTCCTTGGCCCTTTCCCTTGGGTCAGACAGTGTCTTTCCGTGTGGTGTGGTGGCCCTAGTTCGTAGTCTGCGCAGTTTTTTGCGGCTCTAGGTTTTTGCATGAAAACTGCATCGTCTTCGACCTAGCACCTGTTATTGGAAAACATTAACAACTGGCGTATGCATGGCGGTAGTGTTGTCGTATGCATGGCACATCGGTAGTGTCATACACACAGCTTTCATGTCGGTCCTCGAAGAACGATGGCGGTCTCGGCTGGCGTTGTTGGTTCTGCGTGTAGGCAGCTGATCCGGTAGCCCGAGGAGCAAGAATATTATCTTCTGGTCCGGGCCGCATGAGTGAATCACTCCTTCACGGCGAAAGGAAGGTGGCATTGATTGATTGTGGCAAAACTTGATGTCGGGAGCGCCGGAGCAGAAGCTAAGATGCGTATCGGCAGCATGCATGGGGGTCAGCCAGCATGCATGATTGTCCTGACCCTTGCCGGGGCTGCTCCTATGCATGCTGATCTAACGCGTATAATGCGTGATCACGGACTCCGTGATCTCTACGTTGATGTTGTTGTATCGTTTCACTGCTGGTGGGCCAGCCGGGGTCACGACGTCATGCCCCTCTGTGTCATGAGACGACGTGACCCACGGTGAAACCGTCAGCGTTGCTGTGCCGGCGGCAGATCATGCGAGGGGAAAATGAATCTGAATCCGTGAAAATCGTCGTCGGCGGCGCGCGCATGGGTTCAAATCCCTCATCATTGCATCACGCCATTGTGTAATATCGCATAACCACCACCAACGCAGTGCGGCCGTGTTTTCGGTTCCGGAGACATGACGTCACTTCGGCGGTGGTGGAGGAAAGGGACCGACACAAGGGGGGCGTTAAATTGTTTATAGGGCAGTCACGAAGACGAACATTGCATTTGTGAAATTTATTTTCACGGCGGTTGTGGACGGTTTGCATGGTGGTAGGGGTTGGCATCAGCATCATGTCGCGGAGCACGTGGAGCATCATGGCGCGCGGTATATTGCATCGCTTGCAATATGTTGGCATCTCTTTGCACGTGTCGCAGCAGCAATCTATCTTCGGATGCCAAGCTGCTTTGTCATGCGACTAACATACGCGTCATGATGACTGATTCATCGTCGTGCCACGGGACACCTCGATGCCATGGGGGTGGGGAACAATGAATGCACGATGCCCTGAGGCAGAAGATGTTGGAAAGGGGGGGGGCCAGGAAACCTGCTAAGTTAGCTCGTGACAGTGCTTGGTGAGCCGCCAACATGATTCCGTCCGTGCGATTTCTTCGTCGATATTTCAGAAAAAATATCCGGGCCCCGTGCCTCATCATGCATGCCCCGGGGCGTTCGGCAACTACTTGCCGATGGCCATCTGTTCAATCAGCCCGAGTTGTATCATGTATGAACCACCTTGATGATAGTGTCCAAGAAAATTACTCGCGTACACGATGCTTAACGCAGTGCTCGTACTGTCATGGAGCGGGCAATTGGCACCAATACATAGTCGAGATGCAGGTGTTCTGAGTCGGCGTATTTCGGTAGCTTTAAAGGAATGAATGTTTGTGCTTCCTTTAGAAGTGTTGGCATGCGGATTGAAGAGCGTTGTGCATGCACGCGTTGAGCTATGCATGCGGATTGATTTTTCGTCGGATTAATCTTCACGGGCTTGGCGATATCCCATACGAACAGAGTTTTCGACTGGTTCACAACTTGAAGCGTGCGTTTCCCTGCCCCATCACCCCTGTTAAATACCCGAGCTTAGGACAGGCTTGACGCGGCATGCCAAGGATTCGTCAGTGCGTTTGTCCGACGAGCATCTATCACAAGACGCAGTCCGGAGTGTGGTTGTGGGAGGCTTTAGATTGCACGCACAAGCAGTTTCTAAAAAAGGTAATTAATACCTAGCTTAAAAAGTCATGACGCAGCACGGGCCGCAGGGCACCGGGGAGCCCAATCGGCGCGTTGGTCGCGCAGGGCCAGCCGTAGGAAAGCTTCAAACGCAAGAACCGGAGCAAAGGGTTGTGGCTGAGCGCAACAGGTGCGTGCAAAGTACGTGGCCACCTTTCGGTTCGATAGCGAACAAGGCGGTTTACCTGTTCGTGTGGAATGCGTCGCTGGCGAGTTTGGTGTGGCCGTTGCTGTTTGGATACTTGATTTCCGTGAACGACACGTACGCTGCGCTGCTTCTTTTGTGTTGCATCAGCCTGTGCTACGTACCCGATGCATTGCCTGCGCATCTGAAGCCGATCACGATCAGGCGGCTCTGCGCCGACTTGTGCGAGCAGTATTTTCAAAGTTTCTCGGTTACCGTGGAGGGCGAGGAAATGGAGTCCTCGAGTTTCGAAAAAAACGACACGCCGACGCTGTACTGTTTCCATCCGCACGGCATCTTCAGCATGACCTGGGGGTGCTGCTTTCCGCGGCAAGAGTTTCACAACGTAGCGTTCTGTTTCAGCGATCTGCTCAAGTTTTCGCCACTGTTCCGCTGCTACAGCCAGATTCTGGGAAGAATTTCCGGGGCTAGCAAGCCCTGCATGGAGGAGTTGATGGCGAAAGGCGTAAATTTGGCGCTGATCCCAGGCGGGTTCGAAGAGGCCAGCTTGCACTCAGCAGACCTGGTGGACAGGATCTACATCAAAAAGCGTTTCGGGTTTATCAAGCTCTGTCTCGTGCATGGATACTGTTTGCGGGCGGTGTTCGGCTTTGGCGAGAATACCATGTATTTTCTGGCATTTTTTCCTGTAGCGAAATCCTTGGCATGCTTTTGCTTTTCCAACGTTTTCCTTGCAACATTGCGGAAACAGTGTATCAGAACATCACATCGATCTGTCGTCGAGCGGGCGGTTGGAAAATCGGCGTGAAAAAGTGCAAGCATAAGAGCCCAAAAGACGCATTCACTTTAGTGTATTTGCGCAAGTGTTGCATTGCCACCTCTTGTCGCGGCCGTCAGTATCACGGGAACTCGAAGAGAATTGATCCTTCTCGAGCATACCTTGTAACATTCGAGCTTGATTGCGTTCACACCTGACCATCTTCGTATGAAGTGTCAAACAGGTACTGGAATTTCCAGGGGCTTAAATCATTCAAGTTGTGGTTAAACTCATTCGGGTTGCCTGGCGTCGTATTTTGGGGCTGGAACGCGTGCCCGATTTTGCCGGATCCAAATACTGAGTTGCACGTCGTTGTGAGTGCGAGGTTGCAGTTGCCTAAAATCGCAAAGCCGACTAAAGACGAGGTGGCGCATTGGCACGGAAAGTACGTCGCTATGCTTGTAGACCTGCACAAGAGACATGCCGGAGCGGATGTGAAACTCGAGCTCTGGTGAAAACCGACTTGCAGAAGACACTGCTCGCCCCCCCCGGCGAAGCAAGCACCACTTGAATTTGCACGCTGTTCCTCAACCCGTTTCTTGGCCAAGAGGATGCCGCAGTCACTCGGTGCGGGCTCAGTCATTCATGAGGGTGTCAGTCACACGATGCCCCTTCACCGATGAACAACCTCCATTCGCGGGGCACTGAGCAAGTGCCTCAGAGAGTGTTTCTACAGTCACCTGAATCTCGTGCAAAACTTATAGTGTCGGGCATGACACTGGCGGCGAAGCTGGTGTGAGACTGTAAAACGAGATCAATCTGAATTCACCCACCGATTCTGTTTTGCGTTTCGTCTTTAGCGTGGCAAAATGAGAAAAGCCACATTGCGACGAGCACGTGACAGCGGCACCGACGCAGGCAGTGCATCATTGCAATCTTTCCAGCGTCAACGGAGTCAGTGAGTGAAAATGGTTCCTGTGTTCTATGCGTCCCGTTCTGAACCATAATATATGATCTGGCGCTACCTAGGACGAACCCATGAATGCCCCTGTCGCAAGAGCTGGATGTCCATGCATGTCTTGCGCGCCGTTGTCCGCAATAGCATGAATGAATTATAATGATCCAGGTAGTGAGTTGAGATCACAGAGGTTCTTGAAGTTCATCACTTCATTTCTCTTCACTGTTTCCCATGCAGGAGTTTCATTTTCGAGCACAGTTTTTTTCTGTGGTGCATTCTTCCTGAGATTTCTTCAATCGAGACGAGACGGTTTGCAGTTGCGGTCTGTGCATGATAGACTGGGATTTTCTGCCCTTCTGGCGTCATCTCAGTCATCGTAAAACGTCATCGCATGCATGGATTGATCAGATTCGCGACAGTATGGATCATTTATTTTTCCAATACATCTATTCGCAGCTCCAAAACTACGGGGGTAACTTAACTATTGCACGATGCGCTAGGTTCACGGAATAGGATCAGGCATCAGACATTGATTGTTTCACATTTCTTCGTATTACACGAAGATAGCGACTCGCGTAATACTCACGAGCAACACATATCAGGGGTAGCGTCAGTGCCGTTAGCGCAATATTGTTGTTGTGTCAGACCGTGCTTGTATTTGTCGACGGCTTCGCGCCCACAAGTTCGAAAGCAAAGATGTCGCAGACGATGCTCTTTTTTCAATTCTTCAAGGGTCTAGTGGAGTCGCAAGCAAAGGTTTCCTCATGCTCATTCATCACAGTGCCAGTGTATTCATCTTCTTGTCTTGTGCTAGTGTACAAAGACACTATCTCGAGCTGTCTAGATCAGTGCAGGTGAAAGCTGGTGGTTTCGATGAAGCAATGCATGGGTGGCATTCATGAGTAGAGCGCTTGCCGAAGCAAGAAGAGAGCACCATGGCAACTTTGCATGGACCACACCGACAGGTGACAGTCGAGCTGAAGAACGATGTGTGCATCGAGGGGAGAATCGACTCTGTAGATCAGTTTCTGAACTTGCGATTAAAAGACGTCGAAACTGCGGAGAAAGACAAGTATCCTCACCTGGTATATAATATAGCGACACCGTGCATTTTTTTGCTTTAGTTTCGGAAGAATTCATCATGAGCACGGCCATGCGAAGCGCCGACTATCGATATTTTTGTGGCGAAAACGCCAGTGAGCTATAGTGCATTTTGGCAGTCCGAGAAACGAGTAGAATTGCTATCGACACAGCTGCCTATTTCGCCTTGAGAGACATGCATTGCTGTACATTGACATGGACAGGTTTCAGTGAAGAATTGCTTCATCCGAGGGTCGGTGCTGCGCTACGTGCATCTGAATCCGAACGACGTGGACAAGTAGCATTTAACTTTCTCTGATGCTCACTCATTGATATCTAGGCAGGAAGTTCGGTCCTGCGCCTTCAAAGATAAGCTTCCGTTGGTTCGTGAAAAAGTGCGATCCAATGCTTTGTGAAATGTGGTGACGTATTAGCTTGTGATGGCGAGAGACATATGGCGCGGCCCTTGTTTGTATGCTTAGGACGAAGAAGATGGTCTGCCACGCAGAAGATAGTTGTCGCTTCTCAACTGCTGGTAACACCACTGCAGGCAACAGCTTCAAGAGGAATCTCTGCGGGAAGCCCTGGAACAGCGACAAGAAGCTCTGGACATGTTGAAGAAGCAGAAAGCTGCTGCGGCGTAGCGTGTTGAAGAGGCAGATTCGCAAGGCGCCGCATGTGGGGGGTTGTGGTCGTTTCAACAACGAAAGCACCATTGTGCACAGACAGCTGGGCGGCACGAGAAAATTGTCACGGGTGAAGTGGCACGGGTAAAAAAAAGCACTGTACAGCAGTTGTGGCCACGGGCTTCAGCGTCCTCCTTTTGCCACGGGCTTCTTCTCCAGCTGTTCGTCATGCCGCGCACTTCTTCGTCCACACACGTTTTCGCGAATTCAATCATAGAATCCCATCATGAGTATCTTTCCATCATGACCTGGGAAGCTCATGAGAATATCTGACCTGGGAAGCTCATGAGAATAACATAGTGTTCCATCATGACCTGGGTAGGTGATGAGGAGAATATCTGACATTGCATTCTACAACAAATTGTATTCTTCCAGCGTCACGCCGTTGCTTTAGCTCTGCAAGCACAAAATCAGAAAATGAATCGTCGTCGAGTTCGTTTCTTTTTGTGGTGCACGCGAGCGTTTCGCAAATGTTCGCGCAGCTTGCAATGACTAAATTTCAACGACGGAAAATCTTAAGTTCTTCGCATAAGGATCTTGGAATGGCATTTCGCACCAGCGTGTCTGAGTGGCAATCTACGCAGCCATGTTTCCCTTTGCGCAAAAAAGCACCACATCTTCGCAACCCATTCTACGGCAAACCAAATTACATAAAATGCGGAACATACATCATCGGGGAATCAGTGGGAACCAGGCGAGTCTAATACTGAAGTGGGAACCTGCAGGTGGTGGGTCTATCGCGAGAGGCGTGCGTGTTAGTACAGTGTTTGTTGTCACACTTGTGTGTGCCGCATTGGGTCTATCGCGCAGTGAATCGCGCACCCAAGCTTGTCAATCGTATCGAGTCCAAAGATCGATCGAGTATCATCCATCTTGCGTTGCGAATTTCTCCTGACAATCTATCTTCCTGTCTGCACCGCGCGTGGGACACTTTGCGTGCGACTCTGAATTGGACGCGCATACTGTCGCGAAAAAAATGGGTGGGAAAAACTCGAAAGACACGACAAGTGCTGAAGAAGAAGATAATAGCAAGCGTGCGCCGTCGAGTCCTGGAGCCAACGAATCGAAAGGTACTAACTAGCGTGGGCCTGGCAATTTGTCTGCCATGGCACTAGGCTGCGTGACTGCTAACATTCATTTTTGACATGTTAACAAAAAAATGTCGAACCATGCTATATTAACTCGCGGCCCATATTCATCAGCTTGCCCCTTGCCTCCTCCTCTCTCCCGCTTCTCCCCAAAGCCCAAATAGTAGTTCCCCTGCAGACAGTTCAAAGCTCAGTGTGGAAAAGCTGGTTCATGCTCGTCGATGCGCCTGCCTGTCTGATAGGAGCTTTCTTGCAGAGGAGTCGTGCCAAGCGTAGCAGAAGGTCGACACACAGTCAGCAAAGCAGTCATGATCGAAACGTTCGAGGGTTTCCCGTATGTGCCCCCGCAGCCCTCGTTGCCGTCGATATCGGTTCACGACTGGCGTGTGCCGTCACCCATGACACATCATCATGCTGCGGCGGGCACTTCGGTTGTCTGGACGATGAACGAGTACTTCGAGGGCGCGTCTGTGCTCTTTCTCATACTAGCTATGAATGTAGGCGTTGTCATGTCGCATCAGCTTCGGAAAACGTTGTTGCTCAAATCCGTGGAGGACATGATTCTCTGCTACGGCTTTTTCGCGTTTCTCTGCCTGCTCTGCTACTATTGTTCCGGGTCGCAGGAGTTTTTCTTCCATGTCTTCATCAGCCTCTACATGTGTTTCGTCAAGCTCCTCTTTGACGAGTTTACACTCTTGGGTCTGGTGTGGTGAGCATGATGGTGTAAGAACACTAGGCACCAGCGTGGGGGCATGGGTATCGGCATGAGGAAAACGAGGCCCCGCGGTGCACTCACTCTCATCGTGAGCCATCGTCGGTTGTTTTCTCGGACCGTGGCCTAGTTGCTCGAAGAAGCTCTATTGCTATTGTATCATAGTTTCTGTTCAACGTCTCATGTACACTTCAGTCATTGCGTTGTGCATGAGCATGGAGAACTTGGGATTGCGTTCAGGTGATGTATCAAAAAGTATCGATGAGTAGCTCAGCGTAGGGGTTGTTGTTAAAAAACATTTACACAGGCTAAAATCCAGTAATGACATAGTAATACGAAAAACGCTGTAGATTGTTGGGGGTTGTATTACGAGTGTAGTTACTAGTTTCTTAGAGCTTTCTGTCGGTCCGCAAGTCTCCTTCTACCCGGTTCCCCCAAGAGTTGTTACACCCCTGTTTCTCTGCGCCGCCCAAGTAGACAGACATACGTCCTCCGATGCACGCACCAACATGTACACCGCGCCTGCCCGGAGCCCACTGCCCGAGAAAAAGTGCCGGCACGCCATTGGTTTGATTTCAGATTTCTCAGGTTCAGTGAAGAAGCCGAAGAGCCCACAGTCGAAGCAAGCAGCTGAAACCGCGAAGGGCAAGTCACCTGCAACTGAGCAAACAGCATCCGCCCAGAAACCAGCTGCTACCCCGGTAGTTGCATCCGCCGCTGCTCCCACTCCTCCGAAGCCTGCGGTACACAACTGAGTACATGAAAAAAATCCTGTTTGCGGTTGCAGCATTCAATTGGCATGAGTGCGACGACGATGTGACGTGACTAGTAGTCTGACGCTGGTTGGTCGCGAGAACCGGCATGGTAAAGCAGAAAGCATGGAGTGAAAAAGTGTCGCCAACTGCGTGAGCAAGAGTGGCATAATAGGCGCGCGTGCAATGAAAAACAGGTGGAACCAGCAGCTTCAACAGCTGCGAAGCTGTCGAAGGCGTCGCCGCACTCTTCCATGGAAGATCTGAACGTGGTCGGGAAGATGTCTTTGACCCTGGAGCAATGTGTGGATTTGTACCTTTTCCACCCAGACGAGGTGAAGATGTTCGGCGAGGGTCTCAGCTTCATTGCTGGTATTCATTTTTTAGTTCCAAGATTGCCTGTCGAGATACACTAGCGTGTACCCTCGTCTTCAACCGCTGCTTCGCACAATCATCACGGCACACAGCGCAAGAGAGTCTGCATCAATTCATGCAGGTGATTGTAAAGCATCATTAAATGCCGTCCGCACCCTTGCACCGCGAGTGTCATACTGCACGCGGTGAACGGGTTTGGTCCGATAACCGAGATCCACATTCAGACAATCTGATGTTGAAAAATAGGTAATGCCAGCAATAAAGAGGAGTTTCCGATCGAGGAGGACCTTATGCAAGCATGCATCGAAAAGCTCGGCCCGAAAGCAAAGGCTTGTCGACTGCTGAACTCGAAGGAGATTCTGGAACTCGTATTGGCCAAGTACGTTGATGCTGAGGGTATTGTCGTAGGACTTTTTTGTTCTTTCGGTGCACGGGGTCGAGCAGATATCATGTGCTTGACGACCATGTTCATCCAACTGCAACAAGAGGATCGCGTATGATTGAACTGTGCAGTATGGCTGAGTCGCCGGCTTTTCACAAGAAAGAGCGCCTGCTTTTCACAAAAATTCAGACAAGGCTTTTCACAAGACTGTCCGTAGCTTCATACGCAACGTGCATTCACAAAATCTCAGCCAAGAAGGTTGTGAACAAGGATGCCATCTTGCCAGCGATCCGCGAGAAAGTGTTGTCGGAGGTATTGAGCGGAGAATCTGTGTGCTCTTGAAATCGCGGTTCCAGCCAATCACGACTGCATTGTTGAGTCAGTCAGTTGGTGCCGCGAGTGTATGGATCATTAGGCCGGCCGGCCCGTCGTGCTTGCGGTGCCGCAGCTTTCGGGCCAATTTTTGACGTGTCAACATTTGCCCAGAAGACTATATGGGCTTTGTTTCTGTCATTCTCAGGCGAACGACTTGATGAAGAGCTTCAAGCGGGTGAACGATGCGTTCAAAGCGCAGACCACGCTGAATTTCAAGTCCATCAAACAGCAGCTGCTCGCTGAGCCACAGACCGCTGGAAGTAGTTTTATCTAATGTGATGATACAATCAGTTTTTGCCAAACCTTTTTTTCACGACGACGACCATTCTGCTCTTCAATGCGTCTGCTAGTTGGAAATCGGTGGTGCGAAGCATTTTCTTGCTCCGTATCGCGTGTCTGTGAGCGATAGAAGCTGTATTTTTTTTCCTCAGACAGAACCAGCCTCCATTTTGTGTCTTTGAAGTCAGTCTTTGAAGAACTTGCGCTGGAAAAATATTTTTCGTAGGCGAGATCGAGACGGATTACTGGCTTTGGAGTAGTGTCGCGTCGAAAATGAGTTTGGCGCCCGTGTTTCCGTTAATGCAGGAGCGCCTCAACCTCCTGTCGGTATGAGAGAGAAGAGCACATGATAGGCGGTTTCATCTATACGGTCAACACGATTTCTTCTGACTTTGAAGTTTTGTACGATGCGGTTTACAATGTTGAATGTTCCAGAATATCATGCTTGAGTATCTACTATCAGTGCGGCGATATCCCAAAAAGGGGTTATTCTCGGACAAGTGTGACGGCCACAGTTGCGTGTAATACGGAGTTTACAAAAAAAACGTGTTCTGCTCAGGTGTTGCACAACGTGAACGGCGAGGTGTCTAGCGTAGCCAAGAACCTGGTGCGCGACTCGCACTTGCTCCTAAACCTGCAGCAATACCTGGACTACGAATACTCGTTGCCCTGTGAGACGAAGCGCCTGGCGAAGTTGGGGAAGAACTCTGAGGGGTATTTCATATGGTTGCTTTTTTACGTCGGCCGGGGCTGCACTAAAAATGAACCATGCTGCAAGGCATTGCGGGGTGCAAAGATGGAGAGTTTTCTGTAGAGTACATTGTCTGAATAATTTCATTCTTCGTACACGATGATTTTCATTCTGAGTATGTCGCGTGCGGAAGGGCACTCTTAAGTGCACTTCTCTCTACTCGATAGGCAGCCCTCCAGTCGCATGCAGGCTGATTTCACGTTCAGGTACAAGGAGCTCACAGTGCATATCGCGCGTAGAACGTTGTCGTTGGTGTTGCCTGAGGAGACCTGCCTGGAACTGGTGCGGGCCGACTTCACGTGCGCCCTGGACGCATACCAGCTGGCGCAGAAGTACGTGAGCAAGAACAAGAGTTCCTTTTCGACGCTTGTGGTTCCGTTGTTCAAGGAAGAGAAGAAGAAGGTGACTTTTGCACCATGGATTTTGTCAGACGATCTGAATGCGACTTCGAGAAGCTCGGTTGTCGAAATTTTGATGCGGTCGGAAGTGTGCGACCTCGCAGTCTTATTAGATCAGATGCATCTTGCTATGTTGGCCGAGAATGAGGCACAGTGTGACAAGGGCGACTCAGCTGGCGATGTACAGTGTGACATGGCGATGTGCAGTGGAATAGAAACATGGATGCGTCCTTGTATGAAGAGTGTGTGTGTGTGTGTTAAAAAAGCGAAAAACTATTGGCCATGGCAGGGTGGTGCGAAGGACGCGGGCGGCGGCGGTAAAGCTGACAAGAAGAAGGCAGAGGCTGGCGGCGCCGGCGGGAAAACCGAAAAGAAGAAGGATGCTGCTGCTGTTGCTGGTTCAAAAAACGGCGGAGCAGCAGCAGGAGCAGCGGTGCCGGCGGCGGGCACCAACAAAAAAGACGACGCGTTGGCGGCGAAGAAGCCTGACAGCGCAAAAAAAGCTCCTGCTGCTGCGCCTCACTCTGCTCCCGCCGCTTCAGGCGCTGCTGTGGATGCGATCTTCCCGAACAAGGACGAATACTCCCAGTATCAAGCATTGCCAACATGTCTCTGTCTTTTGCCATTTTCCATGGCACCCACACACACAGTCGTCGTGTGCAGTGTCAACTTATTGTACGGGGATGGTGTAGTTGCGTAGTGGTGGTGATGCGCATCTTTGGCACATCTTCGTGCAACCCTGTGTGTATTGTAGGCAAATGGAAAAAAGAGCGAGTAGAGCTTGCAGCATGGCAAACGGAAAAATTTGAACCGACAAGCACACATGCAAATGCGAAAACTGAACCAGATCTTACCGAATGTACGCGCTGCAGCGCACGCGCGGAGGCGGCGCTTCAGTGGCTGCGGGCGGTGGTGCTGGGGCAGTACTTGATATTTCAACTTCTTCCAAGACTTGTTTTTTCACAAGATGCACTTCCGCATCACCAAGTGCGCTCATTCAGTGTGCGTTGCAGAAAATAGCATCTAGCATGCGCTCACTCATAGTTTCAAATGTTTTCACACGACTGAGTGCGGCGAAAAAAAGGAAAGTACTATAGAGGTCGATGCACCGTGCACGAGAACGATTCATACGAGACAGATTTCTGCACGTGATCATCGTGTGTGATACTACTCGCTTGTCATACTATGATTCTTGTTCGTCAAAAAGTCGTCAGAAATGAACGTCGTAATACAGGCTTTCGGCGACGAGGTCGTTCGGTGCAAGTTCGGTGTGACGTGGCAAGTTGGTGGTGAGTTCCCGGTGGGGCACTCGCAGTACAGTTTCGAGGCAACTGCAGCAAACACAGCGACGGCGAACATGTCACAGGGCGCTGCTTTCAGCCGCATTTGGGGCAGCGACGACGTGGTGCCGCAGGGCCACACCCAGTACAGTTTTTTCTACGGCACCGGCCGCACCGCTGGTGGACCAGTCGCCACCTCGTCGTCTTCGTCTTCTTCGAGCAGTGCTGTTGTGCCGCCGGTGGCCGCAAAAGCCAACAATGCTGGCGCAGGTGGTGGTGAGAAGAAGGCCGACAAGAAGAAGGCTTCTTCTGACAAGGCGGTCGAGAAGAAGGCGGTGAATCCGGCAGGTCCTCTGACTGGCGCGTCCTCGAATGATCTCGGGATGGACCAGGAGATTTACGAGGCGATGCAGAAACTAGATCTGCGTGTTGGGGAGGTGATTCAGGTGGATCGCATCCCGGATAGTGAGGCGCTGTACAAACTGCAGATTGCCATGGGCAACGACGTCACACGACAAATCTGCAGTGGAATCGTGAAGTACTACAAACCGGACGAGCTCCTGCATCGCAAAGTGATCGCCTACTACAACATCAAGCCGTGCAAGATGGCGGGCGAGGCCAGCGAGGGCATGGTGTTAGCTGGAGTCTTCGACAGCAAACTGCCGACCGAGCAATGCGAGGTGTTGGATATCGAGGGCGGCGGCAAAGACGTGCTTGTGGGGACGAAGGTGGAGCTTTTTTGCAATGGCAAAAGCATGTCGTGCGGCAGTGTGGAGACGTCCTCGAAGAACATCTCCAAGCAGTGGGGAAAGGCGCAGCCGTTGTTCTCGATCGTGGAGAAAAAAGCGTTTCTCGAGTCGGCGGGAAAATCCTTTGCGTGGCAGGTGAAGAGTGCTGCGGGGAAGTATCTGCCCGTCGTTGTCAAAACACTCAAAAAGGGGATCATCAGCTAGGTGGAGCGAGACACACGCCAACACGTGGAGCTTGCAACACAGGTTCTGGGGCGCACATAGCCTAGCGACAACAACGGCGCTGGGCTATATTCGCAGTTCCCATGGGTTTGTTTTCGACTGGGTAAGCATCTACTGGGACGTGCGCCCTAGTGCCCATAGTGTGGCTTTACACCCATTCACCACTCCCTACACTTTCCACCATACTCCGTATTCTGACTCGTGTTTGCATTGATTGTGCATCACAGTCATCAAGGGCGCGTGACAACATCACGATCTATCACAATCGCGCTCCAAGCATCTTCGATTGCTGCCATTTGCAAAAAGAAGAGCCCGCTTCCTCGAGGCCCTGAGTGATTGAAATATCGGTGAAGTTATCTTCCCTGTCCTTCGCTCTGCAGCATTTCTTCTCAGTATGGGTCCATCGCATTGCACTTGGCAATGCGTGGTGACGAAGGAGCGTACGCGTTGTGATCACGGTAAACGAGGTGCGGAGGTGATTTGCCTGCGGGGAGGCGGCAAACAAGGAGGATGAAAGGTGGTAGCTGGTTGCAGAGAAAAACAGACGTTTTAACTCACCCCCCGAAGGAGAGAAGAAGGAGTGAACTGCTTCTCCATCGTACCTAAAAAGCAACCGACATTCGCGATGTATGTCTTTCACAACCGCCGGGAAGAAGCGAGAAGCTCTCTTGACGCGATTCAGAGTTTTACAGTGTTCACTGTGCGGGGGAAGCGCCGACGGGGGTGAAAAGTGAATTTGAAGTGCAATCACAGTCGAGAATTGTACAGGCCTGTTTCGATCCAGGGGTAAGTTGTATGTGCACCATCGTGAGCACGATCGTTGCAATAGACTAGCGAACGATCGGTTGACTTGCGGCGGGCAGAAGCGCATAGTCGTTTCCACCGTGTGCAATCTTCTTCATTGATTTTAACCTCACTCTGCGCGTTTGCGAATGGAGATAGAGGGGTGTCTTTTCGCACAGTTTTTCGTTGAGTGAGAACAAAAGTCGGGAGGTTATCACGACTGATATCATGGCAGTGGGCGAGAGCGTCTGCGGAGTTGCGGCAAAGACGGTGGCGGACACAGCAGCTACGATGGCAAAGTCGGAAAATTTCTACAGCACAGTTGAAGATCATGCCTTCGACTGCGTGGACGTCCATTGCGAGGGTCTTCCGGCACGCATCGTTTTCTCGGGGTTGCCCGAGGTAATGCAGAAACGTAATCATCACCTGAAACGCAATCACGTAATGCCACAATCGCGTAAATTCGAATCAGGGAATGCATAATCAGTAGATTACATGCAGCCACAGTAGTCTGCAAAAGAGTTGCCGAATTCGTACAACAAAAAACGCAAAGGCAACACAATCCGGACCGTCACCATGACACTGGGGCATCATAACACTGACGGAAACCACGCGCAATCAGCTGTTACTAGTTCAGTGTGCGTTCGCGAGTCGTTCAGTGTGCGTTCAGCGCAGACGGAAAGTACGAGTGGATTTGTCATCTGATTGTTCGAGACAATTTCACATCAAGTGGCTTCTTTTTTTTTGTCGAGAGCGTCGAGAAGCTTTCTTTCAAGTGCACGTCTGCGATCGATCGGCGCTCGAAGGTTTTTGATCCACAGGCAAAGCTTCTTGGTTGACACGCAAGGTTGTCGCACAATCTTCTTCCGTTGGCTTCGTCATCGTGCATTTGATTGCCCACGAGGCAAAGATTAAATTTTCTTGCAGTCTCCGTCTGCATCCTTTGTCTGCGTCCTCAGCGGAAGAAGGTTTTCTTACAATCTTCGAGTGCGAGCTTCACCTATTTGATCTGCAGAAAAAGGTTTTCGTACAGCACCTTAACGATTGTCCTAGTGGGTTTTTGAAACATTTTACATTTGCATCAGATTAGATTTGGCAACAGGTCAGTTCCTCCTTGTCTCCTCTCTGATTACTTGCTTGCGTTCTCCAGCTCGGTCGGTTGTCACTTATGCACCCTCTCTGCTACGTAACAAGCAGTGCCTTTTTCGGTCGTATGTGTTGCAATATAGCACTCTCGAACTCTCTTCGCAGTATCCACTGCATAATGCAGAACAAGATACATAGTGGTGGCGATATACTATTTCGTTCATTCACCTAAGTTTCAGTGCGCGCCGCTAGCACACGCATGCGACTAGCCCTGCAAAAACGAGTTACATCCACAAGCGTGAACACCGTTTTGTAATTCTTACAAAGATAAACCGCTTTCTAGCTGTTTTACACCTCAACAGCACCTAAGGAGTTTTTTCTTTGTCTGTCGTCTTCCAGCACCTTAACGACTATCCGAGCGTTTTTAGAAACATTTGTATCAGATCAGATTTGGCATGACGCCGCTGTCTTTCTCGTTTCCTCTCTGATGACTAGCTTCTTTTTCTCCTGCACAGCGGGCTGTCATTGATGCTTCTTCTCTGCACCGTACACAACCAGTGCCTTTTTCGGTCATATAGCACTCACACGATCTCTTCGCTATCCTATGGTACACTGTAGAAAACAATACATGAGCATTTAGGGCGACGTAACACAAGTGCTAACCAGTAAATATCTTACTACTCTAGAGGCCGCATGGCCAACATCTCTCACCGAAGACTAGCCCTGCAAGAACACACCTTGCTGCAAAAGCGGACATTACAACAGACATGTCATCAGGTGCGCGACAGCAGAATGCACATAGGACTGCGTAATTACTCGATTACGCGATTAAGCCAAATTACGCGATACGCCTGCGCCATTACGCGATGACGGCATTACGCGATTGCATTACCTGATAAATACTATATCCGTTTTCTCGGGGTTGCCCGAGATGAGCGCCGGGGAGACGATGTTCGAAAAGCGGAAATACTTTTTGGAGAATCTGGACCACATAAGGCAGAGCCTGATCCTGGAGCCGCGTGGGTATCCGTGCACCAATCTGGATTTCATGGTACCATCGACGAAGGCGTCTTCCAAGTGGGGTTACATCATTGCGGAGCAAAACGCGATCTATCCGTTGATGTCAGGGCACAACACGATCTGCGTGTGCACGGCGTTGCTCGAAACTGGGCGCATCGAGATGGAGTTTCCGGTGACAAAGTTCGAAGTCGAGGCGCCGGGAGGGTTGATTCAGATCGAAGCGATGTGCTGCGAGAAGACGCGCAAGGCAAAGGAAATCAAGTTTCGAAATATGGAGAGCTTCTCGGCGCTCGTTGGGGTAGAGGTGAAAGGGATCCCGGATCTCGGCTCGGTCAAGGTGGATCTCGCGTTCGGGGGGATGTGGTTTTATTTTGCTAGTGCTGCGAGAAAATCTCAATTTGCTGGGAGGAGTTCCAGCCCCGATGTCAAATGATCAGTTGCGTGCGAGTGAAGCTGAGCATGGCTCTTTGCGCATTCTTTGTTATTGCGATCGACTGCTTCATTCGAATAGCACACACCCAGGTTTTGAAACTGGTGAGAGCGGGGCACTATGGCACTTAATGAACGTTGCGACATGATTGTTGACTTTATAATCAAAAGGTACGCCGTGGTCGACGTGTTGCAGTTCGATCCGAAGTTCGAGCTTTTCATCAAGCCGGAATTCGGCCACCACTTGACGAAATACGGCGAGATGATTAAGGTGGCGACGCGCGAGCAACACCTGGTGGAGCACCCTGTCCTCGATGGTTACGCTGGGCCTGACATCCTCGTTTTCCGCGAGCATAACAAAAACGCTGTCATCATGAGCGTGAACGAACTCAAGTGGGATCGGTATTGCTTCATGGATGGTTCAAATCTTTCTTCGGGCATCATGGTGTTAGGCGTTACTATGACGCATAGGCTTTTACGCCATAGGCTTTTACGCCGCAAACGCCTCGGGCACGCGCACCTCCACTGGACTTCAGCGTCAATCTGCTTCAGCTCCATTTTGAAGGTGGGTGCGCTAACCGGTTGCTGTCAGCTGACTGCAGCCAGCCGGCACTGAGTGTTGACTCTGCATGGGAGTTGTCAGCAGACTGACGCACCCACCTCCCAAACTGAATCACGGTGAGCTCGGGTGCGCTGTTACTATTTCTGACAATGTGAGTCTTGCACTACGTAAGCTGTTTGCTGTCACTGGAGTTCTTTGTTGTTAGCGCACCTGCTTGCTGTTGGTGGATCTGTTTATTGGTTTGTTTACTGCGAGCTGCGTTGTTTGGTCTGAGCTGTATTGTTGGCAGTAAGCTATGTTGTTTGGTGTAGGCTGCATTGTTTGGTGTCAGTTGCGTTGTTTGTTGTGAGCTTACGAAAGCATTGTCTGCTGCAAGCTATGCTCCAGAGTTGTTTAAGCTGACGGTAAGTTTGCTAAACTATGGGTAAGCTGTGAGCGGAACAGTTCTTAAGGTATGAATGAGTGAAAGCTGCTTGCAATAAAAAAGTAGACCCGAGACGCACCGCGCGGTGATCGACCGTAGCCCGTGTGGGAGCGGCACTAGCGCGGTGTTAGCAAACATGTGGGCAAAGGGGGAGATCAAGAAGAACGAGTTGTTCCGGCACTACGGGATTCTGGGTACGTTTTTTACGGGAGAAATCGTAGAAGAAACGGAGTTTTTGCCGAAGCGAGCGACGAATTTTCACCCAGACACGTCGAAGCCGATCAAGGCGGTGATTCCCACGGTCGCGGGTCGCGGGTGGATAACCGGGTACAACAAGATAGTCATTGATCCCACGGATCCTTTTCCGGTGGGGTATCGAGTCAAGGACATCTGGTAGCGGATATGGCAGCTTGCGGTTCCGGAAGTGTGCGTGCACTAAACACTTCGGACACTTCTGCACAGACGTGCGCGCATCGATTACTAGGCATGGAAAAGAGAGGCGTCGAAAAGAGATGATTTCCAGGCACGAAAAATACGCCCGCTCTGCATGGGGTCAGGCGGGCGTCCTACTACGGGGGCGATAGCCACTTCGAGCTGGAAGCGCCGCTTGTGCCATGGATTTCAGTTGGTGACTGGATTTCAATTTCAGAGTGTCATACATTTTTTCGCGTTACGGGCAGGAGCGTAGATCGCAAAACCAGTGCACTCATTTCGAATCAGCGCATTAATCCGATGCATTGTGTATCATGTCGGAGCTTCTTTGCATTGACGTGGAAACTCATTGTTGCGTACCACAGATATTCAGTATTCTCCATCGCGCATTCGGCAACAAAGCCACTGGGCGATACGCCTTTCTGGCCAGCGCACACGTGAACAGCCGCAAGTGAAGTCAGCTTTGTATGGTATCATCATCTTTCTTGAAATCCTGAGTATGCGTGGCATCTCAGTGTTCTTCGAACGTGTGTGCGAAAATCCCAGAGGGAGTCCGACCTCATTGCAGCAATTTGTCGCCGTTGCGAGAATGCCAGGCTTCGCAACCCGACCTCTCCGGAGATGTGATCGCGTTTTGCGTGTCTGATTCGATGCACAATGGTGCGGCAACTGTCCGGTGCCCGTGCGACACCAAATAATCTCACGTCTATCTAGAAGCGTTTCCCTTGAAGCACAATTGCAGAGACAGAACTGCAGCAGCATTTGAATGTTGGAAATTCCTTATGCAAGCAAAATGACACCGGAGCAATGAGCATGGCATTCATTGTTGGGTCTTGGGAAAGACGTGTTGCCGCCCACGCAGTAGTGCGACGCGATCCCTGAGTTTAGCCGCGGCGTAAAGTGTTTGTGCGTGTCCCTTTCCGTCTTTCATGTCGTTGTCGATGACGCACTATGGCGTCAGCCCCTCGATACAACATCCACATTCCTTGTATTCAGATGTCTCTTTGTGGTGGTGCGTGAGTGCGACAGGAATCAGGGCCGTTGAAGCACAGTAGTCAGAAACTAAGGGTGAGACAGCGTAGGTCCAGCAACTACACAAGCTGAGAAATAAGTTCGGAAGGAGCGAGGTGCGCAAACCAGACGCGCTGTGTCGGGTGGAAGGGTAGTAGCTGTGTCGATAGCACCGGCAGCAGAGGAACGAGGGAGACAATGCCGACAAGCGTGTGCAATTATAAAAAAGCTCGTTATTTTCAGTATCATTCGCAGGCTCGCGAGTCCATTCTTGAAGAGCCATGTGTGTTTGCGTGCGCGAGTGACCTTGCGAGCGAACGAAATTCTTTGTCCTCCATTGGTGCACATCTCCACATCACTATTGCTTGGTGAACGTGTAGCTGTGCCGAGTGCGAGATAAAGGCCGAAGGCTAGAACGCCCGTAGCGAAACCACCACATCACAAGATGGCTTTGCGTCGTGTCGGAGCTGCCGGAAAGGGCAAGCAGAAAGAGCTGACCGAGGAGCAGAAGCAGGAGATCAAGGAGGCCTTCGATCTGTTCGACACCGATGGCTCCGTACAGTTTCTTGGATATTCTTTATCGTTTGTCGTGTTTCCTGCCTGGCCGCTGGCATGGAGGAAGATATGACGCCGTGACTGAATGTACCATGGTCGTTAACTGAGGCGCTTGCGTTGTCGCATTGGACATGAGTCACAATTTGCATGTGCAATCGGAGACACAAAAAGGGATCGATTGACGCGAAGGAGTTGAAGGTTGCCATGCGCGCCTTGGGCTTCGAACCCAAGAAGGAGGAAATCCAGAAGATGATCGCGGATGTCGACGACGATGGCAGCGGCAGCATCGAGTAAGAGTGATTGATTTGGATTTCTTGAAGTGCGGTCCAGAGCATCACCAGAGGAACTCGCCGTTCAAGAATTGTTTGTTGACGGGGGCAGGCCTTCACTCGCGGGGCAGGCAGCGTGCGTAGTATGCTAGTGCATGCTTGGGTGTTGCGTATTGGGCAACGCATGGTCGCGAGCTGCAGAGAAATATAGCGCAAGCGAGGAGCGAGTGACAGGTGACTGTAGCGTTGTGCTATACGAATTCGCAACAGGTTCGAGGAGTTCTTGAAGATGATGACGCAGAAGATCCTGAATCGCGACCCGAAGGACGAGATCCTGAAGGCTTTCCGCCTCTTCGACGACGACGAGACGGGTTCGTGCCAACATGCAGCACTGATAGAGATCTCTTTTTTTGTGCTTTCGATGCTTTCGTGTCTGGTGAGTTCTGCTGCGCGACTTGGTCACTTGAAGTTTGCGATCGTGCCCGGCGTGGTCACTTGAATAGCAGACTCGATAATGCATGGCTCAAGACTGGCGGAAAAGCATGCAGCAGCGAAAACAGTGTCCGCAAATGACATCCACAGGAAAGATCTCGTTCAAGAACTTGAAGCGCGTGGCTAAGGAGTTGGGCGAGCGTATGACGGACGAGGAGCTGCAGGAGATGATTGACGAGGTAGGAAAGTAATGCGTTGACGGTCTTCGCATGTTGTATGTTTCATTCCTTGCACCGCGTTTTTGATTCAAGAATGCATCGAAAGTGCAGTGCAATGCAGGCATGTTAGGCTCTGCGCAGTTCCATCAGGTGGTTAGGTGGATGTGACATGCTCATTGCTTTTTGGGCGCACACTCAGAGTTGTGATACGAAATGCATTGCCTTGGGAAGCATTATTTCAACTTTTTCGCAGGCTGACCGCGACGGCGACGGCGAAGTGAACGAGGAGGAGTTCTTGCGTATCATGAAAAAGACCAACTTGTTCTAGATGGAATTCGCGCCATTTCGGGGCATTGCTGTCGCATTTGCGCTGGATGTGCGGTCATTCGACTAACCGTCGAGGTGATGAGGCTATCGCGGCAACAGAGCCGCTCCCTACTCGCCCCAATCTTTCGCCATGGCACTGGTGAGAGGCAACGCCCGTGTCTGTCACAGAACTCCGTGGTGGCAGTTTGCATGACTCACATAGCGATCAAGGCAGGGGCGATGGTCTTGATCGTGCATGAATCTATACAGCAACCATACGCATTTTGTGCCCGGGGCATCAGTTTGCTTCCGGAGGGCCCGGGGCATCAGTTTGCTTGTGGCTCAGCTACTCTTCTCATGTTGCCAATGGAGCCATCACGGAATATTTTGCGTGGTGGATCATGAGGTTGCTATCAGTCGCACGCGATGATTCCTTTCGAGCTGTCGTCTGTATGATTGGGCTGCCTTCGTATCCTCGAGAGACCCTCGAGGAAAAGTTGGGGAGAGACACGCTAGCGCCGTTGCGACAGGTGGCTGGTAGTAGTAAGCGCTGGTATGTCCTGAAAAGGTGGAGGCTGAAATCAACTGCGTCAGAGAAGGGCGTCTGCGTGTTGTTTTTCACGTGTCGGCGGCCCAGCGTATAGTACATTACAAAGAGTGTCAGGATCAGATAGCTCTATGAGAGTACCATGCCCCTATTGTGTAGACCAGTTGAACCACGATTCGCCGCTCGGCGGCCCAGAGGAGTGTAAGGATCGATGTGCTCCTTCCTGAGCAATAATTTGAGACTGAGCTGAGGATGGATGGCATGGCAACACCCATCCGCATGACAGGCAGACTGCTTCATCAAGATGGGCGAAATATCATGATCGCGTCACGCATGTGGAAAAAAAATCTGTCACATCGATTAATGTCTGTCTGCGCCAGGTTGGTCAGTCAGTATGCGGGAATGGCATTGTCGGCGTGGCAGTGATTGCCCTGCAGTGTTCGGCGCGTTCGCATAGTTCTTAATTCCAACGTCGATTGCGTGATAAAGTAATATACTGGGAAAGCGACCGTCCAGTAGCAGCGATCGTAATCTTGCACGTGAAGTTGCAGTGACGACATTGAAAGTATCTCAGATGGTCGCGTCACACCCACCTCACACATCACCAGATGGAAGGTGAGCTCGCGCATAGCACACATCGTATGAATGAAATCGCGCATCCCATATGAAGAAAATCGCGTTGGGCTTCACGTTCTCGAAAAATGAAATGAAGCAACAAAGTAGTGCGAGTATTGACGTTATTACGCGGGTGCCCCGGTATTGCAGTTTCATTATTCCGAAAAAGCGCAGACAACGTGTTGTTAGAGGAAGAGTCTACCGCGACCTGCATCAATACGAGAGAGAGGAAGTCGACGCACCTGTCTAAATACAGGCGTATAGCACAAGCTACCCCCTTGCTGTAATACATTATCCCACTCCAACTTGCCCCCTTGTGAACCACACCGTGCGCGCTGTATTCATTCTGTTCTCTAGACTCTCCCGCAACATTGACAATACCAACACTTGCTTTTTGGAGCCACAAATCTCTTTTCATCTGGTGGTAAGACTTGTTCTCAAAGCGTCTATTAGGTCTGCACTGCGTCATATCGACACTCTATCAGTCCCTTGGATCAATATTTTCTCTCGTAAGCAGTCAAGATTTCTAGTGCACATTATCAGGCTTCACAAAATCTGTCTTGCATTGTACTGCCAGAACTGCGCAACTCATTCACTTCAAACATACCACGTGCTCGAGATTTGAAACACTCTAAGTACATGCATTCTTTGTCTCTGCCTAGTCCATCGCTACAGCTATCACGAAAAGTGAAAAAGACTCAGTGGAAAATCGCTGGCGTACTCGGATCGTGTTGTTGCATTTTTTCCTGAAGCATTGAAGCACACGCGTGCAATCCCCTGCGTGGCTCGAAGATTCGGACTTTGCGCAAGCGAAAACTAAGGTTACACTATCTTTTCGTGATTAGTTTCATCCAGCGTGATCTTTTCCTTGAGTTTCAGAGTTTGTTTACAAAATAGCGTTTAGTTTCTTCAATGTGTAACTTCTGTGTAGCGATGAAGGCATTCCCATCCCTCTAGCGACAGTTGTGTCAATGAAGTCTCCAGCGCATGGCGATCCTTCTCGCATCAGCAGAAACTGTGAGTGAAAAATCCTCTCGATGTTTTCTTCGGAATCTGAACTGATGACTTGCTCTCTAGGTTCCTGCGCGACGACGACATGGCGACGTTTGCTTGCATCGTGGCCGCATTGCTGGCGATTTTCGTGGGCAGTGCATTTGCCCAGAATGTGGTAAGTGTATGAATCTGATTCAGCACGGGGCTCTACACTACACAATGACACAATCAGGCTGTTACGGCAGGCCTGAACACGCCTCGGACATCTAAGAGTGTGTCGTCTGATCAGTCTCCGCGTCTTCTGGATTGCTTGTTATGACATGCAACATGATGGGTCGGGCTTTCCATGAGCATGGCTCGTGATGGCTCCTCTAGTGGCCAGGTTTCGCTTTCAGTGTCCTTGGTGGTCACGAATTGAGCGTTGCATGGTGGGGAGCATTGGTATCGGTGGTTGGGTTCACAATTCCGAGTTGTTGCAGGAGCTGGCGATCCTTGGTTTGAGATGTTGATTGCCTCGCATAGTTTTCTACCCGCATGTTCAAAGTGCGTCGTAATAGCCAACGATGTCACGCCTCATCTATTCTTTCCCAGTGTATTGCCCGTCTGCTCATGTCGTGAATCATTTCCGTCATTTCTCATAACACAGGCTTGCAACCAGCTAGGTGACGAAAACTCCTGCAACAAGCAGGCAGCGGCCAAATGCGTGTGGAACGGCAGAACCTGTGTGGTAAGCATTTATCATTACGGTTACACTACAAGGTGAGTGCCTCTTCAAGAATCTCTGCAATGCCCGGCTTCATGTAACTGTTTGCACGGAAATCCACGACAAGTCGAACATAGTGCAGGCCTAAGGAAGCAGTTGACTTTTGATACAACTGGATATCTTCTTTCCAGGGCGACAACGGCTATTCAGAAGATGAAGGGGTCATTACAATCCAACAATTCCTGCGCCAACCTGACAAAGACGCGAGCACGTGCAACGACCTGACGGCCCAGGAATGGCTGGATTTCTGTGGTTGCACTAACGCGGCCCGGGCGCTAGAACGGCTACTCCATCCTCCGGCAGGGGCCCCGGGTCGGCTGCAGCAGTACGCCGAGACCCTGGAAAACGCCACGGTGAACACGATGCGATGATTGTTTTTTTTTGTGAAAAGTTTCAACAAGTGCTCATTTTCTGCACAGCAGTTCCCCAGGCTCTAGCACGGGAAGGTATGTTCAAGCAGTGCTCGTCTGTGCGTATCTATATGATGTATCCTGCCCCTCGTCGCCGCAGATCAAGCACTTTCACCAGCACCAAGAAAATCTATCGTACACTACGGGGTGTCGGCGAGCAACTCAAATGTTCTCTCACCTTCAGGTTCGTGCAATCGCCGAACTAAACGAGCAACACTATGTTCAACATTGCGACAGCCACTTCTGGCCCTGGCCCACAGCGGGCGCGGGTCAGGCAGTGAGAAGGAGCGACTGTTGTCGGCTCGCACCTTCGGCTCGCACCAAGGACAATGCCATCAACAATGCGCCCACCTGTGGAGACGCAGCTCTCTGGGTATTGCTCGTATCAATTTCATGAAGATGAAAGTGTTGCTCTATTTTTGAACTCAAAGCGGCTTACTTATTTAGAACGCGGAGGGCGTTGCGGTTGGAGGGCGCGGCGAAATCCCAGCCAAAGCGTTGGACAAATGCTACATTGCGGCAAGCCGGCAATAGAAAATCGCGATTAGAGGGAGGCGCGTATCGTGTGATAACAGATTCTTCCGAAGAATTTCCGAAGTAGTAGGGCAACGGCGCAAGTGACAGAATCCAGAGATTTCAGAATCAGCCCAAGCCAAGAAATAAAGTGCGAGCGATAAATTTCTCCATCACAATTAAAAGAAACCCACCACCCTTCAGGGTAACTTCGTGTATAGCAAATGGGACGGAGAACTACAATCCTGGTGGGGGGGATTCTGGCAGCCTGACTACTACGTCGATCGGAAGGAGAGGGAGTATTAAATAAAACTCAAGCAGTTTGCGTACTGAAAAGATGCTCAACCAAGTATGGCACCGTTCGAGCCCAGTGGTACAGTTACTTATTCGGCACTCGTATTCCCTGCCATTCGTCAAGACACGATCGAAAAAAACAGGAAGCTCTGTTGGTGGGTGGATCCTACCGACGGGTCGTACTCTCACGGGAAGTTGAAAAACTCTTGCGCACGTTTGAAGACATATTGCCTGGATCGTGGTGCAGCGGTATCACGATGATCAAATTCACAACTTCTGACTCTGTTCGGTATCTGGTTGCCCGGGTGCATGGAAAAAAATGCAGGGATGTCTGAGCTTCGTTACTTTGGTGTCAGCAAAGGTAAATGAGTTGACGAAACAGAAAACAACACAAAATGCAGCCGATCCCCATAGCAGCGCTTGGAGGTGAAACTCAAGGTACACTGCTGCGTAGAGTTGATGCACTCAGTAGTAAGATCTCTTACGCGGCGAAGTTAGTATTCATGGTATGCTACGACCATTGTTCCTCCCTTGTTAGAACACGACGACTGGCTAATACACATGTGTAAAAATAGATGAGTATCAAAGTTATGGTGGGCGCAGAGAAAAGATACGCATGTCCAAAGTTGGATGACAGCATGATCTGCATTCGCACAAGAATCTATATCATCATCACTTCCTGTCCTGCAGCGCTGTGCGGTGGCCTCGACGATGCAAAATCACCTCGTTGGTAAACGATGCAAAATCACCAGGCCGTTTGGAGACGAAATGTGTCGCCCCACTATCCAGTGAACCTGTGCCTTGGTGACGCTCCGCTGCTGTTTCAGGAGCCGTGCACGACGTAGCGCCGCCGCAAGTGCGGTCGGCCTCTTCAGAGATTGCTTCGACTTTACTGAACCGATACTATTGGAGTAAATGAAACTTTCTGCATTTTAGGCCTAAACTAGCCTTGACCACAAACGCTTTTGACTTAGCACCAGAAATAGCCCCGTATTCCTTGACAGAATCTTTTTTAGTCGCACGAAAAACATCTGTTTTTGCAATAACACCTGGGAGACCCGTTAACTTACTACCGTTTTTTTCCTCCCAGTCCATGTTGTCATTGTGATTGTCATTACCGTAGGACTGCTTGTCTTCGCCATTGACCTCCATGGCGTTGACGCTGCGGCGCGGTCCTCCGCGGCCTTTGCCGCCGCCCTTGTTGCTCCCGCGTTCCCGCGTTTGCCGCCACCACCACGGTTCCCGCCGCGGTCGTTGTTGTTGCTGTGCCGTGGCTTCTTGCCACCGCCACGCCCGCGACCCTTGTTGATGTTTTGGTTTCCGCCGCCACCGCTACCTGTCAAAACCAACGTAAACCGATAATCACCAGGGCGGGAAGGGATGGGAAAGAAACTCGGTATGACGGAATACCGTCTACTGGCAGGAGAACTGAACTCAGTTCCATGGGGCCTTCGTCTCATCGACAGGCGTTGGAAGATTTAACCACAATTGAACAAGTGAAATACGAATCATTTCCTCTCCTGCAGCGCCGTGCGATGGCCTCGAGTGCCTCACAGGGCTATTGTTTGCTGGAATCGGCGCTGTAGCGATGCTCGGCCTCACAATTTTCTCGCGTGCGCAGCGTTGTAAGAATGGGTACGACGAGGCGTCTACGGACTCCGATAGGCAGGTACGATCAGGTCAGCTAAATATACATAGTTCGCGAGCATTGGCATCCTGATGTGTTGCTTGGTATGAATGGGCTTCCCATAATTATTGCAGACCCTCTGACGTAATGCGTCATTGAACCTGTTTAGCAGTACTTGGCAGCAGCATGCGAGTGAACATCGACATGGGAATTCAGCATTGAAGGCCGTAGGGTGCTCGGGAACAGTATTCAATCGATCGCAGCATACCGCTGACAAATTGACAGGAGTCCGATGCGCCGCGCTGAGTGGCATGCAGTTTGGGGATCTGGCGAGCACAGATGGCTGTGTCTGATGTCAGACGCTCGAGATGCGGTTGGTCGCCACAGGAGCCACTTGCAGCGACAGACAGCATTAATTTTCTGTGATTTCCGACTGCGAACCAGGTGCAGACAGTAGGTTCAAATCCGTTCAACTTCAACTTTGCGAGGATCAAGTGAAGTTGAGTAAGCAACGGTGAGGCAATACGTATTCGTATCGGGAGGAAAACTGAAGTAAGGTTCTGACGGTGTATGGTCAGGAGGAGACGTTGGCGCAACTGATATTTGGAACAAGTCTTCTAAGCAGTGAAGTAGAAGATCACGTTGTGTACAGAAAGTATTGTAGTGCATGTATAAAGTGCTCGGGCGCAGCGGCATGAGCGGGCGGCTGCGACTGCCTTATCCCATCGCCTGCGATCGGGACATCCATCCATCCATCCATGTATGTTGAAGATCCTGAGAGAGAGCAGAGAAGTGGTGCGTCTGAGTCCAGTAATGCAGTAGTGTAGGTGGTCTTTTATTGGAGCAAACAGCAGTACGGAAATTCTGGAGTTTTTAAACTGTCGTAGTGAAGCAGAAATATACTTGCCATGTACTCATGATCTTCAAGGGACGAAAATGTTTCATTTCTCTACGTTTTCGCAGTTTCTATCAGTGCCGCGCAGCAGCATGTGGGGAAGAAGTACGCCTGACGAAGCAGCAATCAGTATCAGTTGAGTTGTTGTTGCTCTTCTGTATTTCTTGAAGTGAATCAAGTGCATACCTGTTGTCGATTAGTTGTGGTGCACAGCAGCCTTGCTCCTGACACGAAGCATTATGTCATTTTCCTTGGAAAGCTGTCTAGCGTATACTGCCAAGAAGGCCACAAGCTTCGGCGGTGAGTCGGTTGTTGACGTGCACGCCGGGGGGAAGTTAGTCGCTACTGTGGAGAGCCGTTAAGGCATGTATAGCGCACGGAAAACTCATCGGAAGCAAGTTTCGGAGCTTCTGTTGCGGCCGAGAAATAATCGGCGTCAGTGCGGTGGGTGTTTCCTGTTGTTGGACTGCGGCAATTCATCAGCGTCATCGCGCAGGTCATTGGATTGGAATTCAGTGGCAGCGGAGCCAAGCAACATACGCTAGTGTTGTGAAGATAACACGAAGCAATATACGCTAGTCTTGTCGAAAGCGTCGATGCCGCCCTCACGGCATCCGCGACCATCTGCAACTCGAGGTTGTAATAATAGTTTAGATGGTCCTGTACAGTTCCATTTCTCAGAGTCATCACCCCCTGTAATGTTACAATTGGAGATCGATAAGACTGGGTCGCGCATGAAAGTGAGGCGTGCAGAAGCTCTGGCGGGTGGAGAAGCTCCTTCTTCGGTATCTCGTAACATCTGTCGGCGGACAGTCAGGAGTGTTGGCGTGGCAGTGGTGGACGAGATGTGGGAGGAAGTCTGCGTCGCTTTTCAAAAAGCGTGGGAATGGTGCAGCTGCAAATCGAGACGACTTGCGGCAAGAAGAGGAGCACCTCCGCAGTGTGCACGCACCGGTGGGTGGACCAGGATGGATGGCCCACAGGACGAAATTGTCTCGCATCACTTCGCTTGGTCAGGTATGGTCAAAAAAGTCCAATGGCGCACAAGAGCCAAGATGCTGGCAGATCGTGTGCTAACATTCGTCAGCCTTCGACTCACAGCATGTTCGACGTCCTTGGGTAGACGCGTGTAATACTCGAATTGCTTGACTGCAGTGCGAAAACGTCTACCTCAAGCTTGTATCATCTTGGCGCGTGAAGATCGAGAAGATCGAATTTCCCGGGATTCTCGCGTTAGCGCAATAATGGGTGAGACGATGTGAAAACCTCGCTCGCGTCATGAATATGCGAGAACTGGAATGATTGAAAGGTTTCGCGAGCTGGGAAGCATCATGAAAAATGAAATCGCGGGAAAATGAACTATGACGCGTCTGCACACTATGCATGTAAATGGGAAATCGTTGAAACTGCGTAATCTCATGAAACGGCAATTATGATTGCCAGAGATTCAAACGCCGCGCGTGAAAAATGATATCTAAGTAGTAAATTGCACCGCGACTCACTTCAAGTTACATAATCATCCAGTGCACGAAATGGGACGTGTTGAGGTCGTTTTTTGTGGTGATGGCGATCGTCATTGATCAAATCCTTTGACTGTTGATGAAAAACTTGCAGACAAGTTGCTTTCTAAGTTTCTTCGGACAAGTGCGAGCGACGACATCACCCAGCGTCACGCACCAGCTCTCGCTTAAAACTACTATTCCTGAAGCGTCACGCACTAGCTAGCGCTTAAAAGTCCTAACCCTCAAGCGTCACGCACTAGCTAGCGCTTAAACGTCCTAACCCTCAAGCGTCACGCGCCAGCTATCGCTTACAAGTCCTAACCCCAAACAGTATTTACGCCCCAACTAATACCCACGGGATTATTTCAAGTCTACAGCTACTCGAGCATTAAAACTGTAAAGGCTCTATTTCACAAATACTAGTGGCCTCTTAACTGCACTTATCACTCTCCTCTGAAAATCACCTACTGTCTTATCTGTGAACGTGTAATTACGTACTTCAGTGCAACCTGCAAAGGTCCTCTCTACTTGTTGTCCCGCTCTCAGTTCTGATCTCGAATCACGCATTTCTAGCTGTCTTGCATTTCTAGAGTACTTCAGTCTACTTCAGGCTACCTGGGACTAGTGAGCCAACAAGAACGCGGAGACGCCTGCTTGAACTTCAAGGTTTCTGGAGCCTATCGCGATCTGCCTGAAGGTAGATAGTCTCCTAGACTATGTCATCAGTGGCACCCATCATCCGCATAGCACTCAGCAGTGCTAGTAGCTGCCCAGCATTGCTAGTGGCAAGCGTTGATTTCGTATTAGGTGTCGTATCAGCTGCATGTGTGACGCACGGAGTTGTACTATCATTTCATTCTTTCAGAAATCATTTCACGTGGTGTCAGTGTGCCGAACACGTCACGTGATTCCTCTTCTTGCGGACGCAGTTCACGACCACACACAGTATCGAATGCACGCCAGTGATACGCGGAGTTCAGTATCATCAGGATCAATCAACCATTTCTTTATTTTCTTTCAGGACCCGAAATGACGACTACTCTCCACTTGGCGGTGCTCGTGGTCGGCGGCGTGATCGATGGTGTGTTCGCCAGCCACGCGGAATTCGTGGTAAATATTGGCTTGCTCACATCGAAGCCATGCTGTTGCTGGCGAGCTCAGAGATTTGTTGAATGCACGAAATCTGAATATCTGAATATTGTTGAATGCCCCGGGCAAGGCAAAAAACTGCGTCCGGCCTTGGCCGAGGCCGACCCCTTCGGGGCGTCAATCGGCTCCGCCATGGCTTGCGGTTAGCCGGTATCCAGGCCGCATTGCACTAGCCGGTGCAAATGCAGTGCCTGCGATGCGCCCCCGTCGGGCCGGTAGCATGGGCAAGCTACCTGATAATAACTATTATATTGATAACAGAGTGCCCCCGCCCCGGGCCCATAATAAAGTTATTTGTTAAGTGGAGAGCATGCTACTCAGTTGCCATGTCATGCGACAGGCCATGGAGTTTGCACTTACAGGATAATACAAGGCCCTGTGCATAGGCCGGGCCCCTAGGTCTGCGAACGTTGTGGACAGTAGCTGCTACGTGCACTACTACGCGATGCGTCGGCGTGGGTCCTTGCGTGCCTGCGTACGGCGTGCCTCGAGGCCGGGGCCATGTCGCCCATAGTGCCGCCAAGTAAGTGAGTAATGGAACTTTCTGCTGACCAACTCGGGCCACAGGCACGCCCGGCTGCACGAGATGCCAGCACTCGGAAACTGCACCTAGAGTCATTCCGTACTGGAATGTTCTGTTGAGCAACTTGGGGCCACAGGCGCGCCCGGCTGCACGAGATGCCAGCACTCGGAAACTGCACCTAAAGTCATTCCGTCATGGGACCTTCTCCTGAGCAACTTTGGGCCACTGGCGTGCCCAGCTGCACGAAATGCCAACACCCAGAAACTGCATCTAATAAAAGGGCAAGGCTTTCCATAATGGAACTCCCTGTTGAGCAACTCGGACCATCGGCGCGCCCATCTCAACGCGAGTGTTGAAATTTCTTGTGCCTGAACAAACTACGGACCAAGCGTCTACCGCACGCACTCGGCCACACTCAAGCAAGCAGCCCATGCCGGCTGGTGGCCCCAATCATGTTGATGCCACTCACGTGTGCCCTGGGTCCTCTACGAGCAAGCAGCGTGTGCTTGTTGGTGGCTCCGGGCCCCCTCCCCCAGGCTATGGCACTACAAATCTCGGTCGGAAGTATGGGGGATTTTTGAACTGACACTTCTTCAACAGCTGCAAGGCCAATGCACGGGTAACCTGCATCGCGTCGCCGACAGTGCTTCTCCTGTGAACCCTGCTCCACCCGGAGGGGTCAGGAGTCGTGCTGTAGGTGCTGAGGTAATCTGCGGTTGGGAGGCGCCTGTTTCCTGGCCTGTTCATGCTCCCCTCCGTGGTGTCCCGACGCTGCCCATTTTTGTCATGTCATGCTTAGCCCCGGGTTTGTTGTACCTTCCCTCAGCTCAGTATTCCACCCGCAAATAGTTAGTAGTAGTAGTCGTTCTCACTGTGCTGGGTTCCACTCCTGGCTGGGCATGCCTTCCTTTACGCAGCTGTAGTCCGCCGTGTTTTTTCTTTTGCCTTCTTGGCGCACGGCGGGCGACCCTATGGGCTATGGGCGCCCCGTTGAAAATCGTAGCATCGCGAGTTGGGGTTGCGTGTCCCACTGTCCGTACTCAGTATGGACTTGCTCTGGCCTGCCTGGATTTGAGCCTGTGTGTACCGGCGGCTGAAAGGCTGGAGCTCGTCTGTATTGGTGTCTAGGGTTTGTCAGTTCCCCGCAGTGTTCCTTCGGGATTTGGATCTTGCTACGTCGACCCTCATGTCGAGGGATGGCACGTTATGGAGCAGTCAGGAGCGATACGGTCTGTGCCTGCCGCGCCTTTCCGTCTGACCGGCGCATTGTGACGCCGCAAACGAGCTGGCCCACCGAGATCTTACGCTGGAGCCTTTTTTCTCCAGCTGTTTGATCACACGTGCCGGGCGGGACCTTAAAAAAAAAAAAAAAAAATATTGTTGAATGTACACCGAAATATTACTTTCGATATCGTGACTGCACGAGGAAAGGGGGCTAAGTAAGTCGTGGGCATGGTCAGAAACGAATGTTTTCCTTCCAGCAGTCAGTGTGTGTGCTACGTTAAATACATGGATGCATTGTCAAGAAGTGCACATCGGTTGGTTGTTGCGGCGCAGAATTGGGCAACAACATCATTCCAGAAACACCGGAGTCCCTGGAACAAGGCCTGCGGGTCCCGTTATCGTGACGGATCGAGGTCGGAGTACAAGACTTGTAAGGATATGCCGACAGAGGTTTGGTTGGAATGTTGTTACTGCAACTACGGGCATCACTGGGACGCCGCGAAGAACGAATGGGCCCCGAACGCACTGCCTGAGACGCATGGCCACGTGCCCGCGATAAAGGATCCCGAAGGTTCCGGCAACTGGGTCCCGGCGGAATGGAGGGACGGGGAGTGGACGAAGTTGAGGATCACGGGGGGATTTGGAATGGGCCTGCCAACGGATGATAGCCTGCCAACGGATGATGGCAATCAGAGCGCTTCATGGAATGTTGGGGATGCTGCAGATGACTGGATCATCGCGCTGAGATGGAAGTCAGACTGGTGGAACGGCGGCTGCTGGATCCAACTAGAGGACGAGTGGCATCGCTACAAGGCGTTTTATTTCGTTGGAACGGCCACGAAGATTCACCAACTTTTGTCTGGAGGTGCGTGCGTTGCCGTTAGCGACGCCGACCTACACGCCAAAGGGCTGAATCGGCTCCAGAAGGTGCCGCTAACAATATTTTTTTCGAAAAAAAGTGTCGGAGTGTCCGATTTCTGCTTCTGTAGCGAGGAAGTCAGTCGCGTGCTTCTCAAATGCGGCTCCAGTACATTCGTGCGACTCATGTAGTGTGCAATGTGCAACGCAAGCGCCCGCGTACACAGTCCACGCTTATCTTCCAAGTGGATCCGGCTTCGATCGTACATCTGTCGATGACGTCCTATTACATCGCTTCCATGGGCATCTCCACAGCACTAGCCCTATCGTTTTGGCGCTCCGTACTCGAGAAAATTCATTTTCTTAAAAGTGTGGTCCTTCTTTCCTAGGACGCTTGCTTGCGGGATCATTACAATGCAACCTTGCTCTTTACCCTCGAGACCCTTGGCAGAAGAAAAGCATCTACCCTAACCCCAGTTTCCAATGACCGAGCATTGATGGCGCTATGTCATTTTCCCAAATCCACTCAGGCCATCACAGCCCACTATGATTGCTCATGTCACGACTCGGGCGTGCCGTGGTCACATAACATTAATAGCTCACCCGGATGGATGTAATCTTCAAAGCGTGTTTTGGGGCATCACGCTACACATGTGACTGCTGCAGGACCAGATTGTTGTTGCATTAAGGATAACTTTTTTCTCAGCAACCGACGGATGAGTTGCTCGAGCGGGGCACAAACCGAGAAACCCCACAGCAACGTGCGTTGACAGACTGCAACGGGCCATACTCGCCGTGGGTCGGGTCGTACAGTGTGAGAAGGCACGCCGAGTACCTGTCAACGGATGACTGTTGCCTCCGTCCACCTTGGGCACACAAGGAACCGTCAGATCCTGAACATAAGCTGGAGGCGGCACCAACGTGCAAGGACGCAAAGGACTGGGTAGGATTATTTCAGGAGTCCGTGAAAATCTTGCGTTTCCACAGCATCAATGTGTCGCCACTGTTGATTCATGGGAGTGTCAATTGATTTCTGATGGACCTTGAAGTGAGCAGTTTTTCGATTTACCTTTGAATAACCTTTCCGCCAGTTGCGCCTTGGCCGTACTACGTGGGAAGACGAGCTAACGCCAACCGATGGCTTTCTGTGGGCATCGGATACGCCTGCGGAGTACTACTACGACCCACGGAACAACGAGTAAAATTTTGAGATATTTTACACGTTGAATGGTTCTCCATTCCTGTGCATAGAGTCAGTCAAATGACTCTGGTAAGGTGTTGCGTAGTAACTACGCAGCACGTGGAATTTCCTAGGTGCAAATGCCACGCTACCCTGAAACAATGCAGGAAGCCATGTTTCCTCGAGTCCCACGTGCAGAACGCGCCGTGGGAGTTCACGCGCTTGTCGAACATGTGCTTGTGGGGCCGCAACTACTGTCTAACGCCGAAGAAGGTATATTGAGGATCAAGTGATGTAAGAATTTGGCCCATGGCATCCGAAATTTGCAGCGCATGCCATGCAAAGTTGCATGACATGCGACCGAAATTTGTGTAGTACGCAGCGCATCTAGTGCTAAAGCTCTTCGAACTACTCTTTTTATACGCTTAGGACTTTCATGATAGGCGCTTAGGACTTTCATGATAGGGCTTTCATGATAGGACGCTTAGGACTTTCATGATACGCTTAGGACTTTCATGATTCGGCGTTCGAATTCAGCCTCAGAATGCCATTATTTGCGCAGCCACTGAGCTCCCGACACCCGCATCCGCGGCGAAGACAAGTTGTCTCCACACTGACGGCAACGACGAGTGTCGACGCGACATACTATTTGCCTGTTCAATTGAATTGAATTCGTAGTGCTCGGCGCGCCATAAAGATGTTTGTAGCGGGGGCGGTTGCCTGTGGCGGGACAATGCCGGTGGCACCGGTGGATCATGTACTCAAGAGGTATGTCTCATAATTTGTAAAGGTGTGATAGCCGTGTTTGCGTCACTTGCGCATCGCAAAAAACAGTCCACTAGACCGTTTGGGATCCACAGACCGACAGACTCTGGGACCTCGGGTCTTGAATGCCAAAATTTGACGGAGCAAACGGGGCGGCTGAAGCATGTAAGCGACGCTAGTCGTAGTGCAAATGTGAAATCCAGGGACAGATCAAGTTTCTGGTGGTCGTGGGTCTCACAGTATGACAACTGACGCTGAGTGAGTCACAAATCATTTTTGTCGGAATCCTCAATCATCTTTGACATTGCTCATTAGAACACATTTGTAAAGACAGTCGTCTAGCCCAGTCGACAGTGGTCGGAGACAACGCCAGCATGATGTGCCCGAGCATGTGGCGTGGTTCTGAGGACAGTCAGTGCCTGCGCGAGCGAAGATGCAACGACTGGTACTAACTCTACAGTGCGGCAATGCTGGCGGAGAACCAGCAGCGTGCAGCATTAATGATGGATGCTTCTGGAACGTCAACGAAGACACCTGCGGCTACGACGATCCGGTAAAAGTAGAAGTAATATTTACTACATAGCCCGTAGAACTACATACTACGTCGCACGTCTGCCCTTCCGCTAGCACTATCGGTGTCTAACATATCAGCGGACGAATTTTTGCGTTGTGTAAGTAACACGAAGAGTTCGCGTGTGAGGAAACCTGTTGGAATGCCAGTGGCAATACCAGCGTCAAAGAACCCACACAAAAGTCTAGGGAAGCCATCTAAAGTTAGCATTCTAGTGAGAAACATGGTATTCGTGGCTGTCAGGGCCCAACCAGGTATCTGCTGTCCTGTGTTGCCCTTCTTTCGTTCTCTCGTTGTCGCGACGCTGTCTTCGAAATCGGGTAGCAAATTCCCGTATTCGTCCGTGGCATTGCCAAACTCGTCAACCAAATAAAGCATTAGACCGAAAACTTCACTCGAAAATAGGTCGGGATTAGGACATTGAAAATACTTTTGTCTCGAAAATAGGCCGTGTTGAGTTACACTGACGACACTTCTTTCGCAAATAGGGCGTGCTACGGGGACTGGAGAAAGTTCTTTCACGTGATCAGGGCGTGTTTAGGCCATTGAAACTACTTCTGTCACGGAATCAGGGCGTGTTTAGCACTACAGGAACAACTACGGGCACAGAAAATTGACTGGCGTCAGGGTGGGTGGGCTTCCAGGTGGTGGCAGCTTGATACAGCTTCGGGGGAGGGTCACTTGGGTTACAGCTCTTCGACGGTTTTTACGCGGCTCAAGGTCGCCGACCAGAATGTTGGATCTAAGAACACCCAAATTCTGGTTGCAGAAACTTCAAACCGA
>JACLAC010000589.1_pt1 | contig 43732 bp, 26 predicted proteins | sample 8027881 | NCBI WGS metagenome assembly JACLAC01 (sample SAMN15725517, study PRJNA655200) | protist metagenome | isolation source: fluorescence activated cell sorting (FACS) single amplified genomes of... | place: Spain: Blaines Bay Microbial Observatory, Mediterranean Sea | collected 2016-01-19 | reverse complement strand
TCCCATAGCCTTTCAACGCAATCAACTCGCCCGAAACGTTGATTTGGTCAAACGTGATGGTTTCTCCAAAAAGCTCAAACTGAAGTTCAGCATCCGTCAACGCAGAATAGTCCTGTTCGTCAGGCTTCTTGATCCTGAGCAACTCCATCACCTGATCCATCAGCGGCAACTTGTACAAAGTAGCATCGCTTACCAACGACCAGCCCTTGCCACGCAACATGCTGATATTGCCAAGCTTGCCAAACAGTCGCGTGCGTCCCTCAAGAATTCCAGACATATCGCTCCCATTTTGACCAAAATCCGCAAGGATATTAGGCACCATGGCATCATCAACACTGACGACAACATCAAAGTCACCGGTCGACAATTGCACTTTGCCGTCCATTTCGATCGTACCGCCAAACAGATCTCCACGAAGTTTGTTTTCGGGCAGTGCGGGACTCAGCAATTGGCCCGAGCCAGCAGTATTTGTCGAGTTGGTACCGCGAGTGGGATTCCCCAGATACAACATCGTATTGGCGATTGAAAAAGGACCTTGAATGTTGGTCACCTGCAAATCAAACACGTGCATCGAGTCGATCTGGATATTCCCATTCGCAAAGGTTCCACGGTCATCCTGCCTGCCGGTGACCCTGACACTGCCACGCATGGAATGGACGGGGCCAACCTCCGCAATTCGGTTACCCTCCAATTGCAACGCAATATCCCAATCAAACTCAGGGTTCACGTGCATAGCATCGGGGAGGGAAATCCGTGTTGCCCCGGAAATACCAATGGGTCCGCGCAACTGCAACGCCTTCATCCCTTCACGCATCTGTGATGGCATGGCGGCGATGAGCTCTACATCAGGCAGCAGCCGACTGCCGGTATGCAGATTCATCATCAATTCCCATCTTCCTTCTGCATTCTGGCGGCAAATCCCGTTGGCCGACAAAATCGATGCATCATGACGACCTTTCAACGAAATCAGTTCTACCTTCGAGCCATCGTAAAAGACTGATCCAGCCGTCACATCAATTCGATAGGGTAAAGAACTAGGACGCAAACTCAGAGTACGACTGGTGACCAAATCAGTTTCAAGTTCCTTGGCACTCAGTTCAAGATTGAGTTTGCCATCCGACCCGAGCTGTTCGAGATTTACCGTCAATTGATCGAGACTCCCCGTAGGGGAAATCGATTCCCAAATTCTTCTTGCATCTCCTGGCAAGGAATTACGAAGCGCGTCATCCATCAATACATTGGTCGCATCGAATTGCAGCTTCAAATGAGAGGGCATTGCGTTTGCCCTCTGCAAGTTCCTTACGCTGACGGTACCAACATTCGGCTGGGGTTTCCCAGCAATGCGATAAAAACCTCGACAGACAACATCATGCCCATTTGCACTCACCCCTCTCAGGTCATTCAGCTTCACAACATCGTCTTCGACCTGCAGCTTGCCCGTCACTTTGTACAAGGGATAGCGGAATTTTTCATATCGAATGTAACCGTCACTGACTCGCACATCAATCTTGCGTGAAGACCGACCATTTGCATCGGTTGTTATTAAGGCTGTTACCAAATGCAAACGACCACGTGGTTTCAGTGATCGCGTGAATGATTCCAAATTAGACGTGGGACCATCCCGCGGCGACATGGCCTTCAGAAGGGTGGCGTCAATCGGAATCGGACCATCGGTTGTGATTGCAAACGCCTTCTCGAGCGTGATGCCTGGCTTGACCGGCAGTCTAAACGCACACTGCATCTGGTTGGATCCAATGGTACCACCAAGTCTTTCGGCGACTGCAATGCCGTCGCGAATTTCAATCTTCCCAAACAGGTTTTCGACTGGGTAGGGAAAGCGATCATACTGCACATCCACGCCTTTGCAGGTGACGTGTCCATCGAGCTTCCACTGCAAATCTTTGTGCAGCAGTTTACCTTCAATATCTACTCGCCCGTAGGGTGAGAACTTATGCCAGTTGGCTTGCATCTTGGCAGGCAAGGCTGCCGCCAAACGATCGTCGAGCATGATGTTGCCGGCGTTAACCTGCAAATCCGCAGTGCAGGGCCACGCGTGACCATGAAGCCGGCCACTTGTCCGCACCAAAGAATCGCCAAACATGAACTGAGAAGTTTGAATCGAAACTCCGTTTGGATCACAGATCACAATCCCGCGGAGTTGTGAAATGGGTTGCGGAATCGACTGATGAGAAAAACGGCCTTCATGAATCGTTGTTTTCAGCTTGTAGTCGGTTTGTCCAGCCGACGACTTGTGTACAGCAAAACTTGCATCGCAGATACACTGCAAATCTCGCACCTCTCGGACGACCTTGCGCCATTGCGGTGGCAAACGATCAAACAGGTCACGGCTTAAATAAGCACCTTTGACCACTCCCCGAATATCCACTCCCCTGCTTGAGGTATTAATCTGAACAAGTAGCGAATTTGCAAAGTCAGTCGATCCACGCAGTGTGATCGCATCATCGGTCTTGCCCTCGGCATTCGGAGTGCGAACAACCAGGACCTCGGGAAAGCTTGCGATCATCGGCCGGCTTTTGGAATCAGAATCAACCAGATGCAGGCGTAAGCGACGGACTTCCATTCGTGGCGTCACCGGACCGAATTCAGGCATCGGCAATAATTCGCTGATCGATGGAGTGCCATTCTGCAACAACCGCGTATTGACATGCACACCGTCTAACAAAATACGATGCGTGTTGAGCGGTAAACCTCCCGAGCCAATCTTGCCCGTGTCCAGCTCTGCTTCGACTGTCAAACGCTCGATGCGTACTAATTCGCTATCCTCCGCACCATCAATTACCGCCAGCGGATCAAGAATTCGCAAGTCTTCGAAAATGAAACCGATGTTTTTGTCAAAGTATCCCCGACGAAGCGAAACAACGTGCTCGGGATAGTGTTCCTGAAAAACTTTTAGAACATGTCGGCGAGCTGTTTCACCCACCGTTTGCGGCGTGAGGGTATAAACCACAAAAGCGACGCCGGTGCAAACAAGCGCAGCACTGACCAGCCGCGAGAAAAGTCTCGGCTTGGCGGAAATCGGCGCATCCTTAATGCCATTCAAACCCGAACCTTAGAGCGTTCAGTTGTTGCGAGCGTTCCATCACCTCGCAGCCGGATGATAGCCCTGTTTTCAGGTACCCAGCCAGCCCAAAAACTGCCAAAAGCGGTAGAGCCACGGCGATTGCCAAGGACTTTCCAGCGAAGCAGACATCGAAAACACACTCAATGCCAGCATTACATAGAGCGTGCCGCGACGCGTGGGCGTCGTTCCAAACCAAGCCATGACGGGAGTGATGACAAGTAACCACAAGGGCGCGAACCATAACAACCAGCGAAAACACACGCTGACACCACCGTAATTACGGTCAATCAACGGACGATTCAGATAAAACAAAAAGCAAACAATTGAAGCAACTGAAATCGCTAGCACCAAGCGTCTGGACTCTGGTGGACCACGCAACACTCCTGCCAGAAGCCCCACGGGCACTAATAACCACATCGGCGTCAGCGAAAACAGGCCATGATGGCCAAATGTCATCTGGGTGAGATAGACAAGCTTGGAAGGTTCGCCTTGGTCAACGCCACGACGTACTCCGTCTTTCCAGTAGGTGTTGGGATACTCATACCAATCGTCCCAGCTTGCCACGGACCATCGATTTTCCTTCAACAGCAAGGCAAATTGCCGCTCGTCGCTCCTCACAATCCAGCGTGCTGCCTCATCGGATGCAGTGACTTGAATTTCGTCTGTGCTGGCGACCAAACCCACCTCCCTCAACCGCGTTTGAACCTCTTTTATGATCGACTCGTCAGGTTCAGTCGAGCCGGCTTCCAACGAATCGAGCACGGCAATCGTCGAACCGTTTCCCCGATGAGCATACGGCGGGCGCAGGCTTTGATGTGCTAGCCAATTCGTTCCAAAGAAGCCAAGAGCAACAATCGCCACCCCTGCCGCAAAGGGCAACACTGACGCACGCGTCGCCCAAGCAAATAAACCAAACCAAAAGACCAACATCGACAGCGCCGGCAATTCATTAGCTGCCGCGAGTGCTGAACCGGCACCAGCCAACAGGTACAGCACCACATGCGATCGCCTCTGTGAACCACTGCCACTTGAACCACTGCCACTTGAACCACTGCCACTTGAACCACTGCCACTTGCATCCGGGCCGTTTAGCTTTAGTTTTTTCGATCCCCCGCAAGTACTTGCCGCAGAATTTGCATTGCCAATTCCACCGGTAGCCACCAGATAAATCCAAGCCACCACTGCCGTCGCGGTAGCAGCTGGCAAGTGATTGTTCAACGAGATCGTAAATGGCAGCAGCATTGTCCCAAAACAGCACCCCAAAGCAGCCATTCGTTTGGACCAGTCATCTTTCCCGATTCGTTCCATGCACCCCATGGTGGCAAAGAAGAAGAGAGCCAAGAGAGGCAGGTTGACGAGCGTTAGCAGAATTCTTGTCAGGTAAATCGGCTGATCTGTCAAAGTCATACCAGTGACAACATTGACAACTTTGTAGATGCCCGCGACCGCAGTTGGAAATAGCGGTGGTTTACTGCTGTAGTAGTGCTGCTTGTCATCAGCTCCCAAGTGCCGCACTTTATCGATTGTCTGCCACGGACGAATGTGGCGACGAACCGGATCGACAATTTCGATCTGAGAGTCGATCGCATAAGTGCCGTGCTCAACGAGTGATGCTACCGTACACCATCGACTGCGATCATTCGCACTCAGAAAAGCAGTGGTCCCGTCACGACCTGTAACAACCGAGATGCGTCCGGCAGTCAAAGCCAACGCGATTAAAGCAAAAACCAGGTAGGCAGAGCGTCGTGCCTTTATCTCACATAGGTCATGCTCGGTCATGAACTTTGCGCCTCAGTATCATCACCGCTCTGACTGTTCGAATCATCGAGTGTTCCGGCAACATGCTCCGCAATGCTAAACGCATCACGGGGTCCGTGCGTCCGCGCGACAACCAACTCAGCCAACAATCCAGCAAGAAGAAACTGTGCCCCGAGCAGTAAGGCAACGATGCAGTAGTAAAAAATTGCTTTTTCATGAAGGTGCACTGGATCCGCGTTTTCGATCAATCGAGAGAGAACCCACCAGGCGGATAGCGATAGAATTCCAACACCACCTACGGTGAAAAACAACATGCCTCCCACTCCAATGAGATGTAATGGACGACTTGAGAACCCGGTTAGAAGATAGATGGTCATCAGATCAAGAAAGCCCTTGATCATTCTTGAGAATCCGTACTTCGAATGACCAAATTGGCGGGCGTGATGCTCGACAACAATCTCACTGGGTTTAAAACCTCGAGCAGCAGCAAGAACGGGAATGAAACGGTGCCGCTCGCCATAGAGTTCCACCTCTTCAAATATTTCCCGGCGGTATGCTTTGAAACCGCAGTTGTGGTCATGTAGTTTCACCCCCGTAAGTCTGCTCACCAGCCAGTTGAATACTCGACTCGGCAAAACTTTGTGCAGCGGATCATGTCGAACCTGTTTCCACCCACTAACCACATCAAAACCTTCATCCAGTTTTTCAAGAAAACGCGGAATTTCCTGCGGATCGTCCTGTAAGTCAGCATCCATCGTAATCACGATTTCGCCTGCGCAAATGTCGGCACCCGCGGAAAGTGCAGCAGCCTTCCCGAAATTACGACGAAAGCGGATCGCCTCGGTGCCAGCGTGGGTCTGGACCAATTTCTGCATGATCGCCCACGTGCTGTCGGTTGACCCATCATCCACAAACACGACTTGGGCTTGTATCTGATGATCGTTGCAAACACTCAGAATTCGCGTGTGCAACTCCTCAATCGACTCAAACTCGTTGAGCGTTGGGATGATGAACGACACATGACGGGTTCGCTGTTGCACTTTTGCCTCTCCACTTGGATAAAAATGAGGGGTCGCGTTGCTTTCAGCAGCGGAACTGCCAGTCGTTTGATTTTGTAAATCACATTGTGCCCACAGTACCGCGGGCGATTTGTTCTGACCTGACGATGGGCACAGGCATCAGAGCTTCGCGGTCGAAAGTAATACGTATTAAGTATTACAGAACGATGCGAGTCAGGCACCGATGAACGCTCAAGGCAGGACCTCCATTATGCCCATCTGTCGGTCCCGTGCCAGCGGCAACCTGAGTCAAAGAGGGTGTTGTAGTGGGAATAAGCTGGAGTTTGAGATTCAATTATCTTCGTCAACCACCGTACTTTACTCGCCTCCCAACTCCGATCCGCGATACGTCACTGGCTTAACGGATTCCGCAAAATGGCAGATGTCAAGGTATAGAACACTCGCGACGGCATGTTCAGTCGTTTATAAACTGGCGTCGCACTCTTTCGCGAAGCGTTTTTTTGACGCTGGCACCGCTCTCTCAAACAAGTTGCTGTTGGTTCATGAACACTTCAGACTCACCCTCCCCGCAACGCCGGTTCAATACCAGGCTGGGCTTGTTCTTATTTCTAATCTATCTGACTCTGTACACCGGATTCGTACTGATCAACGCTTTCGCTGCTGACAAGATGGAAACCATAGTTCTGGCAGGGCTTAACTTGGCAATCGTCTACGGCTTTGGACTGATTGTGTTTGCATTGGTCCTGGCTCTGATTTATGGCCTCATGTGTCGCAGAGACCCAGCTGAAAATACTGAGACGGGAGAAGTAGCCGCAGTTCAGGGGGATTCCAAATGATTTACGACCCCGCACCACTCGCTATTTTCATTTTTCTGGGCTTCGTGTTCGGTACCGTTGGACTTAGCTTCTACCTCGGCCGCAAAGCAAAATCATCCGAAGGATATTTCGCAGCACATGGTCAGATTCCATGGGCCGTCAATGGTATCGCGTTTGCTGGTGACTACCTTTCCGCCGCATCATTTCTTGGTATTTGCGGGATGATCGCGGCCTATGGTTACGATGGATTCCTGTACTCCATCGGATTTCTGGCCGGCTGGATCGTTGCTTTGTTTGTGATCGCGGAACCGATGAAGCGACTTGGTAAATTCACATTTGCGGACGCGTTGGATGCAAAATTCAATTCACGAGGTATCAAAGGTGCTGCGGGCATCAGCACGCTGGTTGTCAGCATTTTTTATCTCATCCCACAGATGGTTGGTGCGGGCTCACTGATTCAGCCACTCTTAGGACTTCCTCACTGGGTCGGCGTGGTGATGGTTGGTGTTGTGGTCATCATGATTGTTGTCACGGCAGGTATGGTCTCAACCACATGGGTCCAGTTTCTCAAAGGATCACTGCTTGTCATCTTCAGCACCGTGCTCGTGGTCATGTTGCTGCAAAAAGGTTTGACAACCGACACAAGCAGTTTCCAAACGATCGGTCCAGTGAGTGAACAAGATCTGAAACAAAAGACCATCGCAGATCGAAAAGTAATTCCGCCCACAGGGGGCTGGCTGAGTACTGCCGAGAAGAAACAGGAATTCATACGATTCGTCCCCAAAGATGGCAGGGCGGGGTACGACATTTTCCATATCGATGATATCCCTGGGTCGGATGACAAGTTGCTGCGACAGGCACAATCAGTCACGGGTTCAGGAGCATCGAAAGAGATCGATGGTGCTCCGAATGGTCGTGAAAGCGGCGAACGAGAATTGCAACCGATTGGACATCTTTCCAAGCTTCCCGGAGGCGAAACCTCAACAGGGCCTCTGGGGCCCATTTCATTCTTCACGACGATCGGAGACAGTGAAGTTATCCTATGGGGAAGTACGACAATTACGAACCCCGAAGGCCCCAAGACGACGGTTTACTATCAGAAGCCAACGGCAGGCAAACGTGTCTTGCGTCCCGGTGAACATCCAAAATTTGCTGGCATCCGAGGAGATAGCTTTGGTGACAGGCTGAACTTCCTGTCGTTGATGCTCGCTTTGTTCTGTGGAACCGCATCGCTTCCTCATATTCTGATTCGCTACTACACGGTCAAAGATGGTTCAGCTGCACGCAAAAGTACGATTGTGGGAATCGCCACGATCGGCTTCTTTTACGTTCTGACGCTCTACCTCGGATTAGGAGCGATGACCAGCGGATCACTTGACCTGACGGACACCAACATGTCCGCGCCTCTACTGGCGAATAGTATTCGTCCGTGGCTTTTCGCGGTCATCTCAGCGATTGCCTTCACGACCGTTTTGGGTACCGTCAGCGGCCTGATTCTTGCCAGCAGTGGTGCAGTTGCACATGACCTGCTGATCGGTGTCATGGGTATCAAGCTATCCGGAGATGCTCAAGTCAAAGTCGCGAAAATTGCGGCCATCGTTGTTGGGGGAATCGCGATCATCCTCGGAGTGCTCTTCAAAGAACTGAACGTGGGTTACCTCGTCGGCTGGGCTTTTAGCGTTGCCGCGAGTGCAAACCTGCCTGCTCTGGTCATGTTGCTGTTCTGGAAAAAGACAACCAAAGAAGGAATCATCGCCAGTGTGTTGGTAGGAATGATCAGTTCTCTCGGATGGATCCTTCTATCCGCGGACACCTACAAATCGGTTTACGGACTGGATCCCAATGACGCGATTGCACCGTTTAGCCAGCCAGGAATCATCACGATTCCGCTTGCTTTCATTACCTTGATTGTCGTTTCCTTGTATTACAGCAACAAACAGGAGGAGAGCACAAGCAAAGCAAGTGTTTAACGACTTGCAACGCTTCTGACTCGTTTCGGCCATGATTTCTTACAGCAGTGACTGCACATCTCACTGTTGCGGATGGTTGTGTTTTTTTAGAGCGACCATCTTGGGTGGAATTTTGTCAATTTATTACTATGGGAAACCCCTTGTCATTACTATGGGAAACCCCTTGGAGCCGTTCAGCGAAAGAGTTGACGTCCGAGCCCAGAACGATTGTGAGTTGATAGCAAAAAGTACGAAGCGAATTCAGCTACTTTTCCAATCAAAAAATCTGACTTGGCCTGAAATCCAAAAATTCATTAAACTCCCGGGGCTATGTAGCCGGGAAGCGGCTTGTTCGAAGGGGATTCACACGAGGTGAAGGCCGTCGAAATCAATTGATCAGAGTATCAAACGCATAGAACAAGTCACGAAAGACTTGAGCGGAGACAGGTGTTCGGCAATAGGACCGCAGGGAGGGAACCAATGCCAGGCGAGTCGTTCCGATTCATACATGCAAGCGATTTTCATCTGGAAACGCCATTGGGCGATCTGGATTCACTGCCTCCTCACTTACGTGAGGCCATGGCTGAGGCTCCGCGACAAGCAGCTCGTGCCGTGTTTGAAGCATCTTTAGCTGACAACATTGATTTCCTGGTGCTATCAGGCGATCTTTTGAATCCGCAAGCAGCGGGTCCACATGGCATGTCAATGCTGCTGGACTATTTCGAGCAACTCAATCGCAAAGACACACCAGTCTTTTGGTCGGCGGGCTTGGCCGATGCCCCGCAGAAGTGGCCGGACTCGGTGCCTCTGCCGCCGAACGTCACTTTGTTCCCAAAAAACCGTGTGACGGCGACACCAGTTCAACGCGGTGGACGTTCCATCTGCACCGTAGTGGGCCGCAGTAGCGACGGGCAAAACGTGTTACACGTCCCCAGCTATCGTATTGACCCCACCGAGGATTATACCGTTGCGGTTGGGTATGGCGATGCGGACGCAGACGCACTGGCCGAAGGACGTTTTGATTATTGGGCCCTTGGCGGCAAACACAACCGGACAGAAATTGCCGGCGGCGCAGAAGCAGCGGCTGTTTACTGCGGAACACCACAGGGCAGGTCACTCTCGGAATCGGGAGCTCACGGTTATTCGACAGTGGATGTGGATGGTGACGGAACCACACGAGTGCATACAGTTGAGTCAGATGTTTTCCGTTACTGCAACATTGAGTTGGATGCGTCAGAAATCGCAGCTGTTGGAGGCATCCGCAATCTGCTCGGCGAGCGGATTTCACGCTTGCAGCACGAGAACGGTGGCCGCCACCTGTTGATTGGCTGGGACATTTCGGTCGCCTCTGGGGAAACACTTGCATCCGTGGGTGACACCGAGGAATTACTGCAGTGGGTGCGCAGAGAGTATGGACATGGCAACCCATCGGCATGGACCTCAACTCTGAACCTTCGCCCTCCAAGGCAATACCCGGCCTCATGGAATGATGAAGACACCATTCTTGGGGACTTCCTGCGTGCCTCTGACAAACATCGAAAACTGGATGGTCGTGACTTGAATCTCATGCCAACCACCGAAGAACACTCGGGTCTCAACAGCACAACAACCACGCTACTGGCAGAAGTCGCTGCCTCTGAGCGGATGGATGTACTCGATCAGGCAACCCTGTTGGGTGTCGAATTGCTCCGTGGCGGAAAGCCGAACTTGGTGCAGAAATCATGAAAGTTAAAGACATTCAGATCGACGGATTCGGTGTTTGGACCGGTCTCTCCGTAGACTCCCTTCCTGAAGGGATGACATTGTTTTACGGCCCTAATGAAGCCGGCAAGACAACGTTGATGCAGTTCGTGCGCGCAATGCTGTACGGATTCACGGACGAGCGCCGCGAAAAATATCTGCCGCCTGTGCATGGCGGTACGCCAGGCGGTGCCCTCCGCGTTAGTGGTCCCGGTGGGGGCTATGAGATCAGGCGTCGGAGTCAACTCACAGATACGGGATCAAGTGGCCAATTATCCGTCACGGGACACGATGGTCTCAGTCAGGGACAACACCGACTTAGCAGCCTGCTGGGACAAATTGATGAATCAATTTTTACCAATGTGTTTGCGATCGGAATGCGGGAACTGCAGGAACTGAGCACTCTCGATGATACTGCTGCCGCCGACGAACTCTACAAACTTTCCAGCGGGCTTGATCGTGTATCGCTGGTTGATGTGCTGCGATCCTTGCGTGATGGTCGCGAGCATTTGATTGGGAGCGAAGCTTCCCCTAACGAAGCAGAAGCAGTCAAACTGCACGGCCTGATCAACAAACGGGAGCAGCTTCGTGATGAAGTTCAACAACTGACTCGAGGTGGTCGTCGCTGGAGTGAATTAGCATCGCAGCAACGGGCACAGGATCATGAAATTGATCAGCTTGTTGAGCGGACTTCGGGTTGGGAACGTGAAGCCCGTTGCATTGAGATTGCATCTGGCGTTTTCGATAAATGGCAGGAACGCGAACTGCTATCTCAGTCCATGCAAGAGATGGAAGAGGATATTCTTTTTCCTGAAGAGGCTCCCTCACAATTGGTACAAATCGATGCCATGATGGAGGAGCGTCGTGCGCGACTGGAGGATATCAGAAGCAAGCGGCGTGTTGTGCGCGAAAAAGCCGAGCAACTTCCGGTCAGTCGACGCCTGCTTGATTTACGGAGCCGAATCGAGGCTGCCGCAGAGCAGGCAACCTGGATCGAAGCACTGGAAGAACAATTAGAGCGTCTTGATCAACAAATCGAGCGAGCTAGAAAACAGCTGGAAACCGATGCTGATCGGTTGGGCATGGATGACGAAGACCGTCAGGCGCTGCTGTCGGGAGACCTTTCCCAACTACCCGAGTTGTCAAAACAGACAATGGGCTCATTGTCAGGCCCCGCCAAACAAGTCAAGGAGCAGACTTTCCTGCTGAAGCAGGCGCGAACAGATGCGGTAAACTACAAAGAAAAATCTGACAAGCTTGCTGATTCACTGCAGGAAACCCTGGAGCGAGCAAACGCCACCAACCTACAACAGGCAATCCGTCAGAACACGGAAGTGATTGCAACGCTGCGACATCGCATGCAACTTGGTGAACACCTCGAGAAGCTAAAAAGGCATTATCGCGATCTTGAGAAAGAGACGGTTGATCTGACAACCGCTGAAGCTCTGCCAGTAGACCGTCTGGTGTTGCTGGGCGTGCCATTCATTGTGGGGGGCATGGGCCTGATCTACGGTATGGCCAACGTCTTCGGCATCACCTGGCTCGTTGCCAGGCCTGACCCCACATGGGGCATGCTGTGCATTCTCTTCGGCTTCATGAGCTTACTGACGTATTATTTTGGCAGGGAGAATGGTCAACGAACAACTTCGCGTGACCGCGAAGACTGCGAACGGCAGATTGATACACTCCGGCGACAAATCCGCGAAGTTGAATCAGAACGCAACAACATTGACTCCACCTTACCTACGACAAACGAGTCGTTGGAATTACGAGTTCGTGACACACAGAACCTGATCACAGAACTCGAAGCAGCGTTACCGACTTACCACCATCATGAATCCGCGTTGCAATCCTACAAAGCAGCTCAGGAGCGCGCGACAAACGCTGTTGATGGGCTAAGGGACGCCAAACGTGCGTGGGCTGCAACTTTGAACCAACTCGGCCTGAGCGAGTCCATGTCACCCTCCAGCGTCCGTAGTCTTAGTGATGGCTATGAAGCATTGCAAAACAGTCGCCGAAGACTCGATGAACTCCAGAGCGAAAAAGATCAACGTCGTCGTGAGCGTCAAGCAATCGCCAAACGCATTGAATCGCTTTACTGCGAAGTCACGTCGGATGACACATTCGAAAGTGGCGAACAAGATGACAGTGAAGATCCCGAGCTCAGCCGAAGCCAGACTCCAGTCTCACACAACACACCTCTGGATAAGCTGAACTACCTGCAAAGCGAGTTAGCGCGACAACATCACTGGATCAAGCGACGCAGGGAACTGAAGCAACAGGATGTGCAACTTAAACGGCAGCAAAGCGGACACCGCCGAACCATCGAGCGAGGTGAACAGCAGCGTCGCGCCCTATGGGCCAAGTGTGGAGTCGCCACTCCTGAACAGTTCTATCAAATGGTTGACCGCAAGGCACAGTTGGTCGAAATGAACAGAAAGTACGAAGAACTGGACAAGCAGATCAAATCAATGATTGGCAACCATGTTGCGTACGAGGATATCGACTCCGCAATGGAAGAGGCATCAGCCACTGACCTTGACCGGCGTTGGGACTCGCTCACGACCAACATCACTGAAACAGAAGCACGAGTTGCGCAACTGCGCACACAACAAGGCCAGATCTCGCAGGAGATGAAACAACTGGGAGAGGATTCTCGACTGACGGTGGCACAACTGGAACTTGGCTGCATCGAACGTCGGATTGAATCTGCCGCCCGTCGTTGGCAAACCCTCTCCATGGCAAGCTGCCTATTGGAAGATGTTTGCAGCACATTTGAACGCGAACGCCAACCGGAAACACTTCGCGAAGCATCTACCTTTCTCAATCAGTTGACCGATGGAAAGTACACTCGCATCTGGACACCACTGGGCACAAATCAATTGAAAATTGGTGATGCCAACGACAAATCCATTCCGCTGGAAGTCCTCAGTCGCGGAACGCGTGAAGCTGTATTCATCGCACTGAGATTATCCCTAGCTGCAGCCTACTCACGGCGCGGAGTCATGTTGCCTTTAGTGTTGGACGATGTGCTTGTCAATTTCGATCGGGATCGCGCAGTCTGCGCAGCAAGAACACTCCAAACCTTTGCGGAGCTCGGACATCAAGTGATGATGTTCACCTGTCACCAACACATCGTTGATATTTTCCATAATATCGAGGCTCAGGTTCGGCTGATGCCCTCACAGGGTTCTCCGGGAACAGCCACCATTTTGGAAACTGAGTTCGAACCCGAACAGGAAGACGAGGAAGACAAAGCCGTTACTGAAGAAGAAACCGTCATGGAGCCGATGGCTGAAGAACCAGTGGTCGAGGACAGCACAGAAGATCGAACAGTGGAAACACCGGAAGATAAAACTGCTGCAATACCTCAGCCCGATCGTCCACCAAGCGTCATCTACGTCGAACAACCAAAACGGCAACCGCCCAAGATCGAACGAATCAAAACATCCCCCCCGGAACAGGCACCAGCTTCCACTTTGGGCTGGGCTTGGTTCGAGCATGACTCTGACGCCAATGACTCGGTAGAACGATTGGAAGAAGTGGAGGATGCGTTAGCATCGATCACGGGTGAAGATTGGCGAGAAAATGACTTACTGCAATCTCCTGATGATGTGCCGGAGGACGTCTGGAACCGCCCCAGTTCATGGTGGGGAGACTCTGCATCCGATGCCCCGGCATCGAGAACAAGCTTTGATCACTAATGCTGATTTCTGCAATCCCATGATCCCGAACCAATACTCGAAAATCGGGGCCGTCACTGACAAGCAACCCCGACGGCAGCTTTCCAGACAGAAAAGCGATCTCGCTTTGGGCGGGCAAAATTGCTTAAAGATCAAGACGTTGAGTGCCTTATCTCCCTTCCACTCCACAGGTGATCTCCATGCTGCGTCTACTTCTTAAACTCTTCTCATTCGGACGGCAAAAACCAACTGCAATTAACCAAGAATCAGACAACGTGGTTCTTTATGCTGCAGTCGAAAATTCCGCCCGGAACAATCCGCGACCAGTTTTGAGCCCAACCGTTCTAACGAACGCACGGCCGTTACCACACCATCGTGAACGACTTCTGTCGATGCGATTGGCACACGCAAAACTTTGCAGCACTCGACGGTGCCTACGCCTCAACAGCATGGGAATTTCAACCACAGGAGATCTAGCGACGGCAGACTTGGCAAACCTCGCCACCCAATTTGGTGCTCCCAAAAAAGCACTTAAAGTTCTCAAACAATACCGCCGGGCCATCCGATTTTCAGCATCGGTACCCGGAATGATGCCACGAGACGCATTGCTATTAATCAGCATTCACCGCAGAAGTGTGCGAGGATTGGCCATGGAATCACCGGCGCGATTGCATCGCGACTTAGAGCGATTTGCTGAAAGTACTCAGGGCAGACAGCAATTGCGTGGACGGAGAATCCCCAGCACCAGACGACTGAAAAAATGGATTTCAGAGTGCGAAACGGCAACAAGTGGTGCACGTTTCCATGCGTTGGTGGCTTAAACTCAAAATCCAGCCAGCCGCACAAACACCCTAGGCCTCGTTACTGGGCACCTATTGAATTGCAACTGTGGCTGTGAAATCCGAGAACACAACTGCGCAACCCTCCATAGCTGAGCTGAAAACACAAAATCGGCTACGTCGGCAGCAAGCTATCGTGAGTAACACGACGAGGGGTCACGGAAGCATTGAGACAACGTCCAAAAGCATCCTTCATCGTGGTCTCGCTAGCGTCCCTCAGCAAACTGGCACACAAACCACGTATCGACTTAGGGCATAGCGAATCACGAAGGAACTTCGAATAAAGTTCCAAACGCCTTCATTCATAGCAGCAATCTTTTTTCCACGTCTGAATGGCCAAACCGCCGGGGAACAAGACCTCAGAGACTGGCAGTTTGAAGCACTGAAACACAACCGCTCCTAAACTTCATTATGGGAGTTTCTCCTATTCACATCGTTGCTAATTGTCCAGACACCGATGCCAGGCCCTGCATAGGAAAACCACACGTGTATATTCCGCATTGACCGACGCCTGACCAAAACGAATGTGATTTGAGAAGTAAAGACCTTAAAGGGTAATGCACCGACGGCAACAACCTCCGACACAGTCCATAGCAGCGGATATTTTTCAAGGTACAGGTGATTAAGATAGCCGGCATGACTGTTCATGGTCGAGATATTCCCGGGTGTCGTACCCGACATAGTGTCGGTTTCGGGAAATTTGTAGTGGTGCCAACGTGAGAGACAATTTTTCAATCCTGCGAGAATGTGCAGACCAGTTCGAAGCGCAGACCATTCGCATTCGACTCGCTACTGAGAAGATACCCGTGCTGATTACGGGAACAGATCCCAACGTCGCATTGAGCCTTGGTGGCGCGAGTACCTCTCGACCTATACGAGTCGAGGTAAAACACTCTGACTTCGAGCGTGCTGACACTCTGCTCAAACAGGATCACTTACGTGCGAAGCGGGTTGATTCATGGATTTGCCGCCGCTGCCATGAACAAAATGAACCAACTTTTGATGTCTGTTGGTCCTGCAACAAAATCCATGAGGAATCAGACGCACGCGGACAAGGCAATTCTTGCCCCGACAATCGTGAGACAGTTAGCAACTCGCCAACTGAAGTAACAGAACAAGTCCATGAATGTCAGTTGGGTGCAGTTAACAAAAGAAAACACAAACAGGAAGCGCGCTCGCACAAAAAGCGACATCAATATCCAACCGACCAAGTTCAGGAAGACCTGACGGAGTCGGTATCACGCTGTGCGAGGTCAGCCGTCGTGGGGCTTTTGCTGTTCCCACCTTTTCTGAGCATGTACTCGATTTACCTGCTGCTGAACCTTGACCCATTAGTCTACCGCAACGCCGACACGCAACGCCGGGTTTGGAGTATTTGGATTTTAAATACAGCAGTGGTCAGTCTGGGAACCACGCTTTGGTGGTTACTCATCTTTCGTGAATGAGTCGACGAGCACGTGTCGGCTTGCGCGACCCACGAGCCCAATCTTCTAATTTTGCGTTCCATACTCATTGCGACGAAAATACTCTTGCGGGAAACCTGCTTTTCCTGCCTCCTCGGGATGTCGCCATGGAAACCGCGGTCCTCGATCCTCGAGCAGTGGCACTTCTCGTCCGTTGCTTTCGAAGAGGAGTTTCCAAAGCCGTTTATTCAAAGCGACAATTCGTTCGGCGTGCTCAGGCTGGTCGATCAGGTTATTCATCTCTGCCGGGTCTTGTTCCAGATCATAAAGTTCGTCCCGATCCCAGAGGCCGTGACAGCGAATGTACTTCCATCGCCCACCAATGATGGCGTGCAGCGTAGGCGTGTGGGGATAATTGCGTTCCCAATAATACTCGTACAGCAAATCAGGCCGTTTCAATTTTGAAGGATCCGCAGAACATAAGGCGGACCAGAAACTCTGCCCATCGACATTTTCAATTGGTTGCGACAGGGTCGCATCAAGAATAGTGGGCGCTATGTCAATGTTGCCAACCAGCCCCTCGAACCGCAGTCCCGCAGGGATCTTCCCTTTTGCCATCATGAGCAACGGCACCTTTGCGCTGGCCTCGTAGGCGGTGCGTTTGTCGATCAGCCCATGATCACCAAACTGAAACCCATTATCCCCCATATAGATAAAGAGAGTGTTATCCAGAAGTTCTCGATCAGCAAGGTATTTGGTCAAGCGACCAACGCTATCATCAACCGCAAGCAAAGATTCGCAATAGCGTCGATAATATACTTCCGGAGAGAAATTCTCGATGTTGTACCCAAAGTCTGCACCATGCCTGCTATTCCGCTGATTACGAACCCACATTGGCAGGTTACCCTTTTCCATTTCTTCAACGGTGGGAGTGCGAATGGGCAATTCGGCACTGTCGTATCGCCCTCGATGACGATCAGCTGGAACAAAATCTGCATGAACTGCTTTATGACTCACATACATGAAAAATGGTTGATCTGATTTCCGCTCATTCAGCCAATCGATGGCATAATCAGTCAATTCATCGGTGATATAGCCCTTTTGCGGTACACGCTGCCCATTGACATTGAAACCATCATAGGTGGTTTGAGGTACTTCCCGCGTGGTTCCATGTCCATCAGGCCAGTAGGTCCCCTGACCTTTGAACGCGACCCAGTGATCAAACCCACGCTGACGATCATCGATATCGCCCCCCATGTGCCACTTACCAATGAAAGCTGTTTCATAACCGGACTTCTGCATCTGCTGAGGAAAGAAAACGAGGCCGGGATCAACCGGATGATAATTGTCGACAACTCGATGATTGTGAGCATATTGACCCGTCAGAATCGATGCCCGACTAGGGGAACATAGCGAGGTAGTGACGTATGTATGCGTCAGCATGGCACCTTGCGATGCCAATGCATCTATATGCGGCGTTTCTAAAAATGGGTGCCCTGCAGCTCCCAGGCAATCAAAACGATGGTCATCACAGAGAACAAAGACGACATTCATCTTTGGATCCTGTGCGGCCACGTTCGTGAAGGTCCCCGCCCCTGCCACAGTCAGCAGGATGAGGAAAACATAAAAACGAAGTGGTTGGAAAATCATGTGTTTTCTTCAAACTCGAAAATAAAATTCTGACTCACAAAAATGTGACATCGCTTCCACAATTCAGCAACAACGCTGAAGCAAATGCCTCCGACATTGATTCGGGACTTCAAGCCTTGAGCAATCACGCAACCGAGGCTACGAAGTTTGGACTGACCAGTCTACCGATAACGGGCTTTGAGTCGCACAGCCTAATTCTCTGAACGCATCCCGGTGCCGCCTCAAGATAATTTCTGATTGGCAATCAGGCGAGGATTCCATGTACGCGACTATACTCCCGATCCTCGGGCCCCAGACGCTGTCCAGTTTGGTAAGCCTCAAGCATCGTATTATAGACATCGATGCCCTCTTTCCCGACATTTAAAATCTCGCCGGTTTTGAACCGACCATTTGCACCCGAAATTGCGTGGAATACGCCGGACAATTCGCGTTTCACATCGGAGTGGCGACCATCACCAGACTCAGTCGAAATGGTAATACACGAATTCTCGAGGATTGATTTTCCGTTTGCCTCCTGAACACCATCAAGTCGGCTCAGGAAGTATGCAACTTCCCGCATTTTCATATGTGCATGGGCTCGCAGTTGCTTATTTTCTTTCTCCGGGTTGAACTTGTGCCACCACTCGTGACTACATCCCGCCGACCCACTTTTATTCAACTCGTTTGCATCGTCAAACGAGTAGACATGCTTACCGTTGTACTGATACTCCCCAGTGACTCTCAAGCGTTCACCAGCCGCCAAAAACGTAACAGACCCGAACCTGGCACGATCCAATTCGATCGCTAACGCGTAGAGGTCAGCCATCAAACGCCACTCCCGCACAAGGTCATCGATCTTCATGTCGATTCCTTCTCCACCCGGATCTGCATGACCGCCATGTGCAAGCATCGACCTTGGCGGCATTGGCGGTGAATTCGGGCCCGCATCTTCCATTTCGAACGCTCGCTGCTCGAACTCGCGAATCCGCTCCAAGTGATCTGACACACGGCCCCGAGAAACGCTTCCCAGCGGCGAGCCATTGCCAGAATAAAATCGATACTGCTCCACCACGGAGTCGAGAACACTTCGCCTTAATCGCTGTTTGCGTGCATCACTTGAGTCGCCTGTTCCCTCAATCACACCAAAGACACGATTAAAAAGGTCGCGGGGTCGTTCTTGGATCGTTGCCGCGACCGTACCATCCTCGTTGTAACTATGGACATAGCGACTCACTCGACTCCGCCGAAAGAAAGTTCCGCCGATCAAAGTCGGAACCATTCCGGGCGGCACCCCTTCTGGATGACAACTTTTACGGATCACTTGATCCATCGACGCGCCACCTGCTTTTGCTTCGCCATCCGGTGGTGTAGCAGTAAATGCCCCACTGGCACCATCAAAATGTGCATTAATACCCGATTCATCACAACGCACCTGATCAACATTCCGCATGATCAGCAGCTTCTCACTCAGCGGCTTCAGTGGTTCTAAAACACCTTCAAAACCCTCCGTTTGTAGCGGCGCAGGAATCCCCAGTCCGAAAAACACATTGAATGCACGTACCGGAACTTGAGATTGAGTCGCAGCTGCTGCAGGAAGAAGCATTTCTTCCAGTAGCGGCAAGCCGATCAGAACACCACTCGCTCCACGGAGCATCGTTCGGCGGTGGATTTGAGTCGGTTTCATAGCACTATTGCAAATTCAGATGAACAAGGATTGGTGAGCAAAGCAGAAGAAGTCTCAGCATTTCAACAGAATACCAGAATTGAACCGACAACTGGATTTCAGCTCCCGTCCTGGCACAGGAAAATCCCCAAGGCTGCGTCAATGCTCAGGTTCTGGCTCAGTTTGCGTGGTACGAACAAGGTCACTGAGCACGATCGCCGTGACCAAACTCTGATAAGTACCATCATTCTTTTGTGAAACTTCATGAACTTTCCGCACACTGGCAGCATCACTTAAGTTCAACGGCCGCCCTAATAAAAACTGGGTTACCTTCCGAGTCAGACATTCCTTGACACGATCACTGCCGGCAAGCAGATCCATCATCTCTGCCGATGTTTTGTAGGAAGTCGATTTTGCGTCACCAGGGAACAAGATTTCCCCATCCTGCCGCAATTCATTTCCATGCTGATCAACGGTTTGAAAAACTCCAATTCCGTTATAACGCTCTAACCCGAACGCCAATGGCTCAAAACGGGAATGACAACCACCACAAGCCTCACTTTGAACACGCTGTGTCGCAATCACGCGGTGCGTTTTCCCCGGACTTGTTGGAACGGGTGTGATATCCAGTCCTGGTGGTGGATCACCTACTTCACTGAAAAGTAAATCACTTAGCAAAAACAATCCGCGAGTAACCATTGATGCATCATCTCCACCCATGGTCAAGACACTCGCATGTGTCAGCAAGCCACCGCGTGAGGGAATGTCGGATAGATCATAACGTTGCATCCCCGCCCCTGCTTCCGTGATTTCATAATGCTTAGCGAGTTGTGGTGTCAGGTGGGTAAATTGAGCATTCAACAAATCTGACAAAGGTCTCTTCTGCTCCCACACGAGATCCAGGAAAAACTCGATCGTTTCCTGACGCATATCCCCGGCAAGCGAATCCTGCCAATCCGGAAAACGCTTTCGATCAGGCCTCATATTTCCGAGGCGATCAAGATTCAACCATTGAATAATGAACTGTTCGGACTGAGCACGAGCCTTACGACTTTTTAAAAGTCGCTTCACCTGCAGACGTAATTCCTCAGAATCACTTAACTGTCCTGACTCTGCCGCTCGCAGTAATATGTCATCGGGAGCCGAGCCACAAACAATAAAGCTGATTCGAGATGCGAGTTCGTAATCGTTCACCGGCCAACGCGTTCCATCTCCGAGTTGATTCTCTATGCGATAAAGAAATCTCGGCGATTGCAACATTCCCTCAAGGATCATTTCCACCGCTTCAGCAAAATCTCCCCCAGCGCTGACGACGGTCGTCGAGATTCCACGATACAGAGCAAGTTCCTGCTCAGTCAGCGGTGCACGCAATACCCACTTGCCAATATCGGAAATCAATCGTCGCATATTGTCATCCGTCAACTTTTTGCTCTTTCCGAACCGGCCTGCAAACTGCACAGCGTCAACTTGTCCGACAATCAGAGCAGCCATTTGAGCGTAAGCTTCCACATGCTTCAGATCGACATTCAAATTGTATGCGGTATTACGGAAACCATCCGCCCGCTGATCCTTCGGCAAACTCTTCATGGCCTCTTTCGATATATCGACGTCAAAGATCGCCTTCACCGTAGCCACATACTCAGAGATCGTCAGACGCTGGACCCAATTACCTGCCTGTCGCACATGCCGATAAATTGCAGGATCGACAAAATCGACACTCCAAACAGCACCGTCATCTATCCACTTCTTCAATAGCTGCTTCTGATTGCCAGTAAGAGCAGGACGATTGTGAGGCATCTCATTTGAATCAATCGACCGCCAGAGAAGACTTTTGGTGGCTTGCCCCGCAATGATCGCCTTGCCCGCATCGCCCCCACGAAGAGCCATATCTTTATGCGACAAATCCAGACCGCCTTCATGCGAAACCGAGTCGTGACATTCAAGACAGTGATTCGAAAGGATAGGCGCTATTTTGGTTTCAAAGAATTTCGGACGAGTATCGACTGCCACTGCCAGTGAACCCGGACTCCGATCGGCAGGAGCGTTAGCATAACGTGCTGTAACATCGCTTGGCCGCCAAGCACGACTGTAAACAGCGACCCAGTGCAAGTCTCCTACCCACGGACGATCGCCTGACAATTCATTGCCAATGCCCAATCGGTACTGATCATTCCAACCACTGAAGTCACCGAGAACGCGTTCCCGTTGATTGAGCCTACCATTGACGTAAATACTGACATTGCCACCGGAGTCCCGCGTATACACAACGTGCGTCAGTTCTTCTTTGAGAATGCGACTTTTGGATGTCACAGCAGGGATGCCATTCATGGAAGTTTTCGAGGTTCGCAACCTAACCTGTAGACTCGCATTTTCCTGACCAAGAGTAAAATTCCTTGCGCCTGAATCCCTCGAAAGCGTCACGATTCGAGCCGGGCCATCCTGCTGCAACGTTTTTGGTTGCATCCAGACTTCAATGGTGACCGCCCCAGTTCTCTGAATCGCTTTGACCAATCGTTTCGCTGCAATGTTACTTGTGATCTTGGTTGCCCCACGAATCGTCAGCACACCATCCCTAAGTTTTACCTGACTCATTTTCTCGATTTGCAGATCCAGTGCAGGAAGCTTACCGGAACGATCAGGGACCTGATTACCTTGCGAACTGCGAAAATCGTAGAGGACTTGAAGACTGTTTTTCAGATCTTCATCTTGAAGAGTCAAGGGTTCCTCTGCACGCAAACGAACAAATCCTGCAAAAGCCGAAGCAACAAGAATGCAGGCAACAAAAAACCGACGCTTCACAAACATATTTTCCAAAATTCGATTCCAAAATTAATGCCATCAACAGCACTGGCCAACCAAACCAAGTCGTCGCCTCGCACCGACATACAAGTCGAGGGAGCAGGACACCGCCTTTCGACCAGCTATTCTAACTGACAAGTGCCGGCACTGCACGAAACTGCACGGGAGAGCCAAACTCCGTGCGGGAGGATGACACCCATTCACACGCCACGGGAAAATTATTCATTTACCGCATTTCATGAAATAGGCTTGCCGCTTTGAGACAAGCTCATAACAGTTTGAAGCTGCAGCACCACCATTCATGCTCAGAAATGAAACAGAACCACGACAAGGCATTCCCCTGTGATACAAGTGAATGGAATAATCACGTTTGACTCAAGTAAATCTACGAAAGCGAGCTATGCAGAAAAATCACATCCGGTACCCACATTCCCACTGAAATCTGCCGGGCAACCACCAAACAACAAGGAAAAGCCATGCCCTTCATCGATATCAAATCCATGCCATCCACCGAGGTGTGTCCGGGATGCCGACTCCGGACGCCACACGGAAAGAACCTAATGCTTTCCTACCTGGAAATGGACGCCGGTGCTGTAATCCCACTTCATGACCACATGCATGAACAGGCTGGCACCTTGCTGGAGGGAAAACTGAAACTCACGATTGGTGATGAAACGCAAACGCTCGAACCGGGGGCGATTTTCTTCATCCCCGCCAACGTGCCACACCAGGCGGTTGCCCACGACGGTCCCGCGGTCGTCCTCGATGCATTCAGTCCAATTCGCGAGGACTATGCCAAGCTTATGAAAGATGAAAAATTCAGCGTCTGAATCGCATCCGTATCGCTGAGGGCGCGGTAACTACTTACAGCAAAACCAACAGAAGCACTGAAACGGTCAACGCAACTCTCATTCGATCACATTTCTAGGCGCAAGCACTTTGCTCCAACGACCCAAAACCATGCCTCTGGCGTTCTATTCACCCTCTTGGGTGAATAGACAAAATAAAGCAACTGCGTGATACACGAGCACAAGAAAGTTACCCAACAAAAGCCAAGATGGATTATACTTCAAGTTCCCACCTTCCTTGGTCGTGAACCACGCTCTCTTATTAGTGCCCCGTTAGTGCCCCTCGTGAACAGCACCGTGAACAGCACCGTGAACAGCACCGTGAACAGCACCGCGAACAGCACCGCGAATAGCACCACCATCATCTCGTTTTGCATGGCTGTCACGCTACATTGCTGCTGGGCGGCAAGCCTTTGTTCACAGCAACCGGATGCTTCTGATTCCTTGCCTGCCACAATCAATTATCTGACGCAGATAAAACCACTGCTCGCAGAAAAGTGCTACTCATGTCACGGCGCACTGAAACAGGAATCCGCACTTCGGCTTGAAACGCGTGACCTGATGCTTACCGGGGGTGCTAGCGGTCCTGCACTGACACCGGGCAATCCCGCGGAAAGTTTACTGCTGCAACGCATCAGCACGAGAGATGATGATCAAATGCCCCCACACGGCGAGGGATCACCTCTGAAACCCGACCAAATCAAACTACTTCGACAATGGATCAACGAGGGCTGCAATACCCCAGCCGAACTCGTGCCAGTGGACCCCGCAGACCACTGGGCATTTCAGAAGCTATCGTTTTCAAAGCAGCAAGCAGATCCACCGGGCAACCCCATTGATTTGTTGCTATCACAAAAGCGGACTGAAGCCGGTATCCAGACTGGGCCGCCTGCGTCGAAGCGGACTCTGATTCGTCGCCTGTACCTTGATCTTATTGGCCTTCCTCCCACGCAAACCCAAATCGATGACGAACGTGCAATCCAAGAGATCATCGACGAACTATTGCACAGTCCACAACACGGTGAACGCTGGGCACGGCACTGGATGGACGTTTGGAGATACAGTGACTGGTACGGATTGGGAAAGCAATTACGAAATAGCCAAAAACATCTTTGGCATTGGCGGGACTGGATCATCAACTCGCTCAACAAAGACAAGGGCTATGACCAGATGATTGTTGAAATGCTGGCGGGAGACGAGTCAAATCCAGAAAACCTCGAATCAATCGCTGGCACTGGTTTTCTGGCTCGCAACTACTACCTGTTCAATCGCACCACATGGCTCGACAGCACCATCGAACATACGAGCAAAGCCTTTCTCGGACTCACAATGAATTGTGCGAAATGCCACGACCATAAATACGACCCCATCACCCAGCGAGACTATTACCGTCTCCGTGCAATCTTTGAACCGCACCAAGTCAGGCTTGATCCGCTCCCAGAAGCAACCGACTTCGAAAAATCAGGCCTACCTCGCGTATTTGACGACAACATCAACCGTGTCACGTACCTTCACCGGAGAGGGGACCCTCAATCTCCGGACAAAACACAGGCAATTTCGCCAGGTGTGCCAACCATATTGGCCGATTTTGAACACAAAATCCAGCCCATCGATCTGCCACCTTCAGCACACTCACCAGGCACAAGACCGTATGTGCTCAAGGCTCATTTGGCAAAGGTGCAAGCGGAGATTCAGGACAGCGAGAAAAGCCAGATCGCAGCCAAAACTCATCGCGACGAACTGACCCGCAAAGCTGCAACTAAGTCGTTGCAAAACGTCGAGGCATTTGAATTCAATGATGATTTCACAACCCTGGACTCGAGTAAATGGCAGCTAACAGGAGATGGATGGAAGCATCGGAAGGGCACCCTAAGTCAAACCAAATCAACGCGTGAACCACAAACAGCCCGACTGCTAATCAACCCACCAAGGGATTTCGATTTACGTTGCAACTACACCACCACCGGTGGCAGCACTTACAAATCAGTCACCATCCGCTTTGATCAATCTGATGATTCCGGGTACGCGAACTACGTGTACACCAGCGCTCATGCTCCCAGCCCAAAAGTACAGGCTGCCTATCAGCGTGATAAGCAAGCGATTTATCCGAATGAAGGTCGAAAAGCCTTTGCGGTCACGGTCGGCCAACGCCATGAACTTCGTTTCGCAATCCGAGGCACTTTGGTGAACATATGGATTGATGGTGAGTTCATGCTTGCTTACAGCTATCCGAACAGACGCAACGGATTCATTAGCCTTTCCGGATTTGATGCAACCATTGATTTCGATTCGATCCACATTACAAACTTAAGCAAAAGTACGGAGCTGAAATCAGCGAACAACAAAGATGCAACGACGGTCAGTGAAGCCGAGCAAGCAGTCAAGATTGCTGACTCCCACCACAAAGCAACAATCGCCCACGAAAGAATGCTTGCAGCCATGCTTCATTCGGTCGAAGCAGATCGACTGCACAAGCTACCCCCTGCCGAGCTCCAAACATTTGCGGAAACTGCGGGGAAACGCCAAGCCGAGTGGAAACTCGCGTTACTTAAACACGACGCGACAATGAATGCATCGAATCCAAAGAAACTTGCTTCAATCAATCAGAAGATCGAGCAAACGCAAGAACTCATTGCACAGTTGACAGAATTCCCCATCCGTTTCACTCCGATCAAAGGTTCGCTCAAGGCCCTTGAATCACCTGCTGACAAGGAAGAAGAGTACCCTGCCACTTACTCGCGCATCAGTACTGGTCGTCGACTCGCATTTGCGTACTGGATCACTTCAGATGAGAATCCGCTAACAGCGAGAGTTGCGGTCAACCATGTATGGATGCGACATTTTGGCCAACCTCTCGTCGACTCCACCTTTGACTTTGGGCTCCGCTCACCCGAACCAATCCACAAGGATCTTCTCGACATGCTGGCCACTGAATTCATTGATTCAGGCTGGAGTTTCCGGCATTTGCACCGCCTGATAGTCTCTTCAGAGACGTACGCTTTGAGTGCTTCAACAGCAGCGGCTTCGCCAGACAACCTAACGAGAGATCCCAACAACCAGTTTCTCTGGAAAATGAACTCGCGTCGAATGGAATCGCAGGTCATCCGTGACAGTCTTTTATTCTTAGCTGGTGAACTTGATCCGAAGGTAGGTGGAGCATCGATTGACCCCGGACCAGAAGTCCGGCGGCGAAGCATTTACTTCAAACACTCGCGGGACCAGAAAAACAGCTTCTTGGAGATGTTTGACAATGCTGACATTCTGCAATGCTACCGTCGCTCGGAAAGTATTGTTCCACAACAGGCACTGGCACTTTCCAACAGTCGTCTATCGATCGAAATGGCAAATCAGATCGCAAAAAACCTGTACAAAAAAACCAAGACACGCACGACTTCTGAATTCATCAACGCCACCTTTGCATTGATTCTAACGCGTCCACCTTCGGCTCCGGAAAAAAACGCCTGCGAGAACTACTTTGCACAAATGGAAAAACTAGAGCAGGTATCGAGTGCTGCTCAAATACGAGCTCGGTTTGTGCAGGCAATTCTTAACCACAACGACTTCATCACCATTCGCTAAGGGTTGCCCCTGGACACGAATGTTCTTGCCCAACAAATGCTTGCACGCCGCACATGAGAACCATCAACAAACAAACGGAAATCGACACCGACCTGCAGGGTCGGCGCACTTTTCTGCGATCCGCGACTGGATTGGGTGGTATAGCTCTGCAAGCACTGCTTGCCCAGGACAACACAGCCAGTAACGCACAAAACGACCCAGTGCCTGATGGCCGCCCGCACTTTGCACCCCGCGCGAAGAATGTGATTTGGCTATTCATGCGAGGTGGGGTCAGCCACATGGAGAGCTTTGACCCCAAGCCAGCTTTAACAAAGCATGCAGGAAAGAGCATTGCAGAAACGCCCTTCGCGGAGGTGCAGTCGCCGGAGAAGCTGAAAAAAGTACGTGTTGTTGTAGTGAACGATGCAAACGGCCAACAACGAAATAAGATTTATCCTCTACAAGTTGGTTTCAAGAAGTACGGGCAAAGCGGGATTGAGGTCAGCGACTGGTTCCCCCATGTCGGCTCACGCGTGGATGACATTGCAGTGATCCGGTCCATGTGGACTACCGACGACAACCATGGCGCGCAGGTGCAATTCCATTCTGGTCGGCACATGTTGGACCCAAGGGTTCCAACGATTGGTGCATGGGTCAACTACGGACTCGGTTCTCTCAATGAAAATCTGCCACAATTCATCAGCATGGGACCGCGATTTTTTGATCGAAGCGATGGGCACTACCTTGGCCCAGCCTACGACGCAGTCAAACTGAAAGTCGACGCAAAGAACCCACTCGCATTCGCCCAACCGGAAGGAAGCATCAGTCGCGCGGAGCAGGAGCTTGGTTTTGGATTGGTCAACAAACTGAACAAACTCAGCAGCCGTGACTATCCGGGCGACCCTGCATTAGATGCTCGAATTAAATCCTATGAGCTAGCATTTCGAATGCAGACAGCGGTGCCTGATGTCATTCGATTTGATCAGGAAACAGCCTCAACCCACAAGCTGTACGGCTTGGACCAGAAGGAGACGTGTCCATTTGGCGAGCAACTATTGACTGCGCGACGTTTCGCAGAAAAGGGGGTACGCTTTATTCAGATCATGCACGGTGATGGCGCAGCAGGTGCGTGGGACCAACATTCCAACCTGAAGGCAAAACACTCCGAACTTGCAAAGCAAGTTGACCGCCCAATCGCAGGTTTGTTGCAAGACCTGAAACAACGTGGAATGCTCGATGAAACACTCGTCGTCTTCGCCACCGAGTTTGGAAGAACCCCAGGGGCCCAGAGCTCCAATGGTCGCGACCACCACCCCCATGGATTCAGCATCTGGATGGCGGGGGGTGGCATTCAAGGGGGAATCGCTCACGGCAGCACCGATGAAATCGGCTTCCATGCGGTGGAATCTCCTCACTATGTCACCGATATCCATGCCACGCTGCTGCATCAATTGGGATTGCATTCCCATCGACTTCACGCAGCGGGGCACCAAAGACTTGAGCAGGACATTGGGCACGTAATTCACGACATCCTAGCCTGATTTCGAAGCATTTAGGACGTGCTGCAAATCGCACCGAAACCTATGCTCACGCAAATGGTTGGTAACGAGTAGACTAAGCGTTTAAGTTCAGCTCAACCTTTAGCCGAAATAATTCACTTGGCTGTCAGTGAATCGACCGCATTACGTTACCAGCAGTCCGATCCGGACGTGCGTCTGATGCTGCGCGTGCGCGATGATGACGCAAGTGCCTTTGCTGAGCTGATGCAGCGGTACGAGGGAAGGTTGGTCAGGTTGATGCACACCATTGGCCCACGGCATGATTTGGCAGAGGACCTCGCTCAAGAAACATTCATGAGAGTTTTCCGGGCAAGGAAAACCTATGAACCAGGTGCAAAATTCTCTACGTGGCTATTCACCATAGCTGGCAATGTTGCCCGCAACGCCGCCAGATCTCTAGGGCGGAGAAAAGAAGTCAGTGAAGTGGACGCTCCCAGAGCCGAAGACTCACCTAGCGGGCCTCAGTTGCTGGCTGCTACCGCTCTGGAATCAAGCGGAATGATGCCTACAAGAATGGTCGAAGGTGACGAACGAGCTAGCGTGGTTCGTGCTGCGGTTGCGGCCCTCAGTGAGCGTCAGCGCATGGCACTCATGCTTTCTCGTTTCGAAAACATGAGTTATTTGGAAATAGCGGAAACCATGGATCTGACAACGAAGGCAGTCAAATCACTACTGAGTCGTGCGCGAGTCAACCTGAAAGAACTATTGCAACCGTATATCGATGCCGGATTAATCAACAGCGAGATTGAAAAAGAAGACTTTGAACGCGCACAGGAGGAAAAGCGATGAGCGCATCAACTATCTCTGACAATGCTCCTCTTGATCCTGATGATGAATTACTGGTCGCCTATCTCGATGGTGAACTTCAACGACAGGAGCAAGTTGACGTCGAAAATCGCCTGCTGACAAACGAGAAATTGAGGTCACGGCTTCAACAATTGCAAACTGGCTGGGACTTGCTTGAAGACCTGCCTGGCTCCTCACCCAGCATGAAACTGGTGGAGTCTACTCTTGAACTAGTTGTTGCTGACATACTCAAAGACCAGCCAGTCGCTGAACAAACCCGACAACAATGGCGGCTGCCAGTCGGCCTGTTAGTGCTCTGCAGCATCATCGGCCTGGCGGTTTACTTCACTGCGAGCACATTAAGATCCAACGCGTATCAGCAAGAACTGGAAGACTTGGCCATCGCAGGAAATTTGAGTGCCTACAACTATGGTGGTGATCTCAAGCTGATGCGAGAACTATCGGCTAACAAAGATTGGGCACAAATGATCTCCGCCTCGAAAGAGATAGGAGACAACAGCGTTGATAACGCTGTTGATCAACTGACCGAAGCCCCCGCCGCAGAGCGAGAGGTCGCCTTGAGGGCGATGACACTTGAGCAGATGGATCAGCTCAATTCGCGTTGGGACCAATTCAGCCGACTCAATCAGTCTGACCAAAGCCGAATACGTAAGACAGCCGCCATTATCGCGGCACAACCGGATTCACAATTGCTGCTCGAAACCATGCAGGTGTATGCAATCTGGCGACAAACTTTACCGACAGAATTACGAGACCAAATCGAATCAACTGACCCCGCCAAACGCCGGGCGGCAATCAAGCAAGCAATTGACCGCACGTACTTCACCATATCAAGACGCTCAAGCATGCGACTGGATGATGAAACCACCGATTGGATCAACTTTTCACTGGGAGTCATTCTTCAAGAAAGGCTCAACAAGGGTGATGCTGTCACAAAAGCCTTTTACGACGACCTACGTTCACTTACGAATGTTTTCCGAACTGCAGATGACGCCAAACAGGCAACCATTGCAACCATGGTGGTTGGTGCTTCCCGCTCAAAAAACCCGACCATTACTGAGCAAAGCCAGACAGAAAGCTCCCAACGCAGCACTTCTGGTGAATCAAAACGTCGTTTGCCCTCCTCACAATTCTTTTCTCGCTTAGAGCGGCCTGCCCCCCTTAGCCGACAAGAATTAGATACGATCAAACTACCATTACCCGACAGTGCTCTTGAAATGCTTGGTGTCGTGTCCATGGGTAACCCGCTGACAGAACTTGTAACTCTGCGCGTCTGGTGTGAAGAAGCGTTAAGAAGGAAATACATGCAACGCTTCGAAGACAACTTGAGCCTTGAAGAACGTTACAACAAACTCCCATCGGAACGCAGAAATCGAATTGACCTTTTGTCTCCCGAGGATTTTCTACGTGAAATGTCAAAGCCAAGCCGGTCACCTCGCTAAGAACAGCATCTCACAGCAAGCATACTGTCACTGTCCAACTAGCCGGTAACAATAGCATTTTTTTCGGCTCCTGCGAAAACACTTTTTACTCGAGAAACGCGACTCCATCTGCATCAACGCTACGATTTGAAAGGTCAAAGAAACGTCTTCACCATGAAAGCTGCCTACATTGAAAACACTGGCCCTCCGGATGCAATCCAAATTGGCGAGATCCAGCCAGCATTACCTGGACCGGGGAAAGTTCAGATTCGCGTGCAAGCGGTTTCCGTGAATCCAATCGACACTTACATTCGCAGTGGAGCCGTAGCATCTGAAATCAACGATCGCTACATCATTGGCTGTGATGCAGCAGGAATCATTGAGTCTGTCGGCGAGGGAGTCCAAAACTTCAATATTGGCGATCGCGTCTGGTGTACAAACCAAGGCTTACAGGGTCGCCAAGGAACCTTTGCTGAACTCATCTGCATTGATGAAGACTGGTGCTATCATCTTCCTGACGAAGTCAGTTTCGAGACTGCTGCAGCGTGCGCTTTGGTCGGCATGACCGCTCACCTCGGTCTATTCCGTGAAGCAAGACTGCAGGCGGGTGAAATCGTGCTATGCATTGGTGGCACCGGAGGTGTGGGATCGATGGTCGTTCAGATGGCCAAGGCGTGTGGTGCGAGGGTACTGGCGACCGCAGGGTCCGAGGAGAAGCATCGTCGACTGCTGGAACTGGGCGCTGATGTAGCAATCAATTACAAGCAGAAAGCGATCGAAACTTCTGTTCTTCAAGTAGCTCCCAAAGGCGTCAATGTATTTTGGGAAACCCGTCGAGAACCCAACTTTGACCAAGCTATTGAGGTGCTGTCAAATCGGGGGCGCATGGTTTTAATGGCAGGCCGGGATGCCAGACCTTCGTTCCCTGTTGGGCCTTTTTATGTCAAAGAATGCTCTTTACACGGTTTCGTGATGTTCAAGGCGACGGCACTTGAAATGAAAACTGCCGCGGAAGAAATCAATCGATGGATGGCAAACGGCAAACTACGACCCAACATATCGCTTCAGCTGCCAATCAACCAAGTTGTCGAAGCACACCGACAACAAGAAGCCGCCACATTACGCAATGAGGGCAATCTGAGCGGAAAGATCATTCTAACATTTGCGTAATCAAACCAGCAACTGCGAGCGTCGAGGCAGGTGCAAGATGTCAGAACTGGAACCGCCTTTAATCTCTTGACAGCACATCAAAAGCGACTGTCTTTCTCAGGCGATCAAATCATGGATTACTTCGCCGCCAAATTGTGACAACTGCTTGTAGCGGCCACCATGGAAGTAGGTAAGCTTGCTATCACTGAGCCCCAACAAGTGCAACAAAGTCACGTGCAAATCACGGATGGGGTGAACACATTCGACGGCTTCTGCACCGATTTCATCAGTGGCACCGACGATTGCTCCTTTTTTAGTTCCACCGCCCGCCATCCACATATTCATCGCATCGGCATTGTGGCCGCGTCCAAGTGAAGTAACACCACCGCGATAATTATTGTCGGGCGTACGACCAAACTCTCCTGTCCAAACGACCAACGTATCCTCCAACAAACCGCACCTCTTCAGGTCCTGAATCAAAGCGGCAATTGGCTTATCAACGCTTGCGATACGAGACGAGTGCCCCCGTTGCAAATAATCATGGCTGTCCCAACCGCCTGAAAAAATCTGCACAAACCGCACGCCTTTTTCAACAAGCTTTCGTGCCATCAAGCACTGACGCCCAAACGGCTCAGTGACAGGATTATCCAGTCCATACAACTGCCTCGTCTCCGCTGTCTCTGTTTTCAGATCCACAATATCCGGAACAGCAGTTTGCATCCGATAGGCAAGCTCGTAACTTTCCATCCTGGCCGCAAGAACATCATGCTGTTGATGCTGCTCAAGATGAGCGGCATTGAGCTTGGCTAGTTCATCCAATGCTCTTCGCTGATGGTCACGTGTCCTGAAAGAAGGTGGTTGCAGATCCAAGATGGGAGCACCTTTGCTTCTCAATCTCGTACCCTGATAATACGCAGGCAAGAAACCATTGGACCAATTGGTTGAACCTGCTTGCGGTAGCGCTAGTTCCGTCATCACAACATAACCGGGAAGATCCTGATTCTCACTTCCCAGACCATAGCCGACCCATGACCCGACGGACGGATCCTCACCCAAGCGACTGCCTGTGTTCATATGCAGCAGCGCTTCTGGATGGTTTAACGACTCTGCCTGACAACCACGGTAAACACACAACTCATCGGCGACTTGTTTGTTCGCCAAATGAATGAACTGATCACACATATCAATCCCCGAGTCACCCACTTTTCGACTTTCAAATGGACTCCCAACGTAAAACCTTTTACCGGTTGCGAGTCCTGAAGTTCGCTTGGACTCGGTCACGTTCAATCTGCTCAACTGCGGCTTTGGATCAAACGTGTCGATATGGCTGGGCCCACCTTCCATGAATAACATAATCACGGCTTTGGCCCGCGCCGGGTGCATTGGCTGCTTGGGCGCCAGCGGTCCTACCAGCGACTCGGCACGCACCTCCTGATCAAGAAGATCAGTGAGAGCAACAGCTCCCAAAGAGGCACCTAACCCATATAAGAAATCTCGCCGGCTGGAATTATCCATGGAGCACACGCTTCGCATTGCAGGGAAAGCCTAAAAAAGCTCAGTAGACGTAAACAAACTCATTCGAATTGAACAACAACATCGCGAGGTCAGCTAATGCCCGGACTTCAGCTGAAACACTCGCCGACTTGGTATCTGGGACGTAGTCTTCAAAGACCGGCAAGATTTCATCAAACGTGAAGGTTTCACCCGTAAATTCTTCGACAAGCGAACGAGTGACGTTGGTAGGATAAAGCACAGGTTCAGGGTTGTGCTCCCTGTGGTACGTCACCATTTCCTCAACGTAAGCGGTTAGCGACAGCAATTCCCGCGACCGCGGCTGCCGGCCATAAGCAAGTTCGAAAGCATATACGATCTGTTGTTCCGTGCCGGAGCGTTGAGTCTGCACGCGTTGGGCGAGTGCCACCGAGCGGTCTGTCATCACATCACTATTCATCAATGTGAAAGCCTGAGGTGACACAGCTGCGACGTCCCGCACCTCACACGACTCATTGGGGTTGGGTAAATTCATGACTTCCATGAAAGGATCGGCCTGTCCTCGCACGCGATAGGCATAAATCGAGCGCCGATTACGTTCTTGGGGTGTCCGCGAGGGCTGATATGCCGGCGCAATTGAAAACTGGATCATCCTGGGTTCCAGGGCAACCTCAAGATTAATTTCGGGCATGATCGGTACTCCGCCCATTTCGGGATTCAGTTCTCCTGTCACCAATAAAATTGCATCTCGCAACTCCTCCGCAGTCAGGCGTCGAGGACTGAAACTCGCCAACAACTGCCCGGTCGGATCAATCGTTTTCACCAACTGAGGCTCAGGGTGCGTACTGGAACGCCGATAAGCCTGTGACATCACAATCAATCGATGCAACGGTTTTGACCGCCCGCCGTTGATGAGAAACTGACTAGCAAGCCAATCAAGTAACTCAGGATGAGTAGGTTGATCTCCCTTTGCTCCAAAATTATTTGCTGTCCCGACGATTCCTGTGCCAAAGTGATGCTGCCAGATCCTGTTGACAAAAGACCGTGTCGCCAGAGGATTCTTTTTATCTGCAATCCACTTTGCAAGAGCCAAACGGCGGCCCTGGATTTCTTCGTCAATAGCAAACGGATCCTCATCGGTACCGTCTCGTGCCGGAATACCACACGCACTCAGAACTCCGGGTGACACAGGTTCTCCTGCAGCCTGGTGGTCTCCGCCAGTGAATATGTTGGTGGTCGGTTTCCATTCGGCATTGAATTTCGCCGGCTTCCGCAACTTTCTTCCATTTTGATTTTGGTCGGGACCATTGAAGACAGTTTGCACCATCGGTTGATAACGTTCTTTACGACGCTCCCAAATCCAAACATCCTGTTCCCTGACCTTCAGACGCCCCTTCTCCATCTCGCTTAGGCCAACATGACGAGGTGGCTTCTGATCTTCAGGATCTTTTCGTCTCGCATTCACACCTTTGTAAGGCAAGTCGTGCTCCTTGTACCAAGCTTTAGCAGCAGACTCCTGCTTATCGACCAAGGCCTGACGCTTTCCATCGGCAAAGGCATACAGACGATCAACTAGCTTTTGACCAGCCTGAAAGCCTGCGGTGTTCTCTTGTGGCAGAAATGCCGCTGACAACTCTGCTGGCTGAGTTCCAGCCAAGGCCGCATAAATTCGGTAATAGTCGCGAGTTGGAATTGGATCAAACTTATGGTCGTGGCATTTACAACACCGCATGGGAATGGAAAGAAACGACTGCCCGATGCTATGAACGACATCGTCTCGATAAAGCTGCCGTGCCTCATCCTGCGGAATCATGGCTGTTCCCCACGGCCCCATTCGCAGAAAGCTCGTCGCGATTATCGACTCTGAATCTTCGGGCCGAAATTCGTCGCCTGCAATCTGCTGCAGGATGAACTCCTGAAAAGGCTTATCTTCATTGAACGAACGAATGACGTAATCACGATACCGCCACGCATTCGATCGTTCGTAGTCATTGGAGAATCCCGCAGTGTCGGCATAACGCACCACATCAAGCCAATGCTGTGCCCAGCGTTCCCCATATTGCGGGCTTGCCAGCAACCGATCAACCAGATCGCCCCAGGCGATCTCGGAATCCTCTTTCCACTCTTTCATGAAACGTTTGATTTGATCCACCGTCGGTGGCAATCCCGTCAGGTCAAGGGTCACACGACGAACAAGATCTCGTGGCGATGCCTGTGGTGCGGTCGCAAGCCTGGCATCACGCAAGCGTGCGTTGACAAACCCATCAATCGAATCAAATTGAAACGTCTCGCGAAGTGGCTGAAACGCCCACACATCGCGTTTGTCATAGCGACGAAAAGTCCACGTATCAGAAAGCCCACCGCTGGTTTTCATCAAGACTCCTTCATCATTTTCTTCGACAAGACGTTCCGCGGCGAGTATTTGCTGCTGCCGTGTCGCATCCGGCCATGGCGCCCCAGCCGCAACCCAACTCTCAACCGCCGTGATCTGTTCCGGAGTCAACCGATCATTTTCTTTTGGAGGCATCTCCAAGCCATCCCACCGAATAGCCTGAATCAAGTTACTGCTATCGAGGTCCCCGGGTACCACTCCTGGGTCTCCCGACTCACCTCCCGATAACAAGCCAGCTCGTGTGCGCACATCAAATTCGCCCTTGATGTCATCCACTGCCGCACCGTGACACCCAAGGCACTTGGACTTTAACAATGGCAACACTTTCAAGGTGAAGTGTTGTTCTCGCATTGCAGTGGAATCACTTTCCCCATTGAGGCCATCCTGTTGGTTCAGAACCTGCGAAGGAGTCTGTAAAGGTGCTTGCGTTTGTGCTTGCGTTTGCATTTCACTCTGGAAACAAACGCTCATAGAGCCAACCAATGCTGCAAGCACTTTGAAAGGTCGCTTCAATTTCATATCAAACATCATATTGAAGAATTGTGAAGGAAGATTCTGAACGCGAACGCATGATGTGCGTCCCGAACGAAAATCAGGGTCTGCCCTGAATGAACAGCTCACGGATTTCATTGGGTTTCAGTGCATCCCGGAACAGCATAAACTCATCCATGCTGCCATTTAAATTCCGGATCGCAAAATCAGCCTCGGGTCGGGTAGGTGATGACCAATTTCCTATGGTCGCCTTACCAACACAAGTTTGTTGGACAAATAGCTTGTCGGGTATTGGCTCTTCGCACAGTTTCTCACCGTTAAGAAAGTGCCTAGTGATCTTCGTCTCAACATCGTAAGTCGTGGCAAGATGTAACCATCGCCCACTTAAAGAAGCGTCCCAGAACGGTGGCGAAAGCACTTTGTGGTGGCCCTTCCCAGGGCCTCCTCCCCGACGCACGGAAAAAAACAACTGTCCAGTATCCAGAATTTGCCAGTGTGGCTCACCTCGCTGATAACTATCGGTGAGAAAGAGCGAGTTGAACCAGCGATCCAGACTATCGATTTTGACCCAACAGGCAAAGGTGAGCGATCCAAATTGACCAGGAATATTGACACGAATCCGATCACCTGGCCTTTTGAATTCTATCGCACTTTTCTGTGGCCAACGTCCTACGACTCGCTTGGCACCGACAATGGCACCGTCAAGATCCCGATTTTCCGGAACCACCGAACTGGCCAGTTTTCGCTTCCAGTCTCGATCCTGTTCCATCGAATAATAGGTAATAATTCGAGGATCCTTCCGTAGTTCCATTGAATGACGCAGCCAGCGTTGATATCGATCCTCCTTCTGATTCCGAACTCGGTCATCGAGTGCTTCAAGCCCGAGGAACTCATCTGGCGTCAATTCTGCAGCTTCAACGACCCCGCCGGCAGCATGGGTGATGGCGTTACCTGCAGAGACAAGACGCTGTTCACCGTTTGGCTGATGCAACTCCACCTCACCGTCGAAGACTTGCAAATCGGCCTCACCGTCACTGACCGCAACCCCGAATTCAGTCCCCAGATCCACAACTCGCAGTTCGTCAGCATGTATCTGAAATCCTCTTGCAGCCGGCGGTACCTGTGCCCGCAGTCGCCCCGACTGCAAGCGTGCGACCGTCGATGATTCCAGAACCAACTTTGCAGGGCCTTCAAGGATCACCGTTGCGCCACAGAAAAACTCGATCTGAGCGACACCACTGTCCAGCCCGACGACACCAGCAGACAGAGCATCACCCACCGTAAACTCATACTCTGCATCTTGCCATGTGACATCAACCAACCGAGTTACGAGAGCGATTCCGGCTGAGGTGGCTTCCTGTTTCCCTGGCCATGCTTCACTTGCTGCAGGCTGCCCCTGCTCCGCAGACTGTAAACGCGACTCAACAAGCAACCAACGCCCTAACACAACGCACAAAAGAATCGACGCGGCAACAACGAACAAAAGACTTCTGTAACGACGATGCACCACCTCACGCGAGTCTTTTGGATCATGCAGCATCATGGAAACATCGGCCACGTCATTAGGAACACGAAGCGATAGCAGCGTGTCTCCCTGCCTCGCATGGTCGGTTCCAACCTCTCGTCCACTATGTTCGGAATTGGACGAAGCTATTCCAGCCTCACCTTCCAACTTTAGAATTGCGCCGAACATCTGCCTTTGTATATACACATTTCGCGCTTCCGGAGATATCCGCAACAAATCTCGGAGCCTCGCAGTTCCCGTTGTATCAAGTGTGCCGTCTTCCCAGTCAAAAAGCAGGCGCTCAAACTCATCAATCTCTGGTGATGCCAACGTTAACTCTCCAGCATTCGACGGTGCATACAATCAGCCAGCCCACGACGCAATCGAAGCAATGCAACTTTCACCGCTTCTACTTTGCGTCCCATCGACTTGGCAATTCCGGCAATCGGCATCGCACGATAGTAACGCAACTGCAGCATATCCATCTTCTCACGCGGCAAATCGCTCATGCACTTACGCAATGCGAGTCGCATGATTTCAAGCTGATCAACCTGTTGCTCTACTTCCTCGGATAACGCCAAGACCAATTCCGAATCCAACAAACACTTGTCCCGACCTTGATCACGCACATGTGCCAAAACTTGATATCTGGCGACCGCCAATGCCCAAGGCATGAAGGCTGCACCCGCTCGAAACTCATCCTTCTTTCGCCACAGCACAAGATTCGTCTCCTGCACTACGTCCATCGCGCGTGAATGCTCACCAAGCATGGAGTAGATATAGCCGAACAGCCTTCCCTGACACTCAGTCAGCTGTTGGACAAAAATTTCGGTCTGGTGTGTATCGCTCATGGAATCTCCGAGTGTAAGGAGTTACCAGATCCGCCGCAGAAGTTACGCAAAAAACTAAAAAGTTTTCTTCTCGCTGGCCGGCATGGTAAACCAAGTCACCAACGCAGGCCTGCAAACGCACACTACACGCTTAATCAAGAAAATACGGTGAGAGCCCAAGCCGAGATTTTGCGTTAGCATCACGGCGCCTCAAGCACCATCGCGATCGCATTCCCTTCTGATGTATGCGACAGACAAAGGACATGATTTGATGCCATCGTTTCTGATGTGTCACGAAATCCTATATTTACGTTATTTGGTCTCAGCTGAACTGTCGGCGGGACTTGGCGATTCACCAAAGCCAATGCGCCTGCGACAAGATCGACCATACCACTAGCTGCTCCACTGTGCCCCAGCGATGCGATTGTAGCAATGACAGGAGCGTCGGGAACAACCGCCGCAAGTGCCGTACGTTCAGCCAAATCGATAATCGTGTCTCCCATCCCATGCGAAACGACCAAACCGACCTGCGAAGCTTCGATTCCTGCATCGGCTAAAGCGATAACCATGGAACGTTCCATGGCTTCTGCCGAGCCTCGCAGTTGTGGCTCTGACTTGGATGACCTTTGGCCTCCTCGCATCCCACCTGATGCGATGAAGCATGATGCGTAAGAAGCAATTCTTGCCAACACGACGGCGTCTCTGTTCTCCGCGTCCTCACGACTTTCAAGAACGAGTGCTGCCGCAGCCTCACCGCCGACTACTCCCTGCGATTCAGGGTCGTGAGGTCGCGAACTGAACTCCACTGGATCTGCAACGGCAGCCAAAGGCAAATCAGCGCGATAATTCATTCGAGTTGTATTGATGCGAGTACCCGTCGCACCCGCGATCATCATTTTTGCTGTGCCACGCTCAAGACATGAAATAGACTCAATCACCGCTGCCATGCCCGATACGTCCCCGAGCACGAGCGTATTGTTTGGGCCATGCGAATTGATTGAGATACCAACATGACATGCTGGCATGTTGGGTAGATGTTTTAGCATCCATAAAGGGGTCACCTTTTTCATTGCCGCACTACCGAACATGGCAGGATCAAATTTCCCGTCCTCGGTCACACTGGCCTTGATGGCATCCTCCATATCAAGAGGCGAGCCGTAAAACATCTCACTGCCAAAGACTGTTCCCACATCCGCGGGCTTCAGACTGCCGGTCTCACTTAACGGCAGCAAAGCGTCCAGGCCTGACTGCTCAATTGCCAAGCGGGAGGCTGCAAACGCGGTCTGTATTTCCCGGCACATGACTTTGAGTGACTTACGCGGACGCACGTACTGCTTGGGCTCGAAGTCAATAACTGGTCCACCGATCCAATGCCCAGTCAGCGGATCCGAAGCAGAGGGCGTAGCACAACCATCAGTACGATTGGCCAAAGAAGTGATCCCAGAACGCTTCTCCAACAATCCATCAAAGAAAGCTTCTCCACCAATGCCTATAGAAGACACGACTCCCAATCCGGTGATAACAACGTTGCTTCGTGGCATTGTGAGGATGGAGCGAAGAAGTGACGGGATGGAAACCCAAAGTATGATTTGCAAATGCAAGATTGGATAGGTAATCCAACACGAATCATGGCGATAGTACTATCAATCGTCCAGCAGCGACCGGTCGTACAGGCGGTGCACCTTCGTCTTAGTGGCCCCCCCTCGCTCAATCGTGCCGCGGGAGAGCTGATTACTCTCCAGCACCCACGAGAACTCACCAATCTGGATTCCAAAAGCGAGGGCATCGGGCAAGATTCTCGCCAGGGTAACGAGCCCCAAGCCCCATTTTTGATACTCAGGCAGCACATTCGTGCTGATCATGCGCACGCGGTCAATCGTATGTTTTTTCGTCTTGATCTGATACCAGCCGAATGGAAACAAGCGACCATTGATTTTTTTGATGAGCTGATTGAAGTCCAAGAGGCCAAAACCGGCGCCGACCGGCTTACCTTCAATTTCAGCGATACTGGTCAATTCGGGGACAATCAGGTGTTTCAGACCTTTACCCTGATGGTCAATCTCGGCCTCGCTCATGGGTACATAACCCCACGTTTGCTGAAGTGACAAATTATAGATTTCGAGAAAAGATCGCACGTCAGCGGTAAAATTACTCCGATCAATTGGCCGACAGTTCACCTTGAATCGTCGGGTTGCCTCATCAACGACGAACATCAATTTCGGATCAAGGTCGTTCAAGATGTCGATGTGGGCATCATAGCTGTAAAGATCCTGCACTTTGGTGAAGCCATAACCCTCGATCAGCCGGCCATAATAGGGATGGTTGTACGGGATCATGTACGTAGGGGGGGTGTCAAAACCTTCGACCAACAGGCCACACTCATAATTGAGACTTGGATTCACGGGCCCTCTGACATCCGTCATGCCCTGCTCTCGAAGCCACTGGGAAGCGTTTGAAAACAACTCGTTGCTGGCGTCGATATCATCTGCACACTCGTAAAAGCCGAAGAAACCCCGCTTCTCTTGATAGCGACGATTATGCTCATGATTGACAATGGCCAACAAACGTCCGACAACCCGATTCCCACGGCGAACAAGAAATGCTTGCCTCTCGGCCTGATCATAGAACGGGTGAGGTTTAAAACCCACCATTTCACGACGCACTCCCCACAGGGGTGGAACCCAGCAGTCGTCGTGTTTATATAACTCCCGCTCCAATTTCAGGAACGCTTTTTCATCTCGCCGGTTCAATACCGGCTCACATCGAAGCACATCATTCATAATGAATTCATTTTGCTGACGGTCCAATATCCGACTAATTACTCCACGCAGGCCATGTCAGCGTTGGCCTACCCAAACCGTCTGGTTCAAAATCATAGAGTGAATGGATGAGCGAGTCTAAGCCTGTCATTTTCCGAAGTTCTGCCAACCCAACCCTACGTCACTTGATCAGGATGCGGGACAATCGTTCCCGCCGGAAAGCAAATCGTGTTCTCGTCGACGGATGGCGTGAAACATCTCAGGCTATTCAAGCGGGCATGGAATTATGTGGGATTTATGTCCCAGAATCGCTAATTCACGGTAAAAAAGACGAATTTCGAGACGCAACCCAAACAGTGATGGCCTTTGCCGAAGACCACCAAAAGCTGAATTGGATGGCTGATCCATTGATGGAAAAAATTAGTTACGGACAGTCCCCGAGGGGTGTTGTTGCAGAATTTGTCAGACCCAGTGCTTCCCTAAAGTCCCTGTCTTTGCCAGAAAACGCATTGATTTTGGTCTTGGATGAGATTGAAAAGCCCGGAAATATTGGGGCTGTGTTCCGATCTGCCGACGCTGCTGGGGTCGATTGCATTCTTCTGAGCGACTGTGTGGATCAGTACAACCCCAATTCGATTCGCAGCAGTTTGGGAACGATTTTCCAAATTCCCTCGTTCAACGCGACTGAATTGGAGTTGAGGGACTTCTTAGTTTCGCAATCCATTAAGATCCTTGCCGCACGCGTGGAATCATCTAAAAACCTATGGAAATGCGAACTCCATGGGCCTACCGCCATCGTGCTGGGTAGCGAGGCTCGCGGCTTAAAAAACCGTTGGCAGGCATCTCCTGGGTCACCCATCGATGGAATTCGGATCCCCATGGCAGGTGAAGCCGACAGCCTAAACATTGCAGCGTCCGCCGCCATCATTGCCTTTGAGGCGGCTCGCCAGCGAGCGGAGCGGTCGAGTCGGACGGTCCCGACCACCGTTACACATTGAGGAAACGCGAGAATCGTTAATGTCCCACCAATCGTTACCCGATATCAGTTTTACTGCTTAACGGCTCTCATGGGCCGCGAATGAAGCTTTTGCGCCTCCATGGCGCCTACAACGTATTCGTACGGACGCAAGGATGCGGCATGCGTGACCAACAAGAAGCACAGAACGATCGCGTGAGACGTAGCCAACGCCAGTGGCTTGTCGCGCTGATTTTGGCCGCCTCGCCGTGTATGGCACAAGAGCCGCAGAAAGGAGGGCTAGCAGTCCTTCCGCCGCTGCCTTTGAACGCCGACATGCTATCGCCCAACGTCCGCACCAACCCTTATGTTGCTTCCCAAAATGCGCCATCGAAGGCGGCGATCCTGCTCACCACAGGTGGAAGCCAAGTATCGCGTTCCGCTCAACTCAGTCCCATCGGCGCCGCAATTGGGCTAAATCCGATCGGTACAGCTCAGAGCATTGCCCGCCCTGCCGACCGCGGCCCGACCATGACGATTGAACCAACGCATGAATCCACCGTGCAGCTCAATCCACTTTTGCAATCTGTCCATCGCCAGAACAATGACCTGGTAAACGCAAAACTAGCACCCGCACGACCGGTGTCCCATTCCACACCGAAGTCCAAACATGAACAGAGCGAGCCAGTAGACAGTGCCGGAGATGCTTCTATTCTTCTTATAATCCCGGCGCCCAAACCACTGTTGGTGGTCAAACCGCAGACGGCTAACGTTCCACCAGTCTCAGCACAACCGCTGACTCCCGTGAAACAGCTAAGCACAGCACCGGCGATGACAGCCGATGCTACGCTGCCACCTGTGACATTGGCAGAAAATATTTTCCAGCCGGCAAAGGGAGCAGCATCTCCAACCCCGCCCACAAAATCCACCAAGCCCACCGAAAAAGGCGGTCCAGAGACTGCCTCGGTTGCCAAGCCAAAACAAAGAACGGGATCTGCCAAACGTGTCGAGGGTGCGTCGATTGCCTCAATGCTCGGCCAGGATCCGCAGACCGCCACTGCAGTTTCGAAGCAGGAAAAGACTACTCCAATCTTCTTCTCTCTATCAGATAGCACAGAGATTGCTCCCTCCAAGGAAGTCCTTCCTCACAGCAGAACTATTAATCTGCCAAGTCTGGCCACTATGAATGACCAGGCTGAAAAACAGTCGGTACCACTGACAGTGACGGTCAAGGAAGATGGCAGCATCATCACTGCTGAAAGGCAAAAGCCAACAAGATCTGCAACCAAGAAAAGTACGATCCCTCAGCCTATCTTGGCGGGAACCAATAACCTCGGTGCCGATTTGGGGCTTCCTGAACCCAAGTCTCTGCCGAAAGCAGTTGCCCACCCTAAGCAATTGCCAACATCACCTAGCAATCCAAAACGGATCGCTCAGAACGGAAAATCGATTTTATCGACGGTTGAACCATCTTCATCAGACGATCACAAAAAGCTCTCCGTGGCGACGGTCAAAAAATTCAAGCCAAGAACCGCATCTGCAAATGCTAGAGCCATCACGCCAGTAAAACCTTTTTCCATCTTTGGCG
>JACLAC010018331.1_pt1 | contig 43743 bp, 39 predicted proteins | sample 8027881 | NCBI WGS metagenome assembly JACLAC01 (sample SAMN15725517, study PRJNA655200) | protist metagenome | isolation source: fluorescence activated cell sorting (FACS) single amplified genomes of... | place: Spain: Blaines Bay Microbial Observatory, Mediterranean Sea | collected 2016-01-19 | reverse complement strand
TCCCACCCTTCAAGCCTTATCCTGCGCCTAATTATCAACCTAGTTTTGAATGGTGGTCAACCTTTTCTGAACTTGATCGGGAAGATTTCGATGAAACTTTCCATGATTACCTACTTTCGCGGGCCCAGTTCAATCGACGTTTTCCTCAAGGGAAACCCTTTATCGTGCCAAAAGGTTATGTCTTTGCCATAGGAGACAATCGGGATAACAGCCTAGACAGCCGAGTGTGGGGGCCGGTTGCGCAGGAGGATATTAAAGGACAAGCTTTCTTAATTTATTTTTCTATGGGGCGTGATGCCTTGGGTAAATTCCAAATCAGACTAGACCGAACCTTTAAACCAATAAAAACTCAATTTGATTGATCAACAGGATATACCATGTCCGTAAAAGTTAGATTGGACAAAGTTGAAAAAACGTTAACTCGTGGTGTCAATGATACTACACTGGCGCTGAATCAGGTTAGCTTAGAAATTGAGCGTGGGGAACTTTTCTTTCTGCTTGGTCCTTCGGGTTGTGGCAAGTCGACCTGCCTGCGTACTATCGCTGGTTTCTATCAGCCTGATAGCGGTCAATTATTATTTGATGATGATCTAATGAATGATGTGCCTCCTCATAAGCGTAATACTGGTATGGTTTTCCAAAACTATGCTCTATGGCCCCATATGACAGTCGGTCAAAATGTAGCATATGGACTTAACTTAAGGAAAATTGATTCCGTTACCACCCAAAAGAAAATAACTGAGGTTTTGAAGGTCGTCCAGATGGAAGACTATGCTGACCGTCCAGTTAATGCTATCTCTGGTGGGCAACAACAACGTATTGCGTTAGCGAGAGCTATCGTTATTGAGCCCAATGTACTGCTTTTGGATGAACCTCTCAGTAATTTGGATGCCAAACTTCGCTTAGAACTGCGCAACGAAATCAAGCGGATACACGATCGGGCTGATATCACCGCTATCTATGTCACACACGACCAAAGTGAAGCCTTGTCGCTGGCTGACCGAATTGCTGTTATGCGAAATGGGAAAATAGTACAGGTCGGAACGCCCCAAGAAATCTATCGACAGCCGATTAATACTTGGGTTGCTTATTTCATCGGTGAGACTAATTTTTTACCTGGCCAAGTGACAGAAAAAGTGAACCAAATTTTGTCTATCCAAACCGAAATCGGTCAACTAAAGGCAAATTCGAGTACGCAATACAACTTCGGTGTAGGCGATCAGGTCTACTGTTCAATTAGACCTGAAGCTGTCCAATTCGGTTTTGGTGAAGATCAGTCAGAGGTTAATCGCTTTCAAGCGACCTCACGGAATATCACATATTTGGGACAAACCGAGGAGTACGAGTTAGCGGTTGGATTGGGCCATTCATCTGAAGTAACTATCAAATCCATTTTGTATAATCCTTCTCCATCTCTGCGACCAGTTTCGGATGATAATTCACTAATTTCTTGCTATGTCGCAACCGAAGATGTAATCGTTTTGCCTCCTGAAACACCTGAATCAGGTGAAGATAATAACTTTGATCCGACTTAAACCGTCGATCTCGAATTACTTTTTTATCCTGTTCTTATTTTTGCCGACAGCATTTGGGAACGCTAATGAACCGATTCAGCATCTGGTGAAAGTTTTTGTTCCTAGCTTGAGTATTACTGAACAAAAACTTTGGCAAATCCAACAAAGAGTTCCTTTCAAACTTCGCTATCGTTCTATTGATTCTGTTTTAGTATCTGTAACAACGACCGCTCTACCCCAATTCACAGCATTAATTCGCCAAGAATTTGCCAGATCAACAACGACTATTCTCGATAGCCAACCTTTATCGAAAATGAGTGATGTTAACTACTATGTCTTAGATACGAGCTTATTACCTGATCTGTCTGAACATACGAATTTGGTTGATACACTCGATAGCGGTAGAGTTGTACTCGTTCGCGCTAATGATTCTGATGTAATTGGTTTACCTGTCCATTTTCGAGCTAAATTACCTCCTGAAATTCTAGTTGGTGCTAGGGCTCCTCGATTGATCAAGCTGACTTTTCAGCCTAATATAGAGTTAGAACAAATAATAGCCAATATTTCGCCTCAGCCTTGGCGACAAATAATTCAAACCATGACACTTAATCCTGATGTGTCTACTCCTGGATACCAATTTTTGAGCCGATATGCCTTACGAGTACGACGAGCTATCCAGCATGACGGCCAACCGGAACCTGATTCAGCTTGTGATAATTCAGGGGAGTGGATCGCAAAACAGTTTCAAAAGCTAGGGCTAGTTGTCGGGATGGATAGTTTTCAGCATACTCGATCTCAAATTGGTGCTGGGAAAATTGGGACTTATACGATGAATAATATTGTTGCTACCCGACCAGGACGGGGTCCTAATAGAGATCAGTTTTATTTACTTGTCGCCCACTACGATAGTATTTCTTCTAAAACCAAAGGATGGCAACAACAGTGGCGTACCATGCCAGCTCCTGGAGCGTCTGATAATGCGTCCGGTGTAGCAATTTTGCTAGAAGTTGCTCGTTTAGTTCGTAATCTAGATCTTGATTACAGTATTCGTTTCATTGCTTTTTCGGGTGAAGAGCTATTTTTGTATGGTAGTAAACACTACTGCCATCAAATCAAATCGGAAACGGCTGATTTGTCGGCTGATCAAATTATCGGCGTACTGAATTTCGACCTAATTGGGCACGACCAAGATGGCAATTTGGATATTCATGTTGTATATGATGAAAGGAGTCAGTGGCTGGCAAACGCTTTCAAAACTGTCAACCAAAAATACGAATTTCCTCTGGACTTGCGGCTTCAATACAACCCAAGTTTCATTTATAGCGACCATTCGCCATTTTGGGAAATAGGAATTCCTGCAGTTCTACTATCAGAAGAATCATCTTTCGAATCCACAGAATCGATCGAATATATTCATAGTCAAGCAGATAATATGGATAAAATCACTGATTCATTGGGTGAATTAGCTGTTAAACTAGCTGTTGCTACAACGGTTGAGCTGGCTGCCAATAATAATTCCTACGTACCAAAAGCACGGGAAAAGGAAATCAGTAAACTACTGTGGAATGTCATTCTGTTTCCTAATCCGGTTAATTTAGATCAAGGCGAATCACTGAGTTTGGATTATTTTCTTTCCGAGCAGTCTAAAGTTGAGATCAATCTCTACAATAACAATGGGTGGTCAATTCACAATCAAACCTATCGAATAGGAAAAATTGGTGGTAAAAAGGGGCGGAACTCAGCTTTTCGTTGGAATGGTAAAATGGGAAATGGTCAATTAGTTGCGGGAGGAGTTTATACGCTTCAACTGACTGCCTTAGCCAGATCTGGAACTAGCGAGACTACTTACCTCCCAGTTGCATTGGTTCGCTAGCTTAGGGTTTATTCTACAAATAATAGAAGATCACTCTTAATCGTTCAGACAACTGATAGTTTCTAACTATGATAACCTTTTTACTGAATAAATCTAGGAAGTTTTCTAAGTTGTATTCGACGGCCAGTTGAGGTGCCGATGAAGGAATTCAAAGGTACCAATTCCATTAATTGTATGCGGCCCATTAAAAACCTCCATTTCAGTTCGGTTGCCGATCTCGAGTAGATCGTATTGTCGCTTAACCTTAGCATACTCGTATGCGACAGTCTCATCGGGAGCGACACCGTCAAAGTGTCCTCGTTCAACCATAAAAGGTCTTGGGCATATCAGCCAACTCATCTCCGCATAGTTAAAGGTGCTTCCTAAATTAAATTCAAAAATTTCGTATTCACCTGAATTAACGTAGCTATAATTACTTTGAGTAGATGCATTCTTCCACACCCACTCGTTAAAATCTGCGGAACATATTGAGAGGCAATAATTCTTGACAAGAGGTGGAACACGCATAGCCGTCTTTCCACCATAACTTAATCCATAAAACGCGATTCGGTGAGGGTCAACATAAGGTAAAGACTGAAGCCAATTAACTATTTGTTGGTGCTGTGGAACAATAATCGAAAAGAGTGTTTTTTTAAGTGGATTGGCCTTGCGTTGAAGCGTACGAAATCTATCCCCAAAAATATAAAGATTCTGTGGTGAAAAGGTGATAAAACCACGTTCTGTTAATTTTGCCGCGAAGTCGTGGTATGCATCATGATCACCTTGAATGACATCTTGTGGGCGCCCTTCTAAGCCGTGCTGACATACAACGACTGGTCTTCTTTCATCTGATTTGAGATCATTAGGTAATAATAAAACTCCGTATGCAATGACGTCTGGCCAAACATCTAAAACAACTTCGTATCCTCGCCAGTTTTTCCCTTGATAAGAAAGGCGTGAACGTGCATTGAAAGGTAGAAGATCCAAATTAAATTGACCAATAACTTCACGCGAAAAAAAATTGCGATACCATTCTATTGTCTGTTGAAAATTTTCTAGGGTGCTCGTATCTAATTTTGCAAAGAATTCCTGACGAGTACGGGAGCTTTCACTCAGTAACCACTGGTTATGCTGGTCTATTTCTGCCAATTGACGATCCTCACGCTCGTTAGGCTGAAAATTACTTACAGCATCTTCAGGTTGGTCCTTTGAAACCGATATGATTATTCCTTTTGACAATGGTTCCAGAAACGCTTGTAAGGATTCTAGGGTTCCATATGTATGATTTTGGGGCTGAATAAACTTAATTTTTGCCTGTGGAGTGAGGTCTTTAGTAATCGACAGAGCGCGCTTAACTTCAGCTTTGATTTGATTAAATGGGGGTGTTACTAATTTTGCTGGTGCTGCACCTCCAGTGCCAGCAGGTATATGTACTTCAGGGAAGTCAGCAGCTTCAATAACCAAATTTCGTGGTAAGATCATCGCCGCCAATTCAGCATCTCCAAATTGATTCAATAAACCAAAAACATTACGATCAAGAGGCTCTGACCAAATCTGTTGGCGGGAGTCAAAATAGCCACTCACACAAATGGAATCGATCCTTGTATCAATTGCTCCTGCGTACAATGCTAAAAGTCCCCCCTCCCCCCAGCCAATAGTTCCAATCTTCAATTCATCTTGAAATTTTGTAGAAAACCAATCGATAATGGAAAAAATCTTCTGTAACTCATAGCCAATCAAATGTCGGCCTAGTTCAAATGCGGAACGATATAACCATTCACGTTTCGAAATACGATTCGATATTCCATTCGGTCGCCGAGAAATAAGAGCCGGTATGACAACTCTGCAGCCACTTTGAACTAGATGTTTAGCGAATTGAGATTGATTGGGCACTCCTTCAACTAAACCACAAATCTGTTCTGGTAATACATCTGCGTCTGGAATAGCGACTATATTAGCTATAGGCTTATTTGATGGTTCTAGTAATAATCCGTGCCCATAGACATTTCGGATTGATGGCCAACGTACGGCAAAAATACTGTAGTTATAGCCCTCTCCCACAAGAGCCGGTTGACTAGTAGAAGCAACTAGTTCTAGTTCTGTCAGTGGTATTCGCTGATCACGTAGGCCCAAAATTTGAGACAGTTGCAATCGATTCGGATTAATTGAGGCAGAGTAGTTGGCCGCAGACGAAAAATCTCGTTTCCAATAACCTTCCCGTTTTGAAATTGATTCCTCAAGTTGACTTAACAAGAACCTGTCAACACCTGATACTAAATGGGAAGCAATATCCTCCTCAAGTGTCAATAGAGATGTACTTGGTAAAAATTGATTAGGTTGTGACGTGGGAAGAGTAGCGTGAATAGCATACGACAAACAATTTAGCAGAGGAAACATGATATATCTCCGAACTAGATGGGATAACACAACTTACAAAATCGATCAATCAGCCACACTAAATGATAACTGTTTATTTGACCTACATTATATAAGGTAACCGATCTAGTTTAAATCATCTTAGTTAGAAATTATAGAGGTATACGTTATTAGGAACAAAAATAATCTCCCTAGGTTATCTACCAATTTAAAATGACACTTGATTTCTTCTGTCGTAGCTTGGGTCAAAATGCCTCACCGTATTATGAAATCACTTTTGATGAGTAATTAAGGATTTATTTTCCTCACTTCCGTCTAGAATCACTTGTTAATATTTTCTCAATTCTCTTTCCATCTGAACTAAAAGTTAGCCTACAAGTTGACGGCTGCTTAAGACTGGAGTATTCTTTACGGAATTTCAACATTATGCTATATTCACGCTTGTCAACTATCTACAGAGGAATCTATTAAATAGACGAAAGGAAAGTAATATTAAAATAAAATTACCTTCTATCCAGATATTATTAACTTTTGTTGGTTTCATTTTGATCAACTTAATCGGATGTACGAATAAGGAAGAAGTTTATCGTCAGGTTTTTCAATTGAGATCAGCAGATTTACATGTGCGCGCCGAAGCGACCCGCGCAATTCAAAACATTGGTGTAGACGCGGTACCTGCTTTAATCAAAATTTTGGATAAAAAGGAAAGCGAATACGCTCGTACAAGTGCTATTTGGTTATTGGGTGAAATTGGCGAACCTGTAGATGTTGTAGCTAGCGCGTTAATTAGCCTATTAGATGACTCCAATCCGAGTGTTGGTCAGGTTGCTACAACCGCGTTAATTTCTATGGGGGAACCAGCTGTTGACTTTCTGGTTCAGGCTTTAGAACATTATAGTACTAATACCCGAATCCAAGCATCTTATGCATTGGGTGAAATTGGAAAGCCAATTGAAAAGATTATGCCAACTTTGATTAATAATTTTGATGATCCAGAGTGGAATGTTCGGCGTGTGTCTGTTCGTGGCTTGCTGAACATAGGACAACCTGCAGTACATCTACTTACCGAAGCATTAATAAAGGGAAATAAAGAAACACAGAGAGTTGCTAGAATTGCTCTAGATCAAATGCAAAACCGAAAGCGATAATATCAAAGTACTTATTTTATCAAGGCTTGCTTATACTTGAATAGACCAAACCTATCACCTTTAGCGCATGACAGATAAGTTCTGGCCAAGTATAAATTAGAACTATGACGTTAGTTATTATAATGACAAACTTGAAATAATATTGGATCTCTTTATTTTTCGAAGTTGAAATAAACGAGCCTACTCATCTGCATATAGTCTTCTTTCAAATGATTTTACCCTTATTTGCATTACGCTTATTCAATATATGCCGAAAAATATAAATTCTAGACTAATCTATACCTAAACTGAAGCCAACCTGCCATGGACAACAAAATAAAAAAACATTTGGATGAATGCCGTCGTAAACTCGAAAATAGTCAGCTTGAAATGGATGATTTAGACCAGATTGAGGTATTACTTACAACTTCGGGCAATCAAAGTTATCAAAAAATTATGTACCTCCACTCCAAATCGACTAATATTCAATCTCCACTGTCTGGTTGGGCAATTTATGATCCATACAAGAATAATGTACCCAAACTAACATCTCAGAACCCACCATATAAATCGGTACTAGATGCTGTGAGCGATGGCTGGAGGATTCTTCAGTTTCCACGACCGGAAAATTTCCCGTTTTCTGATATCGATAATAGTTATCTAACATTCGAATTTATCTTAGAAAAATTTATTTAGGGGTGATTAAGAAGTGATTGATGTTCAACCAACCTTAAACGACAAAGAAGTATTCGACTTTATTCATAACGGTTATATTATCTTAGAATCTATTATTGATGAAGATTTCAATTCGAAGTGTCAAACCCTATCTTCTGGTCACCTGACAGACTTTATACAAAGTAGATCTTTTCGTCAAAATGTATTATTACATCCGAAAGTTGCTGGGGTTGCGCGATCTTTGTTGGGTCCAAACTTTACTCTGCCTACATCCGCACATAACCACCTCTACGAGCATCCACACGAGGGGCAAACGCTACATTCAGATGGACTGACTGAGTCTGGTTATGGCATAACTCATCTCCAATGTTATTATTATCCTCAATTAGTTGAAATAGAGGATGGTCCCACCATAGTCGTGCCCGGCTCCCATCAGCGATTAGTAGATCGAGAGGCTATTGCACATTACGGTAATATTACGGGACAGGTATGCCTTACCGTTCCAGCTGGTACGGTAGTTATGACTCATTATGGCATCTGGCATAAAGCTGGCCCAAAGATTAATCAAAAAAAGCGAAGCATGATAAAGTTTTCTTTTTTTCGCACCCAACCACCCAAAAGAGATTGGGTCATAGAGTCAGACGAGGTTCCAACATACCAACATTCCGGTCGACATCGATATGTGACTGAGGTCGAGTCTTATCGAGATAGACGAAGAGGGGAGTATACTTGGAACTGGCTGTGTGGCCTAACAGAATATCAAGCAGAATATCACCCAGCTCGTATGTTCGTGGCTGGCATTCCTCTTAATCAAATTCAATTATAAATAACCGATTCCTTATAGATAGGAAAAACTGGTAGGTAACGAAATGAAAAGATTCTTCCCAACATACCTTGGCTGAAATGGATGTTTCCATTTCAGCCTCAAGTTTTATACTAGAAGCAAAAATTAAAACTATCCCTCCACATTTCACACAAAAATACATCAGGCGAAAAGTCTAAACGATCGACTTCGTCGAACTCTGGATAATGTTTCCAACTACAAGATAAATTTGTAGTAAATGTGAGCCTACAACACGGCCTCAATTTATGATTTATTTGGTCTCGCATATTGTCCTTCTTTCGGGGTTTGGTCTTCTTCTCAAAGATGCCAAAAATCGTGGACACCGATTGAATCCAATTGGTTTAGTTAATTATTCTACCGCTTTTATTTTGGCTTGTTTTTTAGCTTTCCAAGAAGGAAATCTCGGTTTTACCAGATTGACGTTTGCTTTTGGCTTGGCTAATGGCGCTTCTTATGCACTTGGTTTCGTATTGGTCGTGGCAGGTATACGAATGATCGGAATTATTGTTACCACTGCAGTCATCAGACTATCAATGATTATTCCGATTATTTTATCAGTGTTTTTTTGGAATGAACGCGTCAATTTTCATCAAAAAATAGGAATTCTGACAGCCTTAGTTGCTCTTCCTTTACTAGCTATGAAAACTGAATCAACGACAACGGATGATCACACTAAAGAAAGACAAAAATCCAAAATCACATTGGTCATAGTTGTTTTACTATTTATAAATTCTGGTGTAGGTCATCTAGCTATGAAGGGATTCAACGAAATGTGCCCCATTGACCAAAAACCGATGTATTTAGTCTTTCTTTTTCTTGTGACAACAATACCGTATTTGTTTGTTTGCTTTGGCAAACGCCAGTTACCTAACTATATAGAGTTATTTTATGGTATTTTGATAGGCTTCTGTAATATTACAGGAAGTGGTATGTTTTTGGTTGCGCTTGACTATTTGGCTGCTTCGATCGTATTTCCTGTATCCAGCTCAGGTGGAATGTTGTTCACAACTATCGTAGGTGTTTTGGTTTTAGGTGAACGATTCAATAAAATGATGGCTTTAGGAGTAGTATTGACTAGTATTTCACTAGTGTTAGTTAACCTAGGCTTAGGATAACGGAAGTATCAGAAGTTACTTTTTTAATTGCCTTCGAACATGTTTTAATTCAATTCTAATATACCAGTTACTTTTTCACTGTTTTCAAAATATCGACACAATATGAGTTGAAATTAAAAGTAATTGGAAAACGAGCTAGGTAAACATAGAGATTTGATATGTGTCGTAAATACCGAAGAGGGAAATTTCTAACAACTTTAATCCCTTTTAACATACTCCCGAATAGCTGAATATTGTCTCGTCATCTATTTTAACTTTGTTAAACCAATTCCAAGTAATTGTTCTAAAAGTGACAGATTATTCGCAAAAAATAAATAAAACTAAACCAAAGTGATCTGAACTTAAAAAACCTTCGGGAGAGTAAAAAAGACATGTTTTAATTTTGGTTTTTTCGAAGATTTATCAGTTCTTGTTGTTCTTCTTGAGCTTTTTTCCAAATATTATTAACCTCAGGAGCTGGGCCAAATGCACTTGGTGGCACCAACAAGGATTTTTGGTTTTTTGTTAATTCTGGATAGTTATCAGAATTATAATAACAAGGACTCCATGCAACAGCATGTGGACAATATTTGTAGAAGACAGTGCGACGCTCACCTTCACCACGCCATGGTATAGTACCGTGAGCACACGCTTCTGTGAATATGATTGCATCTCCAGCCGACGCAGCTACCCAATCGACACACTCAGGGATTTCTTCTTGTGTGTTGCTAACTTTCCAGTCACTTGGCAATTCAAAATTAACTTTGTGGCTACCAGAAATACAAGCAAACCCACCATGACCAACAGGCACGTTATCTAGCTCGAATGCAACTGCAACTAAACCATTGAAGAATCTTCCATTGCTAAATCGGTAATAGCATTGCCCACCGTCCGTTGGGCCTACTAGGTCGCTCACACCACCGGCGCCTTGTCCTCCACCATGTAAGTATAGTTTCCTATTTTGTTTGACACTATCTATTTTTATGTAGTCATGGTCTAATCGATAGTTTTTGCCCAAAAGAACTTCGAGATATGGTCGAATAGTGGGCAGATCTATTAAATCAAGGTAACTCCCACCCCATTCCAACAGTGATGATGCTGTCCAGGCCAGATTTCCTTCAGCATTTTGGGTTCGGTCAGACCCTAAAGAGATATTCTTCTGGTTACGTCGTGTCTCCAAGCGCTTTGATAGATCGTCGATTTGTTCTGTAGTGAGAGCATTCCTAACAACAATGTAACCACGCAGGTCAAATAAGTACTTTTCATGTTCATTCATTCTCTATCTCCGTGTTTTTGAAATTCTTTTGTGATGCTTATGGTTGCCTTTCTAGAAGACCTGAATAATCATGGTGTTATAGGCTTTCTCGTCCAATGGCTCAATCTTTTGCAAACAGTTTACTTTCTGATTCTGCGAGACTGTCCCTATTCCTTACCTACCACTCACCGATCCTGTTTTAGAAATTTGAAATAAGGAGTGAATGCCTATATTTGAATACGGAGTATTTCTTCCTCTCCATCAAGAAGAATCATTAAAATATTACTACTAGTTGATATTTTTTCCCATTCGATTATTATGTGATAAGGGTTATCAGGTGAAGTACTGAATAATTTAGATATGATAATTTTACCATCAACTTGAAACTTAAGCTGAGCAAAAATAATTGGAATTGAAGGGCAAAGAGAAACTTCCAAACCATGTGATACTGACCGATGGTGCAGCGCGATATTCTCAGTTGCAATGCTCAATCCTTTTGTTTTCTGGAAAGGGTATATCCATTCACTCCAACTTACGGTACCATTGGCAGGTAACGGTGCTGTCTCATCAGGGAAGTGTTTTACGGTTCCGCCCCAGATTTCAGCGTATCCTTTGTTCTTTTTCCCTGAACCCATAGGAACATCATCTGGGTTAAATCCGTAAGTCCAAATGTCAACTCCAGGATTGATATCTGGGTCAAAAACACGCACGACTCCCTCTTCTTCTTCGTGTGAATATACTCCATAGAAACCAGCATCTAGCCCATCAGCCATAAGATCTCCCATTTTAGGCCAATTGCAAATATAGCGAAGTGGGTTTTCAGTCCAAGGCTGTGGACTAGGTCCTAGATTTTTTTGCCAGCGCTCTGCAATCAATACTTGTCTAGTCGGAATTAGAAATTCTGTTTGGTCAGTTAATTCATTTTTCCCTCCTGGTACCCACATTGGGTTAACCCAGTGAGCGAAATTAACAGTTTCCGGTGTAGGATTCCAAATACTTATGTCACTTTTTAGGGCTGAACTATTAGCAGCTAGGCTCAGGTCAATTCGATGGTAAAGACCAGAGGTTGGTTCCTTGACTTGCATTCGTAAAGTCTTACAAGTTGCGGTGTTCTTTAGAATTTCATAATCCCACATTAAAGCCCAGCTAGTTCCATGTTCATCTTTGGGAAGTGTGTATTCGATACCACCGATCCATAACCACCAACCAAGTTCATTGTTAGCTCCGCCGGGGCGGATGATATCGTTTTGCCACAATGTCTCATGACCTGTGGGTTGGTAAATCATTGAGTAAACACGCCCCATCTCTGGTAGTATCGTTATTGATACGAATTGATTTTCTATAACGATAGCCTTATGCTCTTTTGGAATAATTCGATCCCACCCAACTTTTTTGAAATCAAGATATGGTAAGGGACTTTCAGATCTGTAATAGATCCCACTTTCGTAATCAACTTGCTGAATAATTAGCAGCTTTTCTTCCAGCTGAAGAAATGGAGTACTGGAATAACTTTGTCTAGTGTCATTACTCATGGAAAGTGAACTTCTCGTTTCATTTTTGATTTATCACTCTTTTCTTATTCTATAATAATTTGGCACAATTCTTGGCTGGAAAATTACGAAAATCCTCGATTGAAGCTTAGGTAATGGATGAAATTTCAAATTAATTCAGTCTTTAATAAAAATTTGCTTTAATACCACTTGGTTGGACATCTAATCCGGCCTGATATAAGTGTGAGACATCAGCTAAACCGATACAACGAGGGGTTGCCCACTGATTGCTACGTTCGTCGAATAAGATAGTAGTCACGGAGCTAGGAGCCAGAAAAAAACTGGACCATACTATTGGTATTGGTAGTTCCAATAGGTGAGAAATCCAGATAAGACCAAACCCACCATGACAGAATAAAGCAATTTGGTGTTGATTAGTTTCAACGATCCGGTAGCGACGTCCTTCTCTTACATAGCCATGGCTAGCTAGAAAACGATCAGATTGTTTTACTAGTACGTCAAAATACTCCCGGAACATCGGTGCATCAAAAGGTGGTTGATGAAACCAGTTCTCGTACGTGGTCGCAGGCATTTCACCTCGAATTATTTCACCATCTAAATCCCAAGCACTAATCTTACCTTTAGATGGTTCTTCAATCATTAGACTGGCTTCTTTAGTCCAGTCTTCAATCTGGTAATCCATTTCTAATAGTCTAGCCGTATATTGAGCTGTATGAATAGCTCTTCCCAAGGGCGAAGAATATATGAAATCTAATCCCTGAGACGCCAAACGCTTGGAAAGAGCTTTGGCTTCCAAGTGCCCTTCTGAAGTTATGGTTCTATTTGCATAATCGGGATCGGCATGACGAATGATATAAATACGCATTTTTACTCCTGTTAAAATATCTTATAGATTTTAAGTATTTTAAATTTTCTGAGTTGCGATTTAAAAAATCGCGGCAATTGTTGAAAAAGTTCAAAATTTAGGTCGTAATTCATTAAACTATATTCAACGAGTGCTATTTACAGTACAAGATAAGTGTAGATACGAACTAGGGCTATAACCTTATGACATTTTTCATAGAAAGCAACTGAACTAAATTCATGAGTAATTATTTTGTCTAACCCATTGACTATTTGAATAAAGATGGACACTAACATTATGTTCAGCCTATGTAATATTTGAACAATTTACTGTAGGATTTAGTGCCAACTGAAACAAGAAGTCCATATTCGTCAAGTTGCCCTGCGAGATGTACTAAACAGATCATCGAACTAAGGAAAGCATACGAAAAATTGGAGAAAATATCATTCGTCCTGGCAAATCATAAATAATACTTTTTGTGCCCACGAGACTTTAACAGGTGCCTTGCATAGAAAAGTTCTGATTTAGTTCGACAGAAAATAGTTTCCCGAAGCTGTGACACCTTGGCCGAATGACTTACCTAGACAAACAGGTTTCGATGCCGATTCTTCACCTCATTAAATACCAGATTTTATAGGATTAATAAATTTTGGGGAGGGTAACAGCTTACTAATTCGTCCAAAATCCATTTCTATTATAAAAGCTAGGCAATATCTCACATTGGGAGGCTCTAGTCAAGCGGCAGATTATTGTTTGGGTAAGAAGGATTCTAAAACTGGAAAGAGAGCCAATTAATTTTGATGAAAATATTCTTGAAATTAAAGTTCAGAATAAGATGGGTGGATTACGAAATTTCAGTATGTTTGAATGGATACGAAAGCACGATGTCATCAAAAAGAACACTAATCAGCCAAGGCAAGAAAATTAAGCGTTTGTCTTTTTGCGGAGAGAAAAATATTTCTATCCAATAAGTAAATGGTTGTATAGACAATTTAGGGCTTGAGACGGTTATGGAAGTGCTAATTCGTTAGTATGTGATTAGAGAACACATTCCTACCTAGTCAATTGTTCGAATTCACCAAGCCAGACTTTATACTGAGTACCACTTTTTTTACTTGTTAGTATATAAAATTGTGTGCTCGAAACTGATAAAGTAAAAAGAGGATGGTTACTCATAGCTAGTCGCTAAATGTAATCACCAATCGGTTTTCGACCAATCTTGCGCCAGATGGTTGCTTATTTGTCAATGAACGTGGTAGTGGGATATGTTGACGAAAACCACCAATTTGGACAACGACTTCATCATTACTTTTAGCTAGCTGAATCTCATCTTTCTCGATAAACGGAAGTAGAAGGGAGATTTTGTACTGGTCGCCATCTTTACTGAATTCATAAGCTTTTTCATTTTGGTAAAAAGCAATGGGATCGACTTCGGAGTATAGTTGGTTCCCTAACTTCTTCAATCCATCAAGGCCAAGTACTTGATCATTGAATAGATAGGCCTTCCAAATGGGCACAGTAGTGAAATAACGCTCCGCTTGTTCGATATATTGGCTCTGTGTTTTTTTCCACGACTCAAAAAAGGCTCCTCCAACATCGGATGGTAGTATGCGGTTGATTATAACAGAATCGACAGTCAATCCATAGAGGCTAAAGTACATGAATGCCCGCTGTGTTTCTTTGATCACCATCTTTTCTGGGTTACTTACCAACCGAACCGTGGTGATTTGAGGATCTGCTAAAAGCTGGTCTACGCCTTCAATTCGATCAAATAAGTCCGCTAAGTTTTGGAAATAGGCATCTTCTGGTAAAGGCAACGTCGCCACTTTTTTGACGAAGGTCCTAGCGGCACCAACCAGATTTCGTTGAATCTTGAATACGTTTCGTATGTACCAATCCAGAACCGTTGGAATACTTACAAATCGCAAAGATTCCCCAGTTGGTGCACAATCTAGAATTATGACATCATAAGACTTTTCACGATAGTACTGGTTGATATACAGTAAAGCACAAATTTCTTCCATTCCTGGAAATACAGCTACTTCTTCAGCCACAATTTGATCTAAACCTGAAACTTGCAAGACTAGTTCTAGGTAAGATTGGACCTCTGACCAATACTGTTTCAATGCGTGTTGAATATTTATTTCTTGAATGAACAGCTGATCACTGATCTGTTGGACAATTTCCCCTGTCTGGTGAATCAGATTATTATCAATGTCAAAAGCATCAACGAGTGAATGAGCTGAATCCAATGAAACGACTATTGTTTTGTATCCTTGTTGGCTAAGTTTCAAACCGGTCGCGGCGGCAATGCTAGTCTTCCCAACTCCACCTTTTCCTGTATAAAGTAAAATTCTCACTTAGTCCTCCTAATATGATCAGCTAATTTAGCTATATAGAAACCGATGAAAATTGACGTTCAAGGCTTTCACCCTCATTTTATGATAAATAGATCGGGTTGTTTCCATTGTAAATTTCAATCAAAACATATACCCGAAGTAACTTTCGCTACCAAATATTGATAATTGGAGACTGGTTTTACAATCAGGACTCAATCTTGAAATCTGCTGTTCCCACTGATAGAAACAGATAAAAATCTCGACACCATAATCCATTTTGGTAGTACATAATTAAAATTGACCAGAGAAATATACTATTTGGGATGGCTTTTTTCAAAAAAGATATCGAAGCCAAACTGTGAAATCGGGCGAAATTACTCTTAGTCTGTCCGTGAATACTAGACTAGTTTCTATTAGACGTAATTTTAGTACCCTGAAAGATATTTTAAGAATTAATGTAAAACTATATTAGCCATTGTATCGTATAGGAATGGTCGTGTAGATGGCAGATTTCCTAGATTTGATTTAGTCAGTATTCCAAATACTTAGATAAAACTCTAAGAACTGGTTCAAATATTATTAGAGAATGTAATAAATATGACGGAAGGATCTCGAAAATATACAAAGAAAAAACAAGTAGATTTCGGGTAGAACCATTCAGGTTCTTCTCTCTTTTGAACGTCCATGTGTCCAAGGAGTTAATAATCAACTTTATCAGACCTTTCTTGTTTTGTTATATTACAATGATAGATCATTTGGCATCAACAACATAACTAAATCCAGCGAAGGTATTTTTTCGATTTATAGGTTGAGGGTGATAACGATCTGCGACAACATGTAGGTAACTAATTCCACTGTTCTATGATCTTCCACGTAAGACTCTGACTGGAAAATCAGAATTTTTCTTTTTAGCTTTTATTTTCCTATCAATTTTCTTATATTATGTTAATGTCAATAAGTTACAACTTAGGAATTGGTTTAAATGATTAGATGTCTCCGGTGGAATTTCTTATTTTTATTGGTCTTTTCAGTATGTGCAGGAGAGGGAAATTTACCAGTTTTTTCTAGTGCTAAAGAATTAATCAGCATTAAATCTAAAAAAATCACTTGGAAAAAAGATGCTGCTGAGATGGTCTTAATCACTACTGAAATACAAGAGGACGTCGATACTGGGTATAGTAATATAGTCAGAAACAATATAAAGAGTAATGCTTTCTTTATGGATACTCGCGAGGTAACCGTTGGTCAGTTTAAGCATTTCTTAAAATTATCAGGTTATCAAACTAATCTTAAAATTAACTGGAATGAAGTTTACGAATATTCTCCAACTGATAAACACCCAATGATTCTCATTAACTGGCATGATGCTACGGCTTATGCTAAATGGGCTGGAAAACGACTACCAACTGAGGCCGAGTGGGAATACGCAGCGCGTGGAGGTTTGGTTGGTAAACGGTTCCCGTGGGGTAATGACGTAACTTTTTCTCGTGATTATGCGAACTATGATGGAACTTTCGGTAAAGATACTTGGGATAAGACTACTGCCCCAGTCGGTAGTTTAAATCCTAATGGTTTCGGCTTATATGACATGACTGGTAATGTTTGGGAATGGTGTCAGGATTGGTACAGTAGTGATCATGTCTCACGAGTGTTTAGGGGAGGATCTTGGGGCAATAATACAAACCTGCTGCGTATAACTGACCGCATCAATGTTGCAGCAACTACTAGGAGCAAATATGGTGGAGTTCGTTGTGTGTTAGAATTGAATTAGTTATCCTAAAATCTCGGAATAAAAAGGCTCAGAAATGAGAACTTGGGGAAGATTAAGAGTTTAGTAATTTTCATGTTTTACGCTTAAGTTTTCCCATTTTAAATGGTTTAGCTAAGTAGCCATCCATTCCTGACAACTTATAACAATGCCCGACTTTTCCTGTAACATCTGCCGATAATCCTAGGATCGTTACCTCTTTTTGACCTAACTTTCTCTCCAACTTTCTGATTTGTTCAGTTACTTTAAATCCATCATGATCAAATCATATTTGTTAACTTTTAACTGTTTTAGACAATCTGAACCACCAAAAACCTTCGTCTACCAAAAAACCACAACGTTGCAAATATACTGTAGCTACCTCTCGATTGATAAGTTCATCATCTACTACCAATGCTTTTCTACTAGCACAGTCAGCAAAGATTATATCTCTAGCTTTTGTTTTTGGTTTTACTTCTATTGTTTGTAAAGGTAACTCCAGCCAAAACGTCAAACCTTTCTTTAACTGACTATCAACTCCTATCTGGCCCACCTATTTTCTGAATAAGTTGCTGACTAATGGTTAGGTTAAACCTATATATCAGGGAAACTACGAGTGTGCCATTACTGGCTTGGGTGAAGAGCTCAAAGATATCTTCTATGTTCTCTATAGCGATATCAATTCCAGTATTGATCTGCAAAAATTTCAATCTGATTTTTCCTCGATTAGTAAACTTTATAGCATTACTCAACAGATTAACTAATACTTGTTTAATCTTTGGTTGGTCTCCCGCTCATTCTGTTGGTATTGGCTGGGAGTGAGCAAAATGTAAGTCTAAATTCTTTTGTTGGGATAAGGGGATAACCATTTCTGTTATCTGGTGGCAAGTATCAATCAAATCGAATACAACTTTCTGGTCAATTACTTGTCCTTTTTTCTGCTCAGAAAATTGTAGGATTTTATCGATCAGATTCAGTAGATGTTGTCCGGAATTTTTTGCTCTCTGTAGATATTCTTTTTGTTTGAGAGTTAGTGTTTTTTACTAATCAGGTTTAAGAAACCAATCACTCCATTCATTGTTGCCATCAGTTCATGACTCATTTGAGATAAGAATTGACCTTTGAATTGGTTAGCATACTCAGCTTCCTTTTTGGCAATTTCTGCTTGTTTTAATGCGAATTCTATCCGTTCTCCATAAGTCAGTAAGTAATTTACCCAAATTGCTCTCAACACTATGTCTAATATTTGCCTCTAAATTTAGGTTTTCTAGTTGTTGTAAATCTAGTACCTGTAGTGGTATTTCTATTAGACGATTATGACTTAGATTGAGTGAAATTAGGTTCCTGGGATTTTTCAACTCAGACGTGATTTGGTGAATTCTGTTGTTATCCAAATATAATTCGGTTAAGCGGGATAATTCCTATAGCTCAATAGATATCTGCTTAAGATAGTTTCTACTAAACCAAAAGTGCTCTAACCTGGTTAAGTCATTTATACTTGAGGGTAAAGACTTAATTTGGCTATCACTTAAGTTAAGTTGTCGTAAGTTGAATAATTGACTTATACCTACAGGAAATTGTGCCAGTCGATTTCGATCTAGGTTGAGAATTCATGGCTTGGATAGTTGACTTATTCCATTGGATAAGGATCTGATTAAATTGAATTCTAAATTCAATACTTCTAGGTTGATTAGCTGGAATAACTCATTTGGTAATGACCTAATCTGATTAAATGCTAAATTGAGTCCTATGAGGTTAGTCAATTGACCAATTTCAGGCGGAATTACCTCGATCTGGCTGTATGATAAGCTGAGTTTTTTCAGATTAGTAAGTTGAAAAACTTCAGGTAGAATTTCTATTAAACATTGGTCCCTTAAATCCAGAAACCGAATCTTATTTTGTTCTTTTAGCGGTTTCACCAAATTGGTATACGTAGACATCCAATATCTCACCGCAAATCAAAATTTTTGAGGGCCTGAGATCATATGAATGAAAGGAAGAAAAGTGGTAAAAGATGTACCTATCCTTTTTGTACTGATCAACTCGCTAGTTTAGCTTCACGCATATTTTCGTAGTTACTATGGTATTTTGCTGGTGCTATCTCTAAGGTACTTCAGTAAATTCTCGCGTTCAGGTTAATTCGTTCTACAGATACAATCACATACTACCAATCTAATATTGTTATCTCAATTAAATGATTACTTTACATCAAACTGGTAGGTTCGAGCATACGAGACCAAGGTTCATGGAGAATTGGAAAAACCGATAGAAATCATACTAGATGTGATTGATACTCAATTTGAATAGGGACTGTTTCAATGAAAATCCCTTAAATTGCTATTGCAAACAATCAATTGTTCTATATAATGAAAATCTATTTCCGAAATACAGACAAGGGAGAAAATTGATGTTAAAAGTTGGATTTATTGGTGCTGGTGGACGAGCTCAAGACGCTCACTACCCAACTGTTTACCGTATGGATGGTGTTAGCGTTGAAGCGGTGTGTGAGCTCGATACGGATAAGCTGCAAAAAGTATCGAACAAATATAATATTCCTCGTACTTTTTCAGACCATAGGACCATGTTAGAGCAAGTAGATTTAGATGTGGTTTATTGCATCATGCACGAAAATTGGCTTCTCCAACCCGTACTAGATTGTCTTAACGCCGGGAAACATGTAATGACAGAAAAACCACCAGGCCGGAATTCAAATGAGACAGAGAAAATGCTAGAGGCTGCAATTAGTAATGATGTATACTGCATGACAGCTTTTCAGCGCCGATTTTCTGCTGTAACTCAAGAAGCTGTCCGGTTGGCTTCGGAACACTCAGAACCAACACACGTTATTGGGACTTTCAACAAATGTATGGTTGACTATCCCAAATCATCTCTTGAGGGCGGACGTGGACAAACTACACTCTGGGATGATGTCTGTCATGTTGTTGATTTGGTTCGATTTTTAGCTGGATTGAGTGAAGTCGTGGAAGTGACATCTTACCAAGATGTACATGGTTCAGCAAATAGGCTTAATAAAGGTGGAGGTCGAAATTGCTATACAAGCATGATTCGTTTTGCTAATAAATGCGTAGGCACAGTTTTTGGCAACCGCTCTTCAGGTGGGCGAGTACTACGATCTGAGCTGCATGCGGTTGGGTTGGGGTGTTATATGCAAATCCCAGAGCAAATCGATATTTATCGAGACAACAACCCTATGCAGACGATTAGAGGATACGAACTTACAAATAGCTCTATTAATGATCAACCAGCGTACGAAGGGATTTTGGCTTTACACCAGCACTTTATTGATTGTATTAAAAACGGTCAAGTCCCATCTAGCGATTTAAGAGATGTGATCAAAACGGTCAAGTTAGTGGACCAACTTGAAGGTGTATCCTAGGATTTCATGCTTGAATAATGAAATATTTCGGTGTAGCTAATGCAAAATTAGAACTGGTAGCAGTTATGGCCTATTCCACTGATAACCAATGCTATCTAAAAATGCTTTAGCAATAATCAGGTGGCCTGTGGGGTTGGGGTGTACACGATCCCCGCATAGAGATTGGGTCGGTTGGTGAATAAGATAATGATCAAATGCGCTCTGGACATCAACAAAGATAGAGGTTTGTTCTTCAGCAATTTGACGTACCACTTGGCTATACTGATCCATCATTGCTCGCATCGGATCTTCTTTGTTGGCCTCAATGTAAAATGGTGTCATCAACACTAATCCCTTCAATGTGGTCTTAGTTCGTTTGACTAAAAAGCGCAATGTTTCTTTGTATTCAGTTAGACCAATCTGCTTCGGTGCCTGAGCGTCGTCGAATTGCCGCCATACGTCATTGATGCCAATCATAATAGATAACCAATCTGGCTGTAGTTCTATGACATCGTTTTCCCAGCGTTCTTTCAGGTCACAAACTCGATTTCCACTAATCCCTGTATTTAGTACCCTAATAGGTTGATGTGGTCGAGTTCCGTTAAGAATTGCATTAATCTGGCTTACGTATCCATTACCTAACCCACTTTTCTCTCCTATGGGTCTGGATCGTCCACAGTCAGTTATAGAATCCCCAATAAATAGCAAAGTATTATTTTTTTCTAGTTTCAATTTCTCACTCCTTTATATGAATACATTCGGTATTAGGCCTAACTCTTTCGTATTTTAATAAATTATGTTTTCAACTGTCAAAATTATTGGTCTCAATACTTACTCAACAAAAGATAAGAATGTAACAGGTTAGAAAGCAATCAACAGTAGCCCAGAGATGTAGGTCTTTAGTTAATGCTCATGTACTCCGTTCATCAATTATGATATAATGTGTGTGTGGGCGTTTCTTTTTGCTTAAATGTAAATCATGAGGAGAATCAACTATGCGGTGTGTAGCCCTTTTGTTAGCTGCTTTCTTATTTTGTACGTCTGTATCTTCACAAACTACTGTTTATATTGACCCCGCCGAAGTTACTATCATGGCTGTTGGAAAGACAGTCGAGTGTGGCATCAGTATCTCAGGAGCGGAAAATGTTTTAGCTTATCAGTTCAAATTGATTTTTGATGAAACTGCTGTTAAATTTATCAGTCTTGAAAACGCAAATTTCCTCCCGGCTCAGTCTTTTGCAGTACCGGCTAAAACAGAAGTGCTAGGCGAAGTTTTATTCGGAGCGACTTCTCTCGGAAATGCCTCAGAACAGGCGACCGGAACTCTAGCAATTGCTACTTTTGAGATTCTGGCAAAGCAGGACTCAGCTATTAATCTGTCTGAAGTCAAGCTTTCAGATCCTGAAGCAAATAACATTCCAACCAAAGCAATTGGTATGAAGTTATTAACAGAAAAAATTTCTGTTGTCATGGAACACAAAAAAGGTGAACAAATACTGACCTTCAAAGCCGAAATCAGAGAGAATGGGGAACCGGTAAAAGGCTTGGCCGATGTATGGAAAAATGAACAGGGAATTCAAGCTGAAAAGGGACAATTTATCGAATACCAATCGAAGTTTGCTACTCCTAACCCATACAAAGTTGGTGGGGTTTACGTAATTACAGAAGACGGTGATATTTTGGAACCCAGTAACGAAGTTCAACAAATGCGGTTAATTGAAAATGATGGCTGGGTGCATAGAAAACTACCACTTGATTCAATTGCGGGAAAAACGATCTCTGCTATTTCAATAGGTACAGATGGTGGTAGTGGTCAAAGAGGATTGTTTGTTCTTCTTGTGGATAATATCCAATTAACCGATGGAAACAGCCAAATTGTGTCAATCTGGAATTCTCAAAGTAGCTCTCTACCTAAATTGAGAGGAGAAACTGTTGGCCTAGAAAACGTAGCATTTCAGGTCGGAACAGACGAGGTTGCAGTAACCCCCAGAGGAAAAATTACGACTACCTGGAGCAACGTCAAGATTTCTCGCTAGATATATCCTATTCCTACTTAATGCTCATGTAGGAACTACGACTTATACGAAATTTAGTGCCACCGATTGGATAAATATGCGGACAAGGATTGATCAAACGGTGTAGTAGTTTCAATCTGGAAGTAGTCGATCATATTATTACCAAACCCCCGTTCATAGCTCTGGATACAGGAATGAAGCTGTGTTAGGTAACTTTCCCTTAGGCTTTCAGCTTGGGTGGTGACTCGGGCACCAGTTTCCATATCTTCGAAAGAAATTGTCCCCTGAAAGGGGAAATTTTTCTCTGCATGGTCAAGCAGATGAAATACAATTACTTCATGTTTCCGATACCGGAAGAGTTTCAAAGCAGATAATACTTCGTCGGGCCGATCAAGTAAGTCGGAAATAACTATAACTAGCCCCCGTCTTTCGATTCGTTTCGCTAGATCTGCTAAAACTTGGCTCAAGTTAGTCTCATTCCCTGCAACCGTATCTTGTAGTTTCGACACGACTGCTTGTAGATGAGTAGATATACTACGTGGAGGAATGTAATCCCGAATCTTTTGGTCAAATGTTACTAACCCAACAGAGTCTCTTTGCTGTAACATTAGATAAGTTAACGCGGCAGCTAGGCAACACCCGTACCTCAATTTAGTCACACTATTATCGTTAAATTTGTATGCCATTGACCGACTAGCATCCAAAACTAGGTACACACGTAAATTGGTTTCCTCTTCAAATTTCTTGATGTAGTACCTGTCAGATTTGCCAAATACTTTCCAATCAATGTGTCGAATTTCATCACCAGGCATATATTGACGATGTTCTGAAAACTCTACATTGAACCCTTGGTGCGGGCTCCTGTGTAAACCCGTTACAAAACCCTCTACTACCAATCGAGCGATAAGTTCTAAGTTACCTAGTTGTGACAATGCAAGTGGATCTAAGTAGTCGTGAGTAGTTTGCATGTTGTGTTACCCTAAGGTTATCACTAATCCTGTGGTTTATTTTTCATAGGAACGAAACGTACGCTGCCACAGAATTTCTGGTTAATACCTGTTTCCAATTTAGTGACCATCACAAGTTCTTGCTTGTTCACTCCTAACGGTAAAATCATTTTCCCACCAATCTTCAGTTGTTCAATCAATTGAGGAGGAATCGTAGGTGGGGCAGCAGTAACAATGATTCGGTCAAATGGTGCACGATCAACCCAACCTCGGTAACCATTCCCAACTTTCCAAGCGATATTTTTATACCCTAAACGAGTCAATCTGTCCCAAGCTTGTTGTGCCAGTTGATCGATAAGTTCGATTGTATAAACTTGATTAACAATTTGAGCTAGTATAGCAGTTTGATACCCACAACCAGTGCCAATCTCTAAAACTCTGTCGTGGACTTGTAAATCCAACAGGGAAGTCATCAAAGCTACTATATAAGGTTGTGATATAGTTTGATCAAAACCAATTGGCATAGCTCGATCTTCATACGCTTCGTCGATCCGGCTACTAGGAACAAACTTATGTCGAGCTACTTTTTGCATAGCTGATAATACAATTTCCGATTGAATGCCGCGCAAATGGATTTGTTTATCAACCATTCTTGTCCGCTGCTTTTGAAAAATTTGATTATCTGTCATTTTATATTAAAGAACGAATTTGTATTAAAATCAGTCAGTTTTTAGCTGGTAAGGAGTTAAAAACCAAAGTCGATTTTGTAGCATCGATACCAGTAGCGGTTGCCATCTATTTTGCCTCATGTTTAACCCACCTGTAATCCAAGATTGAAAAAACGAAGTCTTGGATGAAAATCTTTGAATATCTGTTTGATTAGGATCAAGACCTGCTAGTTGCTGCGCGGCCAGAATAGCATCTGCTTCACAACCTAATTGATCAACCAAACCATTATCAAGTGCTTGACGACCCGACCAAATTCTTCCTCTGGATACCTGATCCACTCGATCCACTGATAAATTTCGACCGTCAGCTACTTTTTGAACGAAGTCTTTGTATATCTCTTGCATATCGATTTGAAGCTTTTCTTGCTGTCTTTGAGTTGATTTATGATAAATGCTCCAAAGATCGGCGTTTTTACCTCGTTTTATAATTTTGTGGTTAATACTTAATTTCTGGTAAAGATCCTTGATGACTGGTTTCATACCAAAAACACCAATTGAACCAGTAATTGTTGCTGGGTTAGCGAAAATTCGGTCTGCAGGAGCCGCAATGTAATAGCCACCAGAAGCTGCAGTACTAGCCATGGATACTATTAGTGGTTTAACTTTTTTTAAACGGACAAGGGCCTGCCAAATAATATCCGCAGCTAAAACCATCCCACCACCACTATCCACACGTAAGACAACAGCCTTAACTGCATCATCATCAGTAGCTGATTGTATCGATTGGGCTATTGTGTCTGCACCCATAATAGATGGACCGAAAAACGAATTGACACTTTTTCCAGTCACCATGTTACCAATGGCCTCGATGACAACAATTTTAGGTTTGGGCGTTTGCCAATTATATTCTAATCGATCCAGGGCTGTATAATCTGTTAATCGCTTACCATCGAAGACGTTTTCCAATTGTTGACGAGTAACAATCCTGTCAGCGACTCGGTTTCTTACAGCTCTCCTGGCAGTATAAGGCCCATCGTCTATCATCAATTTGACTTGTTGTATTGATTGTCCACGGTCTTGAGCTATATCCTGTGTCATCTGACTATATAAGTCATCTAAAACATTTGTCAATGATTCTCGATGAGATTCAGTCATTTCAGTTTTCGTGAATGAATCCGGTGCATTTTTATACTGGCCTACACTAATGGCTTCAATCTCAATCCCAAATTGTTCTAAAAAGTCATGATAAAAAGAAACTTCAAATCGAATTCCGACTAGATTAATCAAACTGGAAGGGTGAACCAGTATTTCGTTACAGGCACTTGCAAGCAGATAGTCTCCTGTTGAGCACTGGCCTTCCAAATAAGCGTATACTTTTTTACCTCGTTGACGAAAATTAGCAATTTTTTGTCGTAGTTCTTGTACTTTAGCCAGCCCGAGACCGGTTGGTTCAAAACGTATTATGGCGCCTTTAACCCGTGGGTCTTGATTAGAGGATTCCAATATCGTTTCGATTTCGTTAGCATTTAGATCAAGGTAAAAGCTACGGCGAACAGGTTTAGTTTTATGTGCATGCGTAATATTGATGAAACCAATATTATTAGGCTCAGACTTCTTACCAGTTAGGATGGAACGATATCCACCTATCCCAAATTGAGCGAAATTCAATTGAAATTGAATTTCATAGTTGTTGATTGTCCGTCCTGCTTTGAGAATAAGTGTATCAATCGGTCGAAGTTCCACCCCTAAAAATAGATGATCAGTCAGTTTGTAACCATCAGTGAAGACATTGCCTACACCACGCCAGTCACAAGATAATGTCATGCGTGAAGTACTGGGACGAATAGCAATACCGACATCCATAGCACGACCATAATTATTCGAAAATTGAGATGCGAATTGGTTCCTTCGGATGAAATGAGTAGCTTGAGGGCGACGGTTCAAATCTCGTAATACGAGACCAGCCGAAAAGAAATGACGACGATAGAGCATACCGAGAGACCAAACCCGATCCTGATTTTTACCGTCAGTTCTAGTCCAGCTATAGCTTGTACCGATTGAAATACCACTACGAAGTAAAGAACTAGTAGCAATAGTTAGTTGATGTCCTTTACCCATACCTTCTACCGCCAAACCTAAATTGTGTAGGCCGAGAAAATATGCACTTCGACTGTACTGATTCGGTCGAGAGTTCATAGCTCTTAAGTAATAAAAATCAATTGTGTGATTATGCCCCAAACCAGCTGGGTTGAAAAATGAGGCCAGAGCACCATCACTAGTAGCAACTGATGTTTCTGGCAACATAAACCCGATCTGTGGTTCAGCAAGAGTCGACAGAGATAAAATACAACAAATGAAAACTATTGAAAAAAAACTCTTTCCGCAATAAGAATAAGTCAAATCACAATACGTTGGTAGTATTTTCATTCTTTTCTCAGGCTTTAACCGAAACTATCTTACCACTCAATACGTTCAACTCCCAAATTTCTATTTCGATAATTGTGGAAATTACCTAGAGAGGAAAATCATAATTACTAATTAGTGGATGCACTTAATACATTTGATTGGCATAAAAAATCTGTATCAAGGAATAAAGGTAACTTAGCTTCATGTACCGATGAATCTATTCTTTGGATACTTCAAATATGAACGTAACTTCTTCTTCATTCTCCAATTTTTCGCTATTCTTTTTTCGCTTTATTTGACATTTGTTCAGACTGATAAAAGCTTATCAAAACCGTTTTTAGTGCGTTATTAAAAAATAATTAAATCTTACTTGATTTGGTCCATGACTTGTGTGATGTATCGATTCGAAACAGTGTAGACAAATTTTGCAATTAAATTATGAATTTAGTTCATCTGGTTTACCGTGTCCTCCACCCCCGGGAGTCTCGATTTGGAAAATATCATCAGGCCTTGCTACCAAGCTGAATTTACCTCCCAAGCTGATTTTTTGATCTGAACGAATCAATGTGTTTTTTCCAATTTCACCGGCGGTACCGCCCTGTAAGCCATATGGTGCAGTTTTGCGTCGTTCAGATAACATTGTTACTTCAGCCGTTGTCAATAAACGGAATACGCGGATGATCCCATCACCACCGTATTTTCTACCAGTTCCTCCACTACCTCGACGAATAGCATACTTATCAATCTGAAAAGGATACGTTGTTTCTATAGCTTCAACTGGTGTGTTTAGAGTATTAGTCATATGAGTTTGAATAGCTGAGATACCATCTTTATAGTAGCGAGCTCCCATTCCCCCACCGATTGTCTCATAATAAGCAAAATCTTTTTCATTTTTAAGTCCACCAATCGTCAAGTTATTCATTGTTCCTGAACTTGCGGCTGGAATTGTTTGAGGACTAGCCTCAGAAAGAGCACGTAGTAATACGTCCACTATCCTTTGTGAAGTCTCCACATTTCCACCAGCAACAGCTGCTGGGAATTGAGCGTTGACTACACTCCTAGTTGGAACAATGATTTTAATAGGTCTTAGACAACCTGAATTGGTAGGGATTTCATCTGTAATCAAAGACCTAAAAACATAAAAAATGGCTGATAAAGTTATAGAATAAACCGCATTTACACTGCCTTCTACCTGCGGAGAACTACCAGAAAAATCTACTGTTGCTGAGTCATTGGTAATAGTAATCGCAGCCTGAATTGGTACTGGAGTATCAGAAAGACCGTCATTGTCCAAAAAATCAGTCGCTACATAATGACCATCGGGAATTTCTATTAACCTTTGCCTCATAACCCTTTCACTATAATCCTGTAGTTTAGACATATATTGGTTAACATCTTTTAGTCCGTACTTAATGGTCATTTCTGCTAATCTTTTTTGACCAATGTGGTTAGCCGCTATTTGAGCATCTAAATCACCTTTTCGTTCTACTGGTGTCCTAACATTAGCTAAAATCATAGATAATATATCGGTGTTCACATTACCTGAATCAATCAGCTTAACTGGTGGAATACGAATGCCTTCTTGTACAATATGACGAGAAATAGGCATTGAACCTGGGGTCATGCCACCCACGTCAGAGTGATGTGCTCGGTTAGCAACGAAAAAGGATAAACTATCACCAATGTATACGGGTGAAACTAATGTGAAATCAGGAAGGTGTGTCCCACCTGCGTATGGATCATTGATTAAAATAGAGTCACCTTCTGCTATTTCAAAGTGTTCAATAGCACTTTGAACAGAAAGAGGCATTGCTCCTAAATGGACAGGAATATGTGCGGCTTGAGCTACCATATTTCCATTGCTATCGAAAACAGCACAAGAGAAGTCTCTACGTTCTTTTATATTTGATGAAAATGCAGACCGGCAGAGGGCTCCTCCCATCTCTTCAGAAATAGAAGACAGCAAGTTTCGGTATAGCTCTAAACGAATAGGATCAAAACCGGAATACAACGTGTTTTGTGATTTCGATCTGAGGTTTTTTAGTCGCTAGTTTGGGTGAAATTTCCGTCCTGATATGGTGTCCTAGTTGATATTTTTTGTTGAATATTTTAGCGGAGATTCTCGCGTCAATTGCACTAGCAACATGGTTCAATATCAGTAAACCTAAGACTGTTCTGGCTCTCTCGTATATGAGATTGGAATCTTTTCGTGCCTGAAGAGCAATTACTCTAGTTGGCGAATCAGCCTTATCTTTTCGGTTTTGGGTTTTAAACTCTTTTCGATCTTCCCAATACCATTTGCCAATTCGGGCGTGTGAAGGCTCACCATTTGATTCATTGTAGACGTTGTACCAATTATCATACATGGTAGCATGTTCAAAATCTTCCATGTTCCACTGATCAAATTTAGTCGGACCATCGAACGCGACTCCATCCTTAACACCTTGAACATAATCAGATTTCAATTGTCGAGCTTGACGATGAATAATCACATACGATACCAACAACGCAACTTCTGCTCCTAGCCAGGCATAACCACGCTTAGATTCAGTATACACCTGTCCTGTGCCTGGCAAAATTAAAGATTGTATAAATGCTCGATTAACGTCTTTATCTTCCGGGGAAGCTTGTTGGAAATTAACGAGTTGTATTGATGAAGCCGGAGATAATGAATTGCGTACTAAAAAAGGTGAGATTGGTTCGGCGGATTCAGTAGAGACGATCGTTGCCAGCCAGAACAGTAGTAGGAGTATGTATTTCATGAGATTGAATATGATCCTAGTCGAAGATTAGTCTCAAGGCAAACACGTTAAGCCTCTTATTGTTGGGTCCTCCGCCTGGTACTTGAGCGAAATCTAATTGGCCGAAGTAGACCCTAGCACCAAAACCATAAGTTAGATAGTCCGTAAACTCGGGAAATGTAGGCATCCCAGGGTCTTTTTTGTAACCTGCTCGTAGGTAGAGAATTTTACCTAGCGTATATTCGAGACCAATGCTTTTTTGTAAATGCTTCCAACGAAAGGCGTGCAGACCAACTCCACGATCGGCCATCAACTGGTCGCGTGTCATATCCGGGTTGTTTTCCAAATAGACCTTAACACCTTCTTCGTCATCTTCCTGTATTTTGTCAATAGCAGCAGTTAGATCTGTAATTAAACTAACGTAATGGTGCTTCACATCTAATAAAGTAACTAAAGTTCCAATACGCAAGGCTCGGGGCAATGGATCACTTTGATTTTCATCTTTAAACTTTATTCGTGTACCCCAATTTTGTAAAGCTACTCCAAATCTGACAGGAACGAATAATTCTCGAATATCGTATTGTATGCCAAAATCAACGGCGTAAGCTCTTCCACCATACTGAGCGAGTCGTTGGCGAATAATTTTCCCACTGATACCAGCCGCTAAATTTTTGGTTAATTTATCGGCATAGGATGCTGTTAAAACCCAGTTGGTACCAAGATCTTCTTCTCTAATGACTTCTGGTGAGTTAGTAGTAACAGCAATTTTCCCCTGCCCCTGTACTTGCAATGTGCCTGCGACAGTCCCAAGACCGTCGAGATGAGTCGCACCAGCAAAAAAAGCGTAGTATAGCCCCTCACTAGCATCTCCAAAAAGCTGACTGTAATCTTTATAAGACAGTGTAGTTTGTAATTTCGATATACCGTTTAGCCCACTTGGATTCCACAGAGGTGCAGTTACGTCCCCGTTTATGGCGGAAAATGCATCTCCTAAAGAGGCTGCACGAGTACCACCCCCTAAATTGAGGATTTGTGCTCCAGTCCGGCCCGCACCAGCTTGCACTACTTCTGTTGCAGGCCCCAATACTGATAAGACAAGAGTCAGAGTGAATAGTAACTTAGTTGAACGAAAAAAAACAAAAAAGTCCATCATACAACTGTACGTCTCCTACGGCCACGATTCGGCCATTTCTGATTAGTCATCAGAAAAAAAATCAAAATTCGATCAAAACACAAGGACAAACTAACTCGTAAATCAACTTGGCACGAAACGCAATTACCCTTGGTCTAGTTTACCTGTTGTCGTCTAATGGTGCAGGAAAGGATGTCTTTCGTAAAGGCATCCACCGGGATTAAGCAGAGGTAGGACTTCATTTTTCACGGGTTTGACGGTTTACAGGTAAGCCTAAATGGCTTTCAAATCAGTTTCACTCAGATTTCTGTAATAACGGGCATACATAGGTGGGAGAATCTGGCGATTCCTAGTATCTCCTAGATAATCTCCTTTTTGCATAGCTTCGATAAAAATAGTATCGCTCCAGGTACTCATACCAGTTTATACATCGGGTGTTAAATTTGAAACGTAAACTGTACCAAACGGTAGAGCATAAGTCGTCATTGATGGAGCTATCACCATGAAAAGATGCCACGCCGCAATAAACTATTATCGTATTATTGAGATAGAGTATCAGACGGGTGTCCTGACAGATGACGGGTAGAGCCAGGTTCCGAACTAATACGAGAGGGCATGACTGTGGCCACAAGCGCCCACAGTCTATACTAAGTAGGTATAAAGACTTACCATATCCCCCTGGCTTTCTGCTTTCCTGATCCTGTAGAACAATCCAGCCAAAGCCTACAGCAATAAAAAACACGTCCAATAGCGTTTTTTGTTCATATTTATTCTAGTTAACTATTATTGAAGGTTCTGGTATAGTTCTTCGTTGTAACCAACGATCAGTTGGTCTCCGATTTGCAGCGTTGGCGATCTTAGTGTCCCACTTCTTCCTAAAATACTATCCAGTATTTGCTTATGTTCGTTGCGTAGATTGTCGAAGGTTAATATCTTTTTACCTTTTGCAACTTTGACTTTCTTCACTTGAACCAATAATCTCTCGACTTCTTCCTGGTCCAACTTTTCTTTGTTGGCATTTCCATAAGAAACAATTTCCACTTGCTCAAGCGCCGCCTGAGCTTTTTTACATGATGTTCAGCCACTCCGCCGATAAAACCAGTCTACTTTTATCATGATTAACCTATGTAAGTGATTGCTGAAAAGAATACTCTAATAGATTACTAAACTCTACAACTTGTAGTTTTTGTAACCAATTAACTAGAGTAGATGGGGCTTTCTGTTCATCTGAATTGTTCGCTACCTGACACCAATCCACAAATTTAAAAGGATCCCAATCACTTGTGTTTTTGATTGTATACTCAATTTCGGACAGCACAGCAGGTTTATCATCAAATTCGGCTAATGTGTCGATAGCTTCTTGCCGCAACTGAGGAAAAATTGGATGATCGCCTACTCGACCGAACCAGTATTTAGAATTACTATAGTCGGGTTCTCTTCTATGCATGATAGCATGCCAGTAACTACCAGTCCGGGTTTCGATATGCTGAGAAATATCATGTGATGCATCTAGTGCGTCGGCCCAGAGTAGTAAGCCACTCTGAACACATTTGCCAAAATCATTGTTGCTAACAGAGAGCCCTTCAAATAAATCGCTTAGAGAAACATTCCGGATTAGGCCAACAATCTGTTGATCCCAAACTGAGTCAGTTTCTAAGCAGGGCAAGGGGTTTCTACCTCTTAACAGATCAACGATTTCTTGTATCCGAACTGTATATTCTTGGTACATAACATTCCTTCAGTCAGTTAATTCTGTTGTGTCACTTTGTGTTTAACAAGATAGTATGGAATATGCCAGAGAAGAATTTTATCAAAGCCATTATTACCTGTCAATAGCAAAGGATAAACCTACAGATCAATGAAGAACAATTTACACGCGTAGCTAACATCTGTTCTGATTAACGAAACCTTGGCTATCCGAAATATTCGACTCCAAATTTCGGAATATTGTGCTCCTTAATTCTTTATCACCGTTTTTTCCGTTTCTGAAGTCTCAACTTTATTGTCAATATTCACCAACTAGATTAAATACTCCAACTGTAACCACCTGAAATTTTACTGACTATTGACACCTACATTTAATCTAATGCTTTGGTACTCTGTAAGCTTCATCAATTTTCCAGATTGAGGTAAAAAACTCTAAGTGCTGTGTTATAATTCAGGTGCTCTAACTAGGTTTTATCTGTAGGCTAATTCAAGTGTCTAGTTCGCTAACCAGTCATAATCTTAGGATAAACTGTTTTGAAAAAAGCTTACTTCACAAAATAAATTTTAAAAAAGCAAACGACGGAGATTAAATATGAAAAACTATCGGTATGTGGTGTTATTTCTTACTTGTATCTTAGTCAGTCTAGGATTAGGTTTACCTCAAGGGATCTACCAGGAGGTTCATGCTCATTGCCAAATTCCCTGTGGAATTTACGATGATTACTCACGAGTTCAATCAATGTTGGAAGATGCTGATACTATAATTAAATCTACTAAATCTATTGAAGAATTATCTGGTCATTCTGATGCTCAATCGCTAAATCAAATCTCTCGTTGGGTAATGAATAAAGAAACTCATAGTCAGAATATTATCTCTACCATATCTGACTATTTTATGACTCAGAGAGTTAAGCCTACTCAGGAAGACTATACCGAACGACTTGTTAAGCATCATAAGGTTATCTTGGCTGCTATGAAAGCTAAGCAAAACGCTGATAAAGAGCATGCAACAGCTTTGAAACAGAGTATCGAAGCCTTAGCTACGTATTACCCGGAAGCTGAAAAGTAGGTTTTTCCGTTTAAGGCAGACGTGAAATCACGTGAATTTTTACCAGTGAAAATCAACCAACTTCGTTTCGAAAATCTAAACTTTTCACCAAATTTCATATCATAGACAGGTATCGATTATTAGCGGTTTGAAGTTAAGTTGAAATATCTATTAGTTGTAACTCTATTCTGGTAATAGCATAGACTTTCACTTCAAGTTAGAAAACTTTTTAATGGCAACCAGTGGGTGTTGGCAAAAAGAAAGCTGACAGGGTGAGTTAACTAGCTCTCCTTTTGTCAACGTCCGTCTCAGCTTGGTCAAAGTTTTTTTAAGGAATTGAATTCTAAATCTTGGCAACCTAACAATTAATTCCCACTAGGTTATTTACTTTTAACAAGAACTAATTCAAGTTCAATCGTATGGGCTTGGTTAACCTTTATCCCTCTTGGGTAAAAGCAAAAAACATTGATTTTGAACTAGATGCTTATAATTTCAATTTTGGGGTTGAAATCGATGCTAATTTCCTAAAAATTAGTAATCAGGTTTATCTGTATTTTCTGTTAATTTATCTAGTCCCACCCGGACTCTACCGCTCTTATTTTTGAGTGTAGTGTATTGCCATTTACTATTAAATCTAAATGGTTCCCAAATTATCTATTCTTAAAATTTCTTATGTTCACTATTCAGCCTCTACTGATGTTATTGTTCACCTCGTTGACACCAAATTATTGGAAAATTGGCCATTTACTTGTTCAATTTTCCGCATATGTACATCCTCTTAATCCCCCTTTTTTATTAAACCGAAATAAGCCCAATAAATATTTCTATCTAATTAACTCAGAACCGTGAAAATAATTGAATTAGGTTCTCCAGAATGCTAAATACCATTCCCCTGATTTACAATCGAATGCTTCTTTTTTGTGAGGTAACTTTCAACTGTCTCGTCGCTTGACAATGAGGTATAGCCTCTTTATAATCATGGTCGAAGTAAATTGAGGTTTAGTGTGATTCTATCTTGTACTACTTGTGCCCTGAGGCAACCAGGTAAAGATGAAATTTTGGAAACGTTGGAACATGCTCCAAAGGTTGGTTTTACTCATTGGGGGATTGCTGGACCACTGACTTGGACTCGAAAATCTATCAAGCAAATGGATATTCCAGATTTGCTCAAACGAGCTAATTCGGTTGGGTTAACTCATATCACTGAATTGTATGCTTTTGGTATTCCCACTGATTCTACTGAGGCTGCTGAAGAAGCTATTGATGATTTGATGCTCAATGTTGCTGCCGCTATCGAGTTGAGTTGCCCCCTGTTAGTTTTTTCGGGTGGGAAACGCGTTGAAAATGGACTAGATGCTTCTGTTGCTGGATTGAAAAAATTGAGCCATTTGATCGAAAACAAACCGATTAGGATTGGTTTGGAACCTCATCTCAATTCTCAGTTTCAAGACGATGAAGATTTTGATTTCATTTTTTCTGAAATAAACTCCCCCCAGATCGGCATAACTGTTGACACGGGCCATTTTCATGCCGCTGGTGTGAATTGGAAGGCTCTGATTGGTCGGTATGCAGATAGAATCTATAATGTTCATCTAAAAGATACGGTAGGGTCTCAATCGGTACCGATCGGAGAAGGTGATGTTGATATACCTGGCCTAATTGATGAGCTTCGGTCGATCAACTATCAAGGGGCATTGGCATTAGAACTGGAAGTAATTGACCATGAAAATCTACCTTTGTATGTCAGGCAAGCCTACGAATACTTAACGGTTCTAATCAAAAGCTAAATTTAATCAAAATGATAAAGCTCAACCAGAAGCTTAGCAATGAACAAGTTCAATCCTATAAGGATATGGGCTATTTAGTTGTTCCCGATCTGTTGACTTCGACTGAGATCAACGCATTCTTACAACACGAAGAAAACCCAAACAGTAAGCGCTTAGGCTTAAGGACACACGTTGTCGATTCACAATGGGCTTATTTAGCACATCATCCTAAAGTTGCTACCTATGCTGCTCAACTTTTGGAAGCTAAGCCCATGATCGTACAAACTATGTACCTTCCTAAGGCTCCTCGTGGTGAATTAGACTTACCCTCTCCTGGTGTTGCTCTTCACCAAGATACGCTTTATATCCCCAATGAGCCAAACACATTAATGGCCTGCTGGCTGGCTCTGGATGATACTAGTTCCGAGAATGGTGGACTTTGTATAGTCGCTAATAGTCATCAAAGTGGGTTACAAAAAGCACATCATAATCAGAAGACTGATGAACACGTCAGTTGGGTACAAACTTACGACATGAGTTCTCCTGATGGTAGAAAATGGTCTGAAGAACTGTATTCCTTTGAAATGGATGACTTAGAGCAAATGGAAATAAAACATTTATCGGTACCAGCAGGCGGGGGCGTTTTTTTTACTGGGCTAACGATCCACGGTTCTTATGCTAACTTATCACCAAGTAAGTATCGGCGAGCTTTTGCAATTCATTATGTCGGCCAGGGTACTTGGGTTTATCGTAGTGATATCCAACAATTAGTTGAAGTCAATCTACAAAATACGGAGGGCGAAAATTATCAAACCAGCTGACCAATTATTTCGATTAAAACAGCAGATAGATTTTATAAGTGAAATTGACCAGCTAAAGGAGATTATTCGCCAGAACTCACTTTGTAGTGGTAATCGGTTGGAAAACACCGCGGAACATAGTTGGCACTTAGCATTGATGGCTGTTACCCTTGTTGAGTATGCTAATGAGTCAATAGACTTAGCTAGAACAATACAGATGTTGCTAGTTCATGATCTTGTAGAAATTGATGCTGGGGATACTTATTGTCACGATGCCTTTGCTAATCAAGATAAAGCTGAGCGTGAGGCCAAAGCGGCTGATCGTATATTCGGCCTGCTACCAGCAGAACAAGGCCAAAATTACTATACTCTGTGGAAGGAGTTTGAGGATAGAGAAACACCTGAAGCGCAGTTCGCCAACTCTTTAGACCGATTTTTACCGTTGTTACAACACACTATCGCTGGTGGCTCACGTTGGCAAGAACATAAAATTAGTAAAGAGCAAGTGATGATACGTTGCCGGCCAATCGAAGATGGATCAGCTGTACTTTGGCAGCAAGCTGAACTAATGATCCAGCAAGCGGTAAAAAATGGTCGTTTACTAACCTAAGCTTCAACACCCATTTTTTCTAGCTCAATTTTGTAAATTATTGTCTTTACCCGGCGTCAATAGTGAGTTGAGTTAATTTTCATAAACAAATCAAATGATAACAGTTCAGATAAATAACATAGAAGGCGAACGGGGTTACTATGCCAGAAAATAGCAAAACAGAAATTGCCAAAACTTATACTCCTAAGGCGATCGAAAAGAAATGGTACCAAACTTGGTTAGATAAAAAATATTTTCAAGCTAAAAGTCAGTCTGACCAACCGTCATTTTCTATCGTGATTCCACCACCTAATATTACAGGTAGCCTACATACTGGGCACGCCCTAGATAATACACTGCAAGATACACTGATTCGCTGGAAAAGAATGCAGGGATTCAATACGCTCTGGATGCCAGGAACTGATCATGCCGGTATTGTTACAGAGTTGATCATGGAACAAAAACTTCTGGATGAAGGTACCAGTAGACAAGAATTAGGCCGAGAGAATTTTATCCAACGAATGTGGGAATGGAAAAATGAATCTAGAGGTCGCATCATTGATCAATTACAACAGATTGGTTGTTCTTGTGACTGGGAACGTGAACGTTTTACTTTGGATGATGGATTGTCTCAAGCAGTTCGATCAGCCTTCGTGCAATTGTTCAAGAAGGGGTTAATATTTCGTGGAGACTATATGGTGAATTGGTGCCCTCATTGCCAGACTGCTGTCTCTGACTTAGAAGTTGAAGCGCATGAAATTGATGGACACTTTTACCACCTACTTTACCCAATTAAAGACAGCGACAAAGTACTAGAAATTGCCACGACTCGACCCGAAACTATGTTAGGAGACACCGCAGTAGCTGTCAATCCATCTGACAATCGATATAAAGATCTAATTGGTCAAACGGTTATTCTTCCGGTATTAGGACGAGAAATCCCGATTATTGCCGATAATTATGTTGATTTAGAAACTGGGACTGGTGCCTTGAAGGTAACTCCGGCTCACGACCCTAACGACTATGAAATTGGTAAACGGCATGAACTAGATCAGATTAATATTTTGAATAATGATGGTACATTGAATCAAAATGCAGGTGACGACTACCAAGGCATGGACAGGTTTGTAGCCCGGAGAAAACTTGTCGACAGGCTTCAAGAAACGGGGCAACTGATCAAAGTAGAACCACACCGACATGCTGTTGGGCATCACGATCGATGTGGTCATATAGTCGAGCCATACTTGTCCCCACAGTGGTACGTCAATGTGAAGCCATTAGCTGAACGAGCGTTATCTGCTTCTAAAAATGGTGATATTGTTTTCATTCCTGATCGTGAGACCAAGCGATTCCATCAATGGATGGAAAATATTCAGCCTTGGGCTATTTCTAGGCAACGATGGTGGGGGCATCAAATTCCAATTTGGTATTGTGACGATTGCGAAGCATTGACATGTGAGTTAGAAGACCCTGCAGTTTGTTCTGGCTGTGGTTCTTCAAATATACATCGTGATACCGATGTCTTAGATACTTGGTTTAGCTCCGGATTATGGCCATTTTCTACTATGGGTTGGCCAGAGCAAACTGACTTACTCGCCAGTTGCTACCCAACATCGGTTTTGGTGACAGGTTGGGATATACTCTTTTTCTGGGTGTCACGGATGATTATGCTCGGGCTAGAGTGTACAGATAAAGTTCCGTTCCAACATGTCTATTTACATGGTTTGGTTGCTGATGAAACTGGTCAAAAAATGAGTAAATCTAAGGGGAATACTATTGATCCAGTCGAAACAATTGATCGTTATGGGGCTGACGCCTTCCGCTTTGCAATTGTATATTGTACTATTCCTAGCCCTTACATGCCTCTACCTGAATATCAAATAGAAGCCGGCAAGCGATTCACCAACAAAATCTGGAATGCATCTCGCTTTTTATTAATGAATATAGACGATGAGCATTTACTACCTGAAAAAGAGCGTGATTTGCAGTTAGCTGATCATTGGATTCGTAGTCGGTTCAATCAAACAACTTCAGACACACTAAGAGCCCTGGATCAGTTCCGATTCAGTGATGCGGCTCATGTTTTGTATGAGTTCATCTGGCATGAATTTTGTGATTGGTATGTGGAGATGATTAAGCAACGACTCTACTACGCTGATGACACAATTGCTAAGCGGACGGCCCAGTCAGTGGCAGTTGAAATCCTAGATGGGGTTACGCGACTTCTTCATCCAATTATGCCTTTTATTACTGAAGAAATTTGGCAAAATTTACCGATGGAGCGTTCATGTTCTAGTATTATGATTGATACTTATCCCAGGTTTGACCCTGACTTGGAGAATTCATCAGCAACAAGAGAAATGAAGGTGATCATGGATACTATTGACGCAATTCGTAGTCTAAGAGGTGAAATGAATGTTCCACCTTCTAGCCAAGTTGAAATACTGATTCAGGCACCGAAACTAGCAACAAGACAGACCTTACAAAAACACCTAAGCCAGTATTTATCGTCCTTTACTAAGTTCTCGCAAATTTCAATTTCTCAACATCAAGAAAAGCCAACAGCCGCAGCCACGGCTGTGGTCAACGAACTAACTATATATGTACCTTTAGAAGGTATAATTGATCTAGAGAAAGAAAAAAAACGGTTGCAGAAACGACTAGCAAAAGTCAACCAACAAGTTCAAGGCGTCAGAAAACAGTTAGATAACGAAAATTTTGTCTCTCGTGCTCCAGCGGAAGTAGTAGAACAGAAACGTCAATTGTTGGCGGACTTTGAAAATGAACAAGAAAAACTAGAAGCTAACCTAAAGATGTTATCTTAAGGTTGCTAATTAAAGAGGCAGTAAAATGATAGATTTGACTGGAAAGGTGGCCTTAATAACAGGATCGTCTCGTGGTATCGGTCGTGGCTGTGCAATTGAACTTGCTAAAGCTGGCGCAGATGTAATCGTAAACTATCGTAGCCACCACGCTGAAGGTGAAGATACAGCAAAAGCTATTAGAGATTTAGGGCGATCAGCGATTGTTATTGGTGCAGATGTCTCCGACCGAAATGCAGTAGAAGCCATGGTTAATCAAGGTATCGAGGCATTCGGTAAAATCGACATTTTGGTCGCCAATGCAGCCATGAGTATACGAAAGCCTTTCTTAGAAGCAAATATTGAGGATATAGAGAAAACGATAGATGTTTGTATGTGGGGTGTATTTCATGTTACACATTTAGTTGCTAAGCATCAAGCGAATCGAGCACAAGGGGGGAAAATTGTGATTATTAGTTCAGTTCATTCGTTCCGTCCCTTTGCTGGAGCAGTAGCTTATAACATGTCCAAATCAGCCATTAATAATATGGCTTATACTATTGCAGGGGAACTGGCCAAGCACCGTATTAATGTTAACGTTATTGAGCCCGGTTGGACTGATACACCAGGGGAACGCCAATTCATGAACGAAGATCAACTACAAGCTGCTTGGAAAAGTTTACCTTTGGGGAAAGCCGCGGACATCTCTGACATCGGGAAGACTACCGCTTTTTTATGCTCAGCTGCTGCCGACCACATTACTGGGGCTAACCTAAGAGTGGATGGTGGAGAGTGGATACCTAGCCGGTAAAGTCTTGGTGCAAGCTAGCTGGCAGTTAGCGATTTTCGTAATTTCATCAGAGGTCGAAGTAGAAATAAAAGAGCCAATACTGAAACTACGGATAATAGTAAATAGGGCAAATCGAAAGCCGAACTGACCCATTGGAGCCAGACTGGTGGTTCTTTACTTTCCAAGGGTGTAAATTGATTCACTAAAAATCCAGAAACGACACCTCTTTTTTGTGAGTCAGTGTAAAACAGTCCAGAAGTAATAGGACCAAGGATTCGGCCTAAGCTGATATAGGAATTCATAAACCCGATGGCTGCCCCTTGTTCCGCTGCAGCGTATCTAGAGATCCAAGCACTATTAGTTGGACGAATTGTATTACTCCCAATGGCGATTAAACAAAAGTAAGCTAATAAGGTTGGAAAGTTAGCGGCCCATGGTAGAATAGCTAACCCAACAGCCATCGCTACTAAACCAGTGACTATCAGCCAAAACTCGCCGAACCGATTGATTAGCCGCCCGATCAGGCCCCCTTGTAAGCCAACGGCAATCAAGCCAGAAACTACTAGAATGTATACAAGTTCTCTAGTGTCGTAGCCCCATCGATCCTTGATAAACTGTGGGAAAATTGTTTCGATGCCCGCGAAGGCAAAGCTAGCAATAAAAGCTACCAAAAAAAGTGGGGTTAGTCGGTGTGTTAGTAAGGCTTTTAAAGAAAAGTTATTGTCTGGTTCATCTGTGGATATTCTATTCCCTGGCTCAGCTAATAATAATACCACAAATACGGTATTCAAACCTGACAGGCATGATGATACAATGAAGGGCAGGTGATGAGAACTTCCAAAAACAGCGCCTAGGGCAGGCCCAAGGATAAAGCCTAAACCAACGGCGGCTCCGATGAGCCCCATACCTGTTCCTCGATGTTCCTCGTCAGTTGTGTCTGCCACATAAGCAGTGATGGTTATACTAATTGCTGAAGCTAGTCCCCAAATTGCACGGGCTATAAACAGTTGCCATAAAGTCTGAGAGAGGCCGAATCCCAACAACGCCAGAGTATTACATACTAATCCAAACAAAATAACTGGTCGTCGCCCAATTCGATCTGACCACCGCCCAAAAAAAGGAGAAACGAAAAATTGAACTATCGGGTATGTGGCGATCAACAAACCAATTTGGAATGAGGTTGCTCCCATTTCTTGAGCATAGTAATTTAGGTGGGGAATGATAATACCAACCCCCAGCATAATCATAAACATCGTGCAAAATAGAATGGCAAACGTTTTTTTATTCATCTGTTACTACTTTTTGTATCCTGTCCCGAAATGAATCTGGCACAAAATCCAATGAATTGTTCAGAAAAGGCATAATACTCATGCAACCAATTAATATCGAAGACGAACTAAAACTTACCGATGTCGGAAAAATTCAGTTAACATTCGACTCATTTGGAAATTTGTCCATCCAAATGCCAGATGGCATAGTTCACTGTCCAGTCGTACCAATCAGGTCTTTCCCTTTGAGTGATGTCAATCGTTACATTACCATACAAACCGACGGTCGGTCCCCTCAGGAAGTTTGCCTGATTGAGGATGTCGAACAGCTCAATGAAAAGAACCGTAAAGTTTTAGAAAATGCCTTAGACAAAGCTTACTTTATGCCAATCATTACACGCTTATTATCGATCAATCGTCGATTTGGTGTCACGGAATGGGAAGTCGAAACAAATCGAGGACCCGTTACCTTTGATCTAAGTTCTCGATCAGCCATCACCCAGTTCGAGGAGGGACGGTTGTTAATTAAAGACATCGATGGTAACCGTTATGAAATCCCAAACCACTTCAAACTTGACAAAATAAGTATTACCTTAATCGAAACTCAAGTCTAAGGCTATCATAGTCATCTATATGACTTGGTTCAACCATTATCAGAAAACTGGAGTTCCTTTTGGACCGCTCTACGCTTGCTCTCATAATTAGTCTAATAGCACTAGTACTTAGCTTAGGTCGTTATTTCTTTGACTTGTTCCGGTTATGGAGGCCCAAATCTAGTAAAGCAAACATCCATTTGGGATTACTCGCAGGACGAACTAACTGTTTTATTACTCGTAGTGGATATTTGTTATTTTTGGTGTCCCTACGAGTTTATAATGATAGTGATCACCTGTTAGAAACGCAACCAGTCACAATTGATAATAGTAGTTTCAAAGCCAAAATTGGTCGTCGTTGGCATAGTGCAGAATTATACCAAGTACCACAAGCTAATATTTTTCCTAGTCTTCTTCGCAATAGTCTGCCCGCTACAATTGCGCCAGGTGAGCGTCAGGATTTTTATGAGGTTTTTGCCTTAGACCAAATAATACCCGGCACTGAGATTAAGATACAATTGTCCTGTCAAACTCACATGGGAAAAACAATTCGCCACCGGTTTCGCTTGAGACATCAAACTGACAAGAGACCTGTCTTTGACCTTTTATTCGGTATCTTATAATTCAGTTACTAAAAACTACGACAAAAAAAACACACCGGCCCACTTAAATAACCCTGTCTATGCTATCTCTGGTGAAATCTTAGGTTTTCTCTTAACATCAGTAGATGGGATTAGTATTTCTCCTTTGAAGTCCCTCTGTGGTTTTTGACGACGAATTAGGCACTCATCGTTCGGACAAGGAAACTGCGCCCGAACTGTAAAAATCCAGTATAATAAAGGCCCCACCGACAACCCTGTGGCGAAAACGCCTACGATGAAGCCTTTTGTGATATCTTTCATAACTTATAATTTTGGCATGTAACTCGAGGAATAGATCCTATCAAATTAACCAATTTGCCAAGTGCCGTTATTAACCGATTCTAACCTTCCACTACCAGCAGAACGAATACCCGCATCTAATATAGCCATTACTTCTAAGTTAAATTTGGCTTCTAGTGTTTGGTGAAGTGGTTGATCAGTCCTAAGATGATAAATAAACTCATCCGCAATTTTACTTCGGTTTTCAGGTAATGGATCAGCTTTGTAGTTGGTAGTATTTCCACCGCCTTGTTCACGACGGATACCATCAGAATCGAGTACTATTGTTCCTTTAGTGCCATATATGATGGGTCCTGTTGCTACACCGTGATCCCAGGTAGTCCAAGAGCCTTCGAATAAAGCCATAGCACTTGGAAATCGGACAATAACAGCCGCGTTATCTTCCGCATCACCCCAATGACTGTCTAGGTTAGCCTTCATACCAATTGCTGAAAGTGCTTGCTCTCCAATGTACCAACGAGATACCATTGATCCATAACAACAGTAATCAAGCATGGCGCCACCACCTGTGTCTGATTGATGCCACCAAGTTGCACCACGTTCAGAACCAGTCATTTGGTCGGCAGTCTCACTGACACCGGAGTGCATAGCTCCAGGCCCAAGTGGGCCTGTATGGCCACCTCGCCACTTGATTTCCAAAACACGCCCAATTTCGCCTTCGTCAATCAGCTCCTTAATTTTTCGAGCACCTGCCGACCAGGTCATTGGCCAATTAATAACTAATTTCGTATTGTGGGCTTGGCTTGCTCTGACCATTCGCAATGCACCTGATAAGGATTCAGCCATTGGCTTTTCAACACAAACGTGAACACCAGCTTCTGCACATGCTTCCACGACTTCAGCATGTTGAGCATTTTCGGAACAGCACACAACGATATCCAAATTTTCCTTATCCAACATTTCTCGATAATCTTCGTAAGATTTTTTAAATCCAAGATTCTCAAGGGCGTGCTGCAGGTTCCAACCTCTTGTGTATG
>JACLAC010018106.1_pt1 | contig 43826 bp, 33 predicted proteins | sample 8027881 | NCBI WGS metagenome assembly JACLAC01 (sample SAMN15725517, study PRJNA655200) | protist metagenome | isolation source: fluorescence activated cell sorting (FACS) single amplified genomes of... | place: Spain: Blaines Bay Microbial Observatory, Mediterranean Sea | collected 2016-01-19 | reverse complement strand
TACCAGCATGAGTTGTATTTTCTGTGAAGATGACCACTGATCCTGCAGGACAAGAATAAGTTTCCAGAAGTGGTGAATCATGTTGAGTGTGAATTTCCGGCAAAGAAAAATTCATCTTGTGTGTCCCAGAAATAAAAGCAGTAGCCCCATCTCCTGGTTGAACTGGGTTAAGTTCCCAAACAACACGAGTTAAGCCGCTATAAATACGATCACGATAAACTCTATACCCATGTGGTCCATGCCAATGTCCTCCATGTGGACTAAGGCCAGTCTGACCTTTTGTTCGAATGATAGAAAAGCTATTTTCGCAACGAAATCCGTAACAATCATCGTTACGATCATTATCCAAAATTTCCCTCAATACACCGACCACTACTGGATGATCAAGTAAAATTTGGGCTGGACCAGCTAGAGTATAACGATCCAGTGGATCGATCAATTCAGCATTATTTTTTAAGTCAACTATGTGCTGACGGATGGATTCAGTTTCGTTTTTAGTCAACACACCAGGAATACAAATCCATCCTTTTATATCAAATATGAAACGTTGTTCATCTGTCATTGGAATATCGAGACCTTCAGTACTCATGAGATTTCTCCCTACCAGCTAGGCTGTTCCAGATTGCGCAAGTTACCTGTGTAGATTAGTACTCGGTGCTTAATAATTTCACTTTTCCCTTGTTCAATTTTCCAATCTCCCATTATCGATCTCGACGGTCCTACTCCAAATTGTCCATCTACTCGCCACGCTGTCGGTGAGTTGTTGTTCGTCGGATGGTCGAAAATAGCAATATGTGCAAAATCTTCTCTTCCTTCTACCTGCATACCTAGGTCAATCCATGTAGCCTGTTTACCTTCGGCTGCCAAATCTTGGTCTCCAACTGAGTTAGTGACTTGAGCAAGCATCCCCTTACGCCAAGGCATACGTAAGAACATTCCACCATAGGGAAATTGATTGATTGTAATATCAGTTTTAGCTTCTCCTTTCCATTCTAGATCTAATATATATTGTCCGTCATCTACACACATAGACCAACTCTGGACTTCCACCATAATAGTTTCTCCGCCTTCGTCTAGCATGTTATAGCTAGTCTGCCACTCTACCTGTCGAAGGCCAGCACTAATCACTGAAGCCGATTTTAGTTGCCAGTGGTCCCCACCTGGATTATGAAAATAGTCTCGACCTACAGCCTGAGATATTTCCGTGGATTGGTGTCGAGATACGTAGAACCAGTCTGATAATTTTTCTTTAGGGATAGGCGTCCCATTGACTCTAGTAAACCCCCAATAAAGACCGGTTTGGTGTTTATGGTGCCCAGGACTGTATTCAGTTAAGCTTCCTTGCCCATCAGGCGCAATGATGGGATGTAAGTAAGGACGGTGATCTTTGCGAACATTTTGGGTAAGAATTGGTAGAGCCCCATCTTGCCTATAAACCTTAATGGTACCAATTTCTTCGTCTTTCAGTATTTTTAAGTTAGACTCTTCACTTGATCCATATGCCACTGGATCATTTATATTGCTTGTCACAATAAGCTCCATGAGTTGTGAAACAATTTGTTTTGCAATGTCAAATTTGTTCCTATACTTTTTTATCTCTTATTCTTCTAGTTACTTGTAACCTTAGGTGCATTAACGACTATGTCAAATTGATGAAATTCGGTATCCTGGCTGGTCAGGTTTGAAAAGGTCAGGATTTAGACGTACGCCGAGACCCGGTCCGGTTGGTAAATCTATCATTCCGTTATGAATCTCAACTTCGATGTCTATTAGTTCCTTGTAAACGGTCTCGATTTGTGCCCGTACTGTCTCCTGATAGCAATTATTTGCTACAGCTGCACCTACATGTAGTCCTGCAAATAGAGTCAGGGGGCCTGTACAGTCGTGCATACTAACAGGAATATTATAAGTTTCAGCCAGGTGAGCGATACGTTTGGTTTCGGAAATTCCTCCAACCCAAGTCGGGTCAATCATTACATAATCGGTTGCTTGCTTCATCAGTACTGAATTGTAGTCGGCACGACTTAAAAGCATTTCGCTGACAGAGACTGGCATACGACTTTGGCGTCGAAAGTCCACTAGAGTATCCAAATTATCCATTTTGATGATATCTTCTAACCAAAGTGGTTGTATTTCTCTTAGGGCATCCGCAATCCGTAAAGCTACTGGTAGCTGAAAATGAGCATGTCCATCTACTAGAATATCTAATTTTGAACCTACTTTATCACGTATGTCTCGCAAAGGCTGTATTGCTGATTCGATAGCCTGTTGTGGTACCCAAGTAGGTCCATATTCGATAGCTATCTGATCGAAAGGCCAGACTTTGAGTCCACGATAACCTAGTTCAACGAGTTCCTCAGCTAAAGCTACTGGTTCATGAAACAATTTCCACGAGTCACCTAACGGTCCTGGCTCGCCAATAGTGCCGAAACCGGGCCAACCTCTTTGACCAATTTTACTTGGTCCATATTGTGGATTACCACAGCTATTGTAAACAGGGATTTTGTTACATACAGGACCTCCAAGTAAGCGATAAATAGGTTGGTTGCAAACTTGGCCTAAAATATCCCACAGCGCTAAATCTAAAGCTGATAATGCCCGAATCTCAGTGCCCCTTACTCCAAAATTAGCTGCTCGCTCATAAAGAAAACGCCAGTGAGATTCAATAGCTAGAGCGTCCTGTCCCAATAATCGACGAGCCATCCAGTCATGTAGCATGGATTGAACAGCTTCAGCACAATAATAAGTCTCACCGTGACCAACTATTCCTTGATCAGTATGAACTCGAACCAATAGAAGATCAGGAAAAAATTCTAAGACCTGTACACTCTCTATAGAAGTTACAGTTAGTTGCTGCCCGTCTAAGGGGACAGAAGGTAGGTGAGGTTTTTTACTCATGATTTCTGGTCATTATGGGGTGGAGACTTATTCAATTTTGGTCATGACTACTCTGCTAGACGGCTATTAGCTTTTCTTTGTTTTTCTAATTCGATGACCCACTTATCGTGCGAAAATTGAACCGGGTTTGGTAGCCATTTGGCCAATTGAATCTGATATTCGGTTGGAAAGTTGAACTCCTCAGCTGCGGTTACGATTCTATCTTGATAATTTAGCGAAGGCAAATTTTGACGGCCACTTAGTGGCTGACGATAAGGTGCAATATAAACCAGACATGATCTTTCAGATGAGCAGGATTCTATGGTTACTATTTCTTTCCAATAAATCCCTTTAGATATACCTTCATATCCATCCAAAGAAACTTCACAATCCTCCGTCAATTGCCAGACAACTCCCCACACTCGACTATTCTGATCTGGTACAACTGTCGCAAATCCACGCCCTTCGATTCTATAGCCGTAGTTATTTAACCAACCGGTTGATACTATAACGGCTGCGGGGCAACGGTAGTCCATTTGTCGCCGATCCATGTTAGACCCGTAAGCGAAATATAATCTATTTGACATATGATGATTCAGGTACCTCTAGTGTCTCCCCAAATGTCAACATGGAGACGTGGCGAATAACGATAACCATACTTTTTACAAGTTTCCACGACCCAATTTTGCCTCTTTTGAATCTGGTCATTGGTGATTCCTTGTGGCATCAATACTATGATTGAAGCAGGAATTTGCATCTCTATTTCTAACTGGTGAATCTCAAATAAGTCTCTTTCAGTTTCCACAACAAACTTGAGTTGACAATTGTAATAGTCCAAAAATTGACGTAGGACTTCTTGATTTATCCTATTGCGTTGGTGTTGCTTGAAGTGATGGTTAAACTCACTAGGGTTAGAATTTTCCAACTTAGGACTAATTGACAAGAGGTCAGCTTCAACTCTTTCGAACAAAGTACCGTTGGTCTCGATGGTAATATGTTTGCCGTTCTGCCTTAGGCGATGACAAAGAATGGTCAAATCCTTAGGTTGCATGAATGGTTCTCCACCAGTGATAACTACTTGCTTGCAGTTATGAGCCAGTATAGCATCGACTGCATCTTCCACTGAAATATCTTTATCTTCCGGTTCCCAACTAGTGTAGGGAGTATCGCACCAAATACAGCGCAGGTTGCAGTAACTAGTTCGGAAAAAGACCGAGGGGTACCCAATTAGTTGTCCTTCTCCTTGGATAGAGTAGAATATTTCGCTGTACTTCATTACAATAATTTATTCGACATGATTATAACGATGGATTAGGATAACATAAATCCGTGGTAATCATCAGTAGCTACCTGCTGACACTTTTCTGCATAAGGTGGGAAACCGATCAGGGGCATAAAAGACCTAGGTTTCCCCGGAATGTTTGTACCCAAGTACCAAGAATTACAACTGGTATACAGCGTATCATTTGCTACTTGGTTGACGTGTTGTACCCATTCGACTTCTGCTTGAACTGAAGCTTCGATTCGCGTATACCCTTTCACTCTCATATACTGTAGGCAATCGCTAATCCATTCCACATGATGCTCGATAGCTACCATCATATTTGTCAAGACTGATGGACTACCTGGTCCAGTAATGGTAAATAGATTGGGAAACCCATTAATGCTAAGACCTAGATAGTTATGTGAACCAGTTGACCATTTTTCTTTTAGGCTAAGCTCACCGCGCCCAGAAATATCAATTTTCATTAAAGCTCCTGTCATAGCATCAAAACCTGTGGCCATAACAATTAAATCTAAATCATAATCTTGATCAAATAAACAAATACCGTTAGTACCAAGTGATTGTATAGGGTTGGCACTAATATCAACCAAATCGACATTTTTTCGATTGAAAGCTTGGAAATATCCATTTTCCAATACTGGTCGTTTACACCCCATTATATGATGAGGAGACAGTAATTTTACCCGTTTTGGATCTTCTACTACTTGGCTAATTTTATTCCTAATAAATTCAGCAGCAGTCTGATTCGATTGGCGGTTCGTCATCAGATCGTTAAACGTATCGTAGAAAACAAATCCACCTTTCTGCCAGTTGTCTTCGTACAAACGCTTCCGATCATCAGGGCTAACGGATAAAGCAGATCGTTGAGAGGTTTTTGTACCGGACAGTTGCGCACTACTTTGCTGTCGATTTCGATCACGAAAACCTGAATAATCAGATTTGATTAGTTCTACTTCTTTTGAGTCTAGTGAGCAATTACCACTAGGAACAGCATATTGAGCTGTACGTTGGAAAATAATCAACTTTTTGGCTTGCTTGGCTAACTCGGGAATAATTTGAACGCCTGAAGACCCGTTACCAATCACGCCAACTGTTTGATTAGACAAACACACTTCATTTTTTGGCCAACGAGAAGTATGATAAATTGGACCTTTAAAGGTAGAGGATCCTGGAATGTCGGGGATATTAGGTATAGACAAACAACCAGTGGCCATCAATAAGAATCGACAGATAAGTTGATTACCTGTATCCAAATCTAAATTCCACTGATCTTTTTTTTCGCTGAAGTTAGCAGCTAATAAACGTGTATTGAATCTGATATTTGAACGTAATTCGAATCGATCAGCTACATGATTTAGGTATTTTAAAATCTCACTTTGGCTAGGGTAACGCTCCGACCATTCCCATTCCTGTTCTAATTTAGAACAAAAGCTATAAGAATATTCCATACTATAGGTATCACAGCGAGCACCGGGATATCGATTCCAATACCAGGTTCCACCTAGGTCAGCTCCAGCTTCAACTACTTGGCAAGACAGGCCAACTTCCCTTAATTTATAAAGCATGTATAAGCCGGCAATACCAGCACCGACGACTACTGCATCGTAGAATGAGTTTTTAGGCCACAAACTATCCATTATCTTACTAAGCTGAGTCTAAATTGGTTCACCATTAGGTTGTGTTATTAATCTCGATTCAAATAACTAGAGATCATATTAGTACAAGTTTCAGAGATTGAAAGGGGGTTTGATCAAATAAAACATTCCGATCTACTTGGCCAACTAAACTCAGTCTATAAATGGTCCTAAATATAAACGATTAGGTTGAAATTGATAGTTGCGGACGCCAATATTTCTTTGACTCAACTCTGCAACCATATTTCAAGTGGGTGCTTCCTTTGTGTCAAAGGCATCATAACTGGTTTGCCAAGCCTATGAGATTCATAAGTTCCCGCAATTAACTCGAGTGCTTTCAAAGCTTGCCGCCCACTGGTGGGATGCTCTTTTCCTGTTTCAATGCATCGAACGAATTCCTGTACAACGATTCGGTATACTGAATTCCAACGATCTGAACCAAGTTCACCTGACTGATCCGGAGATAGTTCAACCGGTTTCCACTCATTGTCTTCTCGGTTAGCTGACCAGAGAGCATCCGACCGATACATCATTGGAGCAGGTGATTCCGGTTGCCTAATAACCAAGGAGCCATCAGTTCCGATTAGTTCGATACCAAAATAGCTTGGGGTAGCCATCCAAAATTCTGCTTGGGCAACTACTCCACTTTTTAATCTCAAAGATGTAGTAACCTTATCACCCGCAATTAATCCAAAACCACCAGAAGCATATTTAATATCTTCGGCTTCGATACTTCTACCTTCAACAGTAACATGACCAAAAATCCAATCTGCATCTCCGCCTAGTAAACGAATAGTATCAAATAGATGTGTACCCAAATTGATCAAACAGTGTCCAGCTGGTCGTGGGTCCCGGCATATGGCTCTAATTGATAGCAACTGACCAATAAATCCATCTTCTACTAGCTCCTTAGCTCTTATGTGGTATGGATCGCACCTTCGCATATTGTGTATAGCCAAGTGTATGCCAGCTTTATCACAAGTTTCGACCATCTCATCAGCTTGTTCTAATGAGATCGCGATCGGTTTCTCTCCGATTACATGTACGCCTCTTTGGGCGGCAGCTAAAACCATTTTGTAAAGCTGACTTGGATCAGTATCAATTTCAAAAATATCTAAATTTTCGTTATCTAACATCTGGTGATAATTTGGATAAATATTAGAAATACCGTGATCTTGAAAGTGTTTCTTTTCTTCTTCTGTGCTAGCTACAGCAGCAACTAGATCAACGCTTGGTACTGCACTTAGAGAGTATAAATGGGAATTAATATGAGTGGAGCCAGCTATGCCGGCTCGGTACTTTTTCATTGGATTCTCCCGTTCAATTTTGTTGACTAGCTTTGAATAGATAGTCAGCCCAATCGACTTCTTACACTACACTCTTACCACCGTATATCTTAGCAACACTAATAATAACAGTGAGATTGATTCAGAATCGATTAAGCAATCGAACTAGTAATTTGAAGATTTCAAACTATAGACGAGTCAACTAGAAATTTTCTATCTTGGAATTGGCAAATGAACTTTCGCGCTATTCCGCGATTGGGAAATTAACGCTGCTGAAAGGATCTCTAGTGTATTTCTAGCTCTTCTCGCGGGTGAACTACTAGGGATATCACTCCAGATCATCATTGCTAATTCCTGAACAGCAGGGATCAAAGCATCACCGAAATTTGATGGGTAGCCACCCAATTGTGGAAAAGTTGTTTCTTTCGGTGAGCCTTCAGGCCGATCAGTCTTCCAAAAAGTGCAGCCTGTATCTCTTACCTTGTAGCGTCCATTCGGTCCCAAGAGGTCAAATTCAAAGATAGATGGAGTCATCTTTGCACTGTTGACGATACCACGAATACCATTTTCAAACTCGATAATTAGTGTTGAGGCTGGGTCTAGACTAGGGTCCTTACCGCCTTCCCCCTTATATTCGGTACCATAATCTTCAAAACCTTTTTCGTGGGCGGCAATAACCCATACAGGATCAGAATCAGCGAAGTAACAAATACCATCAATTAGATGAGTCCCATTCCGAAAAAGCATAGACCTGCTACCACCCATATGAGCTACGACTCTTGTCAGATTGCCAATTTGGCCTTCTCTGATTGCTTGACGCACGCTTTGGTATACAGGTACCCAACTCCGAGTGTGGTCTACTGACATTTTTGTTCCATTACGCTCAATTGTTTCTATTATTCGATCAGCATCTTTTAGGCTCGTAGTCAAAGGCTTTTCGCAGAAAATCCCTTTCACACCTGCGTCTGAAGCATCACAGACAGGGTTGGTATGATGGTCATCAGGTGTAGCAACACTGACTACATCTAACTTTTCGATTTCCAACATTTTTTGATAGTCCATGTATTCACGGACACTACCTCGTTCAATTTTCGAACGCTCAAAGAAAGCCTCGATGACCTCAGACTTTATATCGCAAATAGCCACCAACTCAAATTTGTCGGCTTGGCTGTAGGCATAACCATGCAAAGCACCCAAACCGCAGCCAATTACACCCGAACGTAACTTTTGACTTGTCATTTTCTTCACCCTAGGTTTTTGATATGTCCAGATTGATATGTCCTCACTTACCTTTTTCGGGGTACCAGTTTATTTATCTTCGGTTGCAAACTGAGATTAAGGACTGATCAACAATAAGCAAAAGAAAAGATTTTTCGATTGTAAAGAAAATTCAGTAGATGGAGGTATCGATAGATTCATTGACTAAACCTTACTTCAAATAGAAAAATCGTGGTCTCAACCTTTTCTAATCTAAGTTCTTGATAGAGTATCAACTTTTATTGGTTGTCAACAGTTCTTTATGTTACCCCCGTCATCTATAACTAAAATCGAATTGGTTCGTATTTTATTTCTTTTCTCATATCAAACGAAGGTCCGTATATTAGTACCCACGGACAAAAAATAGGTTTTCTGACTGATTTTGAACTACTTAAATTATGTGCAGACAACATTCTAGAATTAGATTAAATCAAAACATTTACTATGGCACATATAATTTACCACATTCTTATCGGTTAAATTCAAGTCAACCAGTAAATTGCATGCCTTCATATCTAACAAGGAAGACTAGCCCCACTTTCAAGCTGACCAGATTATAAAGCCGAATTCCTTAAGCCAACGAAAAAATGTAGGCTAATCTAGTATTCCATCAAAAGGGCACCTTGAGCTGACCTCGATTTTTTTAACAATTTTTGTTGTACCTTTTCTATATTCTATGTGGGTAATAACCCAATACTACTATCTCAGATAGTAGTATATTTTACTTACTAAACACCCGTTATTATCAAACTAATCTAATTTTGGTGAAGTCATGTGATCGTGTAATCAGTATTGGATGAATTGTTTGATAACAGGCGCTCAAATCTTTCTTCAATTTCGTTTTTGAAAATTAAGAAAGATAAAAAATGGGCCAGATACATCAACCAATTATTTCATCCATTTTTTGTATGGCTTGCTTGACCCAGTCCAAGTGCGTTGGTGGCATAATGCCATAATTGTAAAAAGAAACGTTCCTAACTCCGGCTTCTACAGCAATTCCAACGGTTTGTTTGAGAGTATCGACGTCTGGCGTAGCACTACCGTAAACTGAGTAGCCAGTCAGAATTTGGTCAGCAGATCCAATTCGCTGAATGGTCGATTCTATAGTTTTTTTTACCTGTTTAGGATCAGCCGTATAAGCCAGAATTTCTACTTTGTCACAAATGTCAGCAATGGAATCAGTATTTAGCCCACCACCCATCATAATAAAGTCTAACTCACAACTAGTAGCCCGCTTGATTTCACCCAGTAGGCTTTCAACGACCTGTTCCTGCATCTGCATGTAGTTAGCTAAGTCAGGAATTCGGTGCAAATAATCCTGCCAGCTCAAGTTTGTTTTGCCTTGACTTAAAACGACATTGAGGTCCGATTTTACTTGCTCAGTAAGCAAACTGATGTCGATATTTGCTTCTACTCCATGTTGCTGACAAGAATAACAGAAACACAGATCTATCAAACTCTTGGCAGTCCCAAAATCAACGCCAAACTTGCTGTGATAATGGTTGTGCCCAAGTCCCATATAGCTCAAAGATTCGATTTCAATAATATCTATTCCACGATTTTCTAGTTCTTTAGATAAGTTGATGACGTAGGATCTTACCTGAGGGTTGGCTGGGCATAAGCCATAACTATAGTAATCACCATAAACGTTCTGCTGAGCGCAATCAGGGTGGTTGATGCCAAGAAAGCTATTGTGTAGATAAACCGTCCAAGACTTAGGTGCAATACCTTTCCGCTGGCAACTATCGATAAATTCATCTAGAATACAATTATCTTGGGCCATCGGATGAATATTAGGTGATAGTGGGCTTCTCTGACAAAAATCAACGGTTGGTTGAAAGTACAAGCTCGCGTTAGCTGAGCGAAATATTTTTTCACGAACTGCGCGTGGTCGAAGATGTTCAACACTGTGGTAAGCCGTAGCTAGCGAGATAGTATTGATACCAATTTCTTCAGCTAGGTGTGAAACGACACCGTCTATGTTGGTATCTACTAGATCCCAAGGGTAAACCCAGATCGCTTTTTGATTCATTTTATGCTCCAATTCTAAATTCGTTTACGAGGTAAAATCACCCTCACTTTTGTATTCATCGGTTATAAGTAAATGAGACTCACTTAATATATTGGCGTCTGTGATCAGGAGGAAAATTTCTTCTCTCCTCCGATATTAAGAATTGGTTTCTAGATTTTGAACACTATTCTTTACAGTCTCAGTGTTATATTCATTATAATCAATAAGAATTAATGTTGATCCTACTACTCGATTTGTAACAAATTCACTATTTCCCGTCAAGGACAACTCCAATGTTACCTGTTCATATTTCTAGCATCTGTAATTTAATACACATATGGTTTGGATTTTTATTCAGTGTGTATGGAATTTCTAGAGTAATAAAAAAAGACCAGATTTGTTACTTTGAAAATCAAATTGGCATGCCTATCAATCGATTAACGTTTGTCAATCATTTCTGCGGAACGAAATAAGCCTTATACCCTATTAATCAAGGAGAAAAATATGACAGAACAAGAACGTTACCTTTTCGATTTGCAAGGCTTTTTAGTAATACCAAACGCTCTAAGATCGGAAACAGTTAGCCTGCTTAATCAATTGATGGATGCAAAAATCTCGGAATCTTGTGTGCCAAATATGAAAACGCACCGATTTGTCGGTCTATTAGATTGGGGCTATGCTTATAGAGAACTAATTGATAATCCCAAAGTATATGACTACTTAGAGGAACTTCTGGGGACAAATTTCCGGCTCGACCATGATTACGCGGATATTATTCGTTCGGATAAAGGACCCATCGGTACGACTTTGCATGGCGGAGGTACTCCCTTTAATCCAAGCATGTATTACCATTTTTCCAATGGACGAATGTACAATGGTCTAACGGTTGTAGCCTACAATTTACAGGACGTTAATCCTGGAGATGGTGGATTCGGTTGTGTTCCTGGTAGCCATAAGAGCAATTATGATTTTCCTGATGAATGGAGACAATTAGAAAATTGCCATCCGATTATTACTCATGTTGTCGGACCAGCTGGAACTGCAGTTATTTTTACTGAGGCACTAACTCACGGTACACTACCGTGGACAGGTTCTAATGAAAGGCGAACGCTTTTTTATAAATACAGCCCACATCCTGTGTCATGGGCTGCTAGTTACTATGATGAAACTTTGTTCAACGACTTGAGTAATAAGCAAAAAGACATTCTGGAGCCCCCAAATGCTCGCTACAGTAACAGGCAAAGCCGTAAGCAGTAAGTTGGTTGTCTACAATAAATAGAGGCGCCTGTATTTATTCTCAATGTAGTTGAGAAATGGATCAGGTGAAGGTGGAGATCCTGTTATTTCTTCTATCAACTCCGCAGCTGGTGATAGAGACCCCTTTTGGTGGATGTTTTCTCTTAACCATGATTGAATTTGAGACCAGTCCGCTGATTCAATCAACACGTCAATATCACCTAATTGTTCAGACATTGTTTTTAGTAACTGAGCAGCATACAGATTTCCTAATGTATAGGTCGGGAAATAACCGAAAGCTGCCATCGACCAATGAATATCTTGTAAGCAACCATTGGCATCATTATTGACTTCAATTCCAAACCAATCTTTGAACATTTCGTTCCAAGTTTCTGGAATATTTTCGACGGGTAATTCCTGATTAAAAATAAGTTTTTCCATTTCATATCTGAGCATAATGTGAAGATTGTACGTAACCTCATCAGACTCCACACGAATATAATCAGGTTTAACTTCATTGACCAGCAGATCGACTGTTTCGGCCTTCCAGTCTGGGAAGTTAGGAAACTCACTTTTTAGCCAAGGCAACGCTACTTTCCAAAATGATGTAGTCCGACCTATCTGGTTCTCCCATAATCTACTTTGCGACTCGTGAATACCAAGGGAGACTGACTCTCCTCTGGGAGAAAATGAATGTTCCTTGGGTAGACCTTGCTCATAAAGCCCATGCCCAGACTCATGCATCACGGCATACAGGCACGAGAAAGGATCTGTTTCGTCAAATCTAGTGGTGAAACGTGTGTCGTTCGGCCAAAGGCCTGCGCAGAAAGGGTGTGTCGACTGGTCCATTCTTCCCGCCTCAAAATCGAATCCCATTTTACTTGATACCTTGGAACAAAATTTTTCTTGCTTGTCAGTACTAAATACGATTTCGGGTGGTAGTTTTGGCAAATCAACTTTAGAATTGGTAACCTCGTTTAAGAGAGGTACAAGCCTGGATTTCAATCCAAGAAATAGTGGATCATAATCATCCACCGTCATACCCATTTCGTAATCATCTAACAAAACATCGTAGGGGGTAGTTTGAACTCCCAAGTAGTTTATCTTTTGTCGAGTCAAGGAAATTAGTGTCTCCAAATGAGGAGAAAATAAAGAAAAGTCTGATTCTGCACGAGCGTGTTCCCATTTTACTAAGGCTACACTACGCGCTTTGGTAAATCGAGCAACAAACTCTTCTGGTAACTTAATTGCTTTATCATATTCTCTCCTCATCTCTTTTACATTGATGGATAAATCTCTATCTAGTTCTTCTTGTTCCAATTTGGATAGTAATTCTGCAAATTCAGGATCGCACAATCTTGAATGTCTTTCTGCAGCTAACCAAGCCATCATTTCTCCACGTGATTCTGCCCCTTTAGTCGGCATAAAAGTTTTTTGGTCCCACCCCAAATGACCAAGTAGAGCAGAAAATTTATATAAGTCGTTAACCTTTCTCATAAATTTGACTGAGCTCATATTAATTCCTATAGAATATAGTATATGTTTATTACCGAAATTTATTAAAAAACATATCAGCTTATCCGAAGCGCTTGCGAATTCAGATAAACTAAATCTCAAGACCCTTTTTAATCAGAAGTATAGCCTGAATAGCTGCTAAAAAGTACGCGATATTGAGCAGTTAGATGATTTTCTAGATCACTTCCAAGTAATCTCGATCAGGATGAGGTGGAAATAGAACTGTAGGTAAGGTTTGATACCAATACGCCACTGATGCGATATCGTCTTGTAAAGGAAGATATCGTCGGCCGCTACGCCAACCTAATGCCTGAATAGTTATACGTAAATCTTCTTCAAAACGAATTGGATCAGTAATATGCCATCTATACATTCCAAATCGTTGTTGGGATTGATAGACACCATCCGGTTTGATTACCTGAGGTAGACCGGCGTAAGGAGTAGTGAATTCGCGATAACCATCGACATCAAAGTTATAAGAACCACAAAAATAGTCTTCTGTTCCTGTTCCACAAATAGTTGGAAATTCATCATCTCCATCAATATAGAACTTAATTTCGCCTTCTCCCCACCAACCAGTATTGTTTACTCCCCAAGCCATATAGGTTCCCACATATTGCCCCCAGCCTTTTACTCCATCCAGAATAGTATAAACTTCCTTGTAAGGAAGTGGATTAGTTCTTCTGAACTGAGCATGAAAGTATGCTGCATCTGATGGTATGTCGGTTAACGTGTAGTTGATTTGGTAGTAGAGCGTCATGTCATCATTGGCAATATTTGTCATTGTCATTCGACAACGTTGTCGAAATGGCATCTCCCAGTAACAATTGAACGCACTACCAGGATTGACACAAACTGCTAATGAACTGATTTGTGCATATTTATTCCAACCACAAGCAAAGAAATCACCAACAGGACATTCAACTGATGGAATTTCAGCATCATCCCAGTAAATGCGTAAAATGCTATGTCGCCAGTGTCCGGTCGGCGTCATCCAAATTTGCTGAATTGCACCAGGCCCTTCAATGCTGGCCAACTCAATAGTTTCTCCTGACTTAATCTGAATTGAAGGTGAAATTTTCCAACCTTGTCCTAACTCTCGAGCGCAACCTTCACCTGTGCCTGAAGTCGCCATACCTCCTTTACCTTTTTCTCCAGTAAAGTTTTCCGGACTGATTGATCTAGTTTTAGCAGTCGATAAGCGTGAAATGTTACCAAGATGAAGCCCTAACCCATTAAATTGAGACATAACTAATACGTTTTCCTTCTAGCTTTTTCTTGTCAAGATTTTTATTCTATTTTAAGGATTGATGAATGGTACTGTATTGGAAAATTAACTGAATTTTGAAACGAATGCTTAATCAACAATTATCTCCGTGTAAGGAGTACTTACATAAGCACCCCTTTGGTCTTCTATTGCTAGAAAACATACTGCTGCTCTATCTGGTATTGGGGCCTCAATACCATCACTATTAATCAACTTAGCTGAGGCTTGTTCCCATTGTCGATTCATCCATGGGTTTGTATCCTCTGTAAAAAGTAGATAACCATCCTGAATGCTACTGAGTCCAGTAATATCTGCTTTTATGACGTTGCCTCTTGTCTCAATATTTTTGATAGTTGGTAGTGGTACCCCTTCAGATAGATGTTGATCGGCGAAAATACTTATTTCTATTGGATTCCAACCATCCTCATGGCTATGTGGCATGTCCAACCTGATACAACGAGTTACTTCGCCTACCGGCAATTTACAACTCTTTTCTAGACTATCAAGGGGGTAAGCAAAGTCATTGGTACCAGATACAAATAACATCGGCATTGATGCCGATGTTAAGTATACAGAAGGGTCACACTTATCATGCCACTCCTGTCTTTGCTCGGGTGACATAGCAGCGAAAATTTTCATCCAGTCATCTGCACTATTTTGTTGTAAAAAACCGCATCCGTAAACAGGAATAACACAAGCGAATCTTGAGTCTATGCCAGATGCAATACAGGTCAGGTATCCTCCCCAACTAATGCCAGTGATCCCAACACGTAAAGGGTCAACAGTTGGTATGCTACGCAACAAACTATTTGACCGAACTACCGCTGCTATAGATTGATAAGTCCACATATCTTGCCAATCAGATGTAGTACTAAACTTGGCGCCGTGATCCTGATCGGGCCCCCCGGTTGACAACCGATTTCCACTTTCATCTCGCCCACTTAAATCCATAGCAATAGCTGCGTAACCTCGACTAACCCAAATTTCAACCCATTCCTTGAAGGCGGTTCCACCCCCGCCATGCACACAAACCATACCAGGTATTGAGTGTCCTTGTGGAAAAGTTGGAACTCCAAGGTAGGCAAAAACCTCGGTTGGCTGACCTAGATAGGTTTCATTCTTGAACAATATTGATTGGATGGAACCATCAGTACTGATAATCTTATGTTGGACTGGAGAAAAAAGCTCTTCGATATTCCAGTTACTCATTTTTATTTTTCAGGCCTATAATTTTAGGTTAAACAAATTGTTCAGCTTATCTGTTGGTAATCATATGGTTGATTGCGGAAGATATAATCTATCGGCTCATCTATAAACTGAGCATTGGTATCTAAATCCGAGTTCTCGAAGGCTAACTCACAGCCTTTCTGAAATTTCAACTTAGCTCCCGAGTTATACCAAGCTGTTCGATGAATCATTGCAATCATTGGTCTTGGTAAATCTGAATTGTTTGGCAAACCACGATGCCACAACCGATCATCTCTAATTAAAACATCGCCTTTTTCTGTATTTGCCCTAATTGGAGGTGCTATTTTTTCTCGTCTATCTAAATCAGATTTGTTGATTTTAATACTCGAGCTTTCAGGTGTAATAACCATTTCACGATGAGAACCGGGCCAAAGTTCAATACTTCCATTTTCTTCAGTTACTTTCACTGGAGGTACATTGATAATAAGCGCTGCCGGTGGATGAGCTGATTGTTGTTTAACCCACAGTTGCTGACCATCAGTATGGACAGGTTGTATTCCACTTCCGGGCAGATTAGTATTACCACTGAAGTATGTGTTTTTGACACCCAATCCCAAAATTGATTGAGTAACTTGAACTACCAAAGGGTTAGCAACTAACTCAGGAAAAATATATGGGGCAAACGGAGGAGCATCTTGTTGTAAGTGTCCAGGCACAAAGTTAACCGGTAGAACTCTGTCAGAAGAATTGAGTAAAGTATCCAAATCAACCATCATTCGCTCAAATAGCATATCTAGTAGGTGGGTTGGAATCACCTGGCCTAGAATAACGAACCCGTCCTTCTGAATAGACTGAAGAGTTTGTGATAAATGTTCAGCGGTAAGTTGACGATTATCAATCTCTGTGGAAGTGACTTCAATTTTCATATTCAGTAAGACCTAATAGAATAAAAGTTAGAGTATTGAGAAGGAAATCAACCAAACTATGACACTAACCGTGAATTTTCTTTGTTTTTTCCTAAATTCATTTCAATCTGAAAGATAATTCAGAGATGTCTACACTTCTTTTTCTGAAAGAGGTTGAGCAAAGGTTCTATTAAAATTTGTCCTATTCAACACATTCTGACTATTTAGCTATCACCTGATTCTACTTGCCCACCAGCTTTTTTCCAAGTTTCTATCCCACCTAGATTTTGAACATATCTGTAACCGATTTTTAACAATATTTTGCGTGCTTTTTCAGACCTAGCACCCGACCGGCAATAAGTATAAATCTGATCTTTTAAATCAATATCTGGTATCTTGCCACTTTGTAAATCACTAAGTGGGATATGTCGAGCACCTGTGGCTCTGATTTTCTCATATTCTCCTTTCGTTCTAACATCCAATAAAATAGCCTGACCCGAATTAATTCGCTCCACTATTTGATTTAATGAAGACGACTGTTTGCCAGTAGAACAGCCATGCATCAATATTACAAAAAAAACTAATAATCCAATTCCTTGAATTCTCATAATCCCTTGGTATCTATTGACCGACGTTGTTTTTTGATATGGCTCCTATGCTTTTTCGATTCTAGTCTCCGTAACTGAGCGGCTTGTGTCGGTTTAGTTTTTCGGCGATACTTCGGTTTTTCCAATGACTTTTTTAGAAGTTTAACTAATCTTTCCATAGCATCAGTCCTATTTCTTAGTTGACTAGAAAACCTTCTAGCATCAATGGATAGAATCCCTGATTGGCTCATTTTACTTCCAGCGATTTCTTGTAACCGTTTGAATACAATCTTGTCTATCGTAGAACATTTTGTGGCATCGAATCGAAGATGAACAGCGGTGGAAACCTTATTGATATTTTGCCCACCAGGTCCGGAAGAACGAATAAATGAAAATTCTATACATTTGGGATCTATCAATAGATCCGGTGTGATTTCTATCATGGTTTATCTACAACTTTTCAACCAATTTAAACTCTTCTTTTTTTACGCGATATAGCAAGCGTCGCAACAATTTTAGATGGGCAGGAGACAAATCCGATGTGTACCCTTTTTAGACTTCAATATTTCTACTCTGTGAAAATCATCATAACATCAACTCAATTGTTTTTCAAGTTTTCGGGTGTGAAATTGATGTCTTGACGAGTTAGAGATTCTAGGCAAGAATTTACTTCCATCGGTATTATCCAGAACAGAATAGGAACTAATTTATTGGTAATTTTGAGTAAGCGATTAAGAATGGATCGTGTAAATGACTGATATGAAAAACGGATGAGAGTTAAGAGAATAAGTTTGAAGCCTTAGATTAATTGAACAGAACTAAAAAGTTATAGTAAGGAAAAGGTATCAACTATTGATAATACTCACTCGATTAACTATAAGGTAACGTAACATTACATTGGAAAAATTTAGCTATTTTCATACTTGGAGTTATCAACCTACAACTCGATGATTTCCAATTCTTATATCTTTGTGGACTTGGTTTACAATATTTGCTAAGATGACTCAGTTCTCTCTGAGATTAATCAATTACAACATGAAATCATTATTACACATTGGTCTACTTCTATTCTTTGGTTTATATAGCCTCACAGCTCAACCCTTTTTTGAGATCCAACCTACTAATAATGCCCCCCAGGGATTTGAGCGCGTGTTCACCAAACAGGTTGAAATTTTTGGCATCTCTATCTTTGCTACAGCCAAAACACCTGATTCTAAGTTACTACATGCGGGGGGACTTCTGGCTCAATACCTAGATAATGACAACGATGGTCAACCTGATAATCAATTAGTGATCCAAGCCATTCAACGGAGTAAAGGGGCAGTCGTAATGTCAGCCACTAGGCAAGAAGCAGATGAAATTGATGTCCATCGATATATTCCGGAAAAGATCTGGGATAACATGACCATCTTGGGACTCCATGCTGAGGATACACACCCCCAGGGTGCTAGTCGTTCTATGTTTGATACGGCTTACGAAGAGATCCTACACTTGATTACCTCAGCCGGATACGCCAAGGCCTATCCGGATATTTTCGGTGAAAAACGGGGTACCGCTATTGCCTTAGCCATGGACCAAGCTAGAGGCGGTTACTTTCGGCGGGCACCGAAGAAATATCCGGACCGAGCTTGGTATACTTACAATGAAAGAAGTTGTGATTATGGCTGTCAAATCACCGAATACATCTATTGGGGGATTACCTCGATCCTCGGGGCGCAGGATTTTCCGGGGCGATTGGATAATATCTCTCAAGAATGGAGATTAAACACCGCCGCTAAGGTTAAGGCAGGAGATCCAACACTTTACCAACTGTTGACAGACCCTCAGTACGCATTCCCGACTAAGTTGCCGGATGGAAAATATAAACCACAGCCTTAACCACAGATAATTACTGATTCGAAGTTTGATTCATCTGCTAAACTATAAAAAAGCCACTATTCTAATGAACAGTGGCTACGGCTGGATTATTGGTTGGTTTCTATTTCAGTTGTTGACGTTTGACCTGGTGTGGTGTAACGTCTCTTCCCTCTTCCTCTGAAGCCTCGCCGTCCCCCCTTCTTCTTTTGGGGTTTTTTCAGGCCAAAGCCTTCTAACATGCTATGGACCTGATTTCGGATCTCTCGACGATCGGTGCCCGCTTCGCGCATCTCTTTAACCTTAGCATCTACTTGAGATTTTTGCTCTTTTGTCAACTGATCCAATGGATTTTGATCTTGTCCTTTTCTTTTGCCTTTTCGTTGTGAAAGATCAACGCCAAATCCTTCTAACATGGTACCCATTTGCTTTCGGATTTCACCTCGGTTAGCACCGGCTTCACGCATCTCCTTGATCTTAGTATCTATGTGAGATTTTTGTTCTTCAGTCAACTGATCCAATGGATTCTGTCTTTTGGCTCTTCCTTTACCTTTTCGTTGAGTAGGCTCAACACCGAAATTCTGCATCATTTGGTCGACCGTCTGTTTGATTGCCTTGGGCGTGGATTCTGCTTCTTTCATTTGACTGACTTTACTTTTAATAGTTTCCCGCTGTTCAGCTGTCAGTTGGGAGTGTTGTTTATCTTTAGATATTTTAACTTGATGACGTTCGGTTCTGGTTTTCTGACCGCGAGGGTGTCCATCTCGACCTCTGGCTTGAACTAAAGGCGAAATGGTTATAATCACTGTTAACAAAGATAGGAACAAGTTGAATTTACGTAGCATGATTGAATACCTCATAATGGTTTATTGCTCTTTACTTGGTCTGCGTTAGGTAAGACATCAAGTCAATTGAAAGGTTCGGAAAAAAGATCGAATGTGTTAGTATTAAGCCACAAGATTGAATAATACCAGTTAAAGTAGAAAGAGAATTATCATCCAGAATTTGGCATTATTTTTGTTTGTTTTAGCTTCTTCAGCCTTTGCTCGGAAAGATCTACCGATCGTATATACTTTCAACCAAAGCCTTGAATCCAAGACCCCTTCTTTGAACCCGGAGTACTTGGTATTTTCGTCCCCCCAAGGATCCAGCGAGAAGGTGCCTTTACTGATTTATCTCCATGGGGCTGGTGGAGTTGGAGACCAGATAGAAAAAATCAAGGGTCAAGCGATGAGGGTCTGGAAGGGACTACAAAAATTTAATAAGGGAACATGTATAGTCGTTGCACCACAGTGCCGAAAAAGATGGGTAGTTCAAGATCTCAACTTATTCCTACAAAATTTGAAAGCCAATTTTCCGGTCGATAGCCGTAGAATTTATCTGACAGGTAACAGTATGGGAGGCTATGGGACTTGGGCGTGGGCAGCTCATAGTCCAGAACACTTTGCGGCTATTGCACCCGTTGTTGGCGGAATTGGCCCAAAAGGGCCGAAAGATGTAACACCAGATCTAGCCAAATGGGCAGCTAAACTAACTACAGTTCCAGTTTATGCCTTTGCTGGAGCCAAAGATAAAGTGGTACCAGCCGAACGATCAGAGAGAATGATTCTAGCCATTCGAGAAGCTGGAGGGAAGAAGGCAAAACTCAAAATTTATTCCAGTCAAGGTCATGCTGCCGGGCGGGTAGTTTTTTCGACCTCCGATTTGTACGATTGGATGTTCGATCAACAAAGAGAAAATTCGAAACGATCGGATAATTAGTTGCCAGAAATTTAGAAATTGGATGGAAGAGAATCAGAGACGAAAAAATAGATTTCTATCCTGACAGGTTGGGGGAATTACTAAAGAACGGTTGTTAGCTTTACAAAAATAAGGCCACAGCCCAATCCTACCGAGTTTGCCTCGGTTTTTTATGCTTGTATATACCTAAACAGAGCAAACGGAATAATACCGAGAACGCCCCCAAAGTCGATCTCCAGAAGTTACTTTGATCCATCTTCAATGTGTAAGTTAGGCTATTCAAGACAGACTTTTTTTATTACTGTTTCCCACCCGCTAAAGTTTGAGTCAGAATACTATTAACATTTGAATTCTGCTTAATTACAAAGAGTTAAGAAAGATAGTTAGGGATGGTCAATTGTTTTCAGTCTGGACCAGGTCATAACTAATCTTTCTTTGGCTTCGATCGGTAAATTCGTTTTTAACATGTTTTTCATCAACTGATTGACTCCCTCCTCAGATAGCGAGCAGTTGAAGGCTACAATGTAATCCAACGTACCGGTCATCCATTAATCATCGATATCACAATCCCCAATAATACAACTCATTCTCCGCTTTTGTCTGGTACTTCATCTGGCTTCACTTAGTGATCAATGACTTCATCAACGCAAAGCTTGAAATCTCTGTTGGAACCACTGTAGGTAGCATTAATGTAATTGCCATTTACCGTTCGCAACACTAATTTTAGCATCGAAAGATTCCTGGCCGAATGAAGTAAATAGACACTAAATGACACCGGAGTTGATGTTGCCAAAGATGTCATAATTCTTATTTCTGGCCGCCCCGCGATTTTCTTTGGAAGTAATAACTTGCTGTTTGCCAGAGATCTTTGAGCTATTTATCCAAGAAGTGATAGTAAAAAATAGAGTCTTGTAGAATTACATTACGAGGGCATACTTTTCTATTATACAAAATTGTTTGCTTAGTCGACATCTCAGGATTTTTGTTAGACCGGCACACAAGATCGAACGGTCAAGAATTCTTTATAAATTGTCAATTTATTTTGATTTTGTCGTAAAGGCCGAATAGTTTCATTAATTTGGTGTGGTTTATTTAACATTTAATCAAATTAACATTTAAAATTTAGGCAATAACTTATTATTAAAAAAATAATTAATGCTAATTGATAGGTTTTCAAAATGAATATTCTGATTTTTGCTCTTGGTACAAAATCTGCTACATATTTCGACCAAATTAGAACTTTTCTTTTCAAAAAGTTATTGTTCTAAATAAATATTTTGTCTCCTTCTTCAACCTTGTCTTAAAAAGTGAAATGATTTTTGGTGAAGTTATAAGTGTTTAAATTGCTTCATGACACACTTTGTCTTGAGATGATTGTTGCGTTTGGAGATTATTTTTTATCTATCGAGCTAATTGAATTTTGAACATGTGTTATCTGTACTGAATAAGCCTGTAAGTCATTACTATGAGAACAACAAGATTAATGATCCTTCCTGATATATATCAAAAATTTCATGATACAGGCGTTAAAAAAACATTTTTTACCGAACAAATATGGTTGGTGGTTTGTCCAAACCAACATATGTAAACGTAATATATTTTTTAATTTTAAAAAACTAGAAATCAAAAGGCATAATTCCATAATGCAACATACAAAAAGAATTCTTAAATTAGTAGTTTGCTTAGCATCAACTCTACTGATTACCTCATCAGCTATTAACCAAGAAGTTCCGCACCAAATAAAATGGTTTGCTGAAGTTCATGCCGATAGCTCCAATGCCTCCTTTCCTGCTCCTGAATTATCGGTTGAATACGACTCAGATAATATCATTATTAAGAGTAATGGCATTCCGACCTTTGAATTCATTGAAAAAACTCCTAATGCACTTCAAGTACAATCGCACAATTGGTTTATTCGAAGAAACCCTGTACCAGCAGACACATTTACTCAGATTCCACTTTTGGGTACTGTTGCTTTCACCACAACTGGATTGCCTATTTATGGACCTAATGAAGCCGAGCGCCCTGACCCTTACGGAGATCCATATGTCAACCAAATCCTAGATTTTTGCCATGGCCACACTGGTGGGCAGGGTGATTATCACTTTCATGCTGCCCCGGAATGTCTAATCCAACACCCGGATGGTAGTGAAGAGCACTATAATATTGTAGGCTTTGCTTTAGATGGTTATCCGCTTGTTGCACATTATAAGTCGGTACTGGATGCATCCGGCAACCCAATACTAGATGCTAATGGAAAGACTCAGTTTGACTGGTTAGAAACAAGTGGATACGAGCCAACTCCAGACTATAAAAGACAGGTAATCGAAAATGGTGGTATTTCTACCTATGCATGGGATAATTACAACTATGATATCAATCGAGCCAATCGGACACTAGATGAAGGAAACGGTCGCCTGTTAAGTGACAAAATAATTGTCGGTGGTTTAAGTGAAAAAGAGTTTTTCAATTTTGACTATGCTTATTTTGTAGCAGGTGAATTTCCGTACTTCATAGCTAAATATAGAGGGCAAACAAATATTCGAGGTGTGAGTGATGCCGGTCCTTCGAGACCTGATGGTACCAAGCCACCGGCAGATAAAGAAGACGGCACTCAGCCTCCGAAGGACGGAGACAGCAAGCCACCGGCAGATAAAGAAGACGCTGCTAAGCCTCCGAAGGACGGCGACACCAAGCCACCGGCAGATAAAGAAGACGCTGCTAAGCCTCCGAAGGACGGAGACACCAAGCCACCGGCAGATAAAGAAGACGCTGCTAAGCCTCCGAAGGACGGAGACACCAAGCCACCGGCAGATAAAGAAAACGCTACTAAGCCTCCGAAGGATGAAGAAAGTAGTAGTCAGATAATTTTTTCTAATACAGACGCGGTTAATCTTAACTCTTCTTTTGATCTCCATCTTTCGTTAAGTGGCGATTTTCGTATAGCTGGATGGCAAACAGATATCACCTATAACCCTGAAGTTTTACGACTTTTATCGGTGACAGGAGGTGAAATCCTAGCCGATGCTTTCTTTCAAGAAGGTACAATTGATAACGAAGCAGGTCGGCTGGAGGGACTTAGCTCTGCTCTGCTGGGGCAGGGGACAATCAGCACCCCAGGTGTATTGTTATCTCTAACTTTTGAATCATTAAAAGAAGGAGAAAGTGTAATACGGCTGGAAAATACTATATTCTCAGATGATATGAGCGAAGAACAAAAAATTTCGCTCCCTGATAAATTAATTCGTGTAGTTAGTTCAATTCCGTGCGATGTTAATGCGGATGGGATTACCAATATATTTGATCTCATATTAGTGGCTCAAAAATTCGGTCAAAAAAATGTTTCTGGTCGAGCCGATACTAATAATGATGGCGAGATAAATATATTTGATCTTATCATTGTGGCTCAATGCTTCGGCCAAAGTGCTGCACCCACAACATTAAAGGAGCCGATTTCAATGTTTTCAATGGTCAATAATTGGGTTCAGCTAGCTGAACAAGAAAGCGATGGCTCAGCCGAGTTTAAGAAGGGAACTACTGTCTTAAGAGGGATTCTAGAGTCATTAAAACCCAAGAAAACCGCTTTGATGGCAAACTATCCTAATCCATTTAATCCAGAAACATGGATTCCATATCATCTCAGTCAAGATTCAGAAGTGATAATTAATATCTATGACACAACAGGAAAAATAATCAGGTCTTTGGATATGGGATTCCAATCGTTTGGTTATTATGCTAGTCGAGATAATTCAGCGTATTGGGATGGAAGAACTGAAAACGGAGAACAAGTATCTTCAGGAACATATTTCTACCAAATTAATGCGGGTGGTTATACAGAAACACGAAAGATGGTGATTTTGAAGTAAAATCTATGGAATAAATAAAGATACTAACCGAAAATAAATGGCGGGGGAAGTGTTTCCGCATTCTAGCCTAACTACTGAGCCGTTAATGGAGAGCATTTAAGGCGAATTGACAAAAAGATCGCCTTAAATGTTTCTCGGTTCAATTAATAGTTAGATGAATCTATAATAGAGGCGTCTGGCCCAGCCTCTTTGTTGCCTAAAGTTTTCATTTCTCTATTTATGAACTACCTGTAAGATGGTTGCAAAGTAGACATTTAGACTCTGGTAGAACGTGGCCATGATCCTTCCTTTTTGTCTTCTTTAATAGACTCGAAATCGAACAACGGTCAAATAGCCTACCTGTATTTTTCAACTAAGATTCAATAGTAATTGTTTAAATTGTCAAGAAATAGACTTGAAGCTTCAGCGTAGCTTCGACTCATCCAATTCTACTAGCTTAATTATCATAGATGAAACTGTACGGTCAATATTGAAGAATATGAGAAGGCGCCCAAATTCAACCTCTAACCTCTTTAAAAATGAATCCCTCAGTTTTGAATAATAGTTTTTGTGTGCTTTTAAACGTGGATTTGGTTTAAGAACATGGCTACGAGATTACTGCATCACGCATTATTCACGTCATGCGTTTCTATCACTTAACCAAGGGCTTGCCTCTACATCGTTTCCAAAGCTGAGGGCTCTATTCTGCTTATTTTTCGGTCATCATCGTTTAACCCTTGAAGCAATTTAGGAGTTGTCTCTGATCCCTGAGTCAGGTTCGAAACAATTTGCATACGAATATATCCTGATCGTTATCCGATAAGGCATTTGTTGATATAGGCACTGCGGAGACTACCCACTTGACCTGAGGAAGTTGACTACATGGAAACGAATACCTCTGTTTTCGTCAATCAAATCTTGGTTAAAAATGGGTACACGAGTTATTTTTCGCGCACGTTTTAGTAAACCGAACTGGTTTCCCTCATTTGTGATATCTTCCATATAACAAGTGGTTTGCTGATTGATGCATTTTAGAACACCATGAGCGTTCCCTTATGAATCTTCACCTTATAGCTCATCTTGGTAAGCTGATTTGATCCCTCCCCAAGTAGTAGCTATTTTTTCTTTAGATGAAACAGATAGAAATGCCTCTGTTCCGTTGTTCATCAGTTGGTTTATTTCTTCTGTTGATAAAGCCTTATCTTTATAGATAACAACTTCATCTAAGACGGCATTCATAAACCGACTCGCGTGCGTCATCATGTGTAAGTCCCCATCGTGGGTTCCAACATCAAAGTTTGCACCTTTCTTTTCACTTTTAACGACCCCATCTAGATATAAATACATAGTTCCTTTAGCTCTGGTTCCCACGACGTGATGCCATTTTTCATCGTTAATTTTTTGTCCTGCGGCAATATGGAAACTTTGTCCTCCAGCATCTCGACAAAAAAAGCTGACATCCCCATCTGATTGTTTCCCTTGGTTAGCATAATAGAGAGCATACCAGGGCTGTTTTTGCCCTTGGGGACCATAACTTTTTGCAACAAGCATTGGAGGTTGACCATGGTCAGCAGTGATTTTGATCCAACAAGCCAATGTGAAATCTGTTCCTTTAGGGAAGTGGAAATCCTTATGGTTTTTGACCTCTATCCAACCATCCTTGCCTTCAAATGCCAGTGCACTATCAAATCTGCCGTCTTTAATCCATTCAACTTTTCCGTGAATTTTACCATCGTGTCCATTACCAGAAATATCCTTAACCATATTACCTTTTTTGTTAAGGAGCCAAGCGGCAACAGGATCTTTAGCAGCTGAAGCCATAACAGTTGATATTAACATTAACAGGATAAGGGAAAGAAAGGTCTCACGTTTTAATGAAACAGACCTAATTACTAATTTGTACATTGAATAGAGCCTCGGTTAAATTGGTTCATAATACTAGCAAGTTATTTAAAAGAAGGCAACCATCTGAAACGGATAACATTCAGGGGATTAGACAATTACAATTAAGTGAATTACAGTTCATTTGGTTCGTAAGATGAGTATAAATTCCAAAGTTCAGAAAGAACCATTACTAACAACTCAAACTTCAAACCCTTTGACTCTGGCAAGATCAACACCAACAATTGGATAATCTTCTGGTCTCCAACGCTAATCTTTATTAGATCATGCGCTATGGGCACCCCTGCGGTATTGATACTTTTGTCTCTCAAGTTTTCCAACTCAGCTCTCATATCTGTCCAAAGGCCCTTCATCTACATCAAGACTATATTCAAATCATGCCCAAAACTGGCGGACGCTCCGGTTGTTTTCAACTCTCTATTTCTGATTCTTTCTTCAAGCGGGCTTAGGTCAACACCTTCTATTTTTCACCTCTGTACTAGCAGCAGTATCAGAAGGCGGCCGCTCATCCTTGTTCTCTCAAACTCAATAATCGGCCCCTAATCGGACTATAAAACCCGTTCTTTTCACTTTTAAGACCTAATGTTTGTCTATTTAAACTAATGACTAAAACTATTTTATAATTGTTTAAAACTCCTTTTAATTGATCCAATAATTTCAGTTTATAGCACTAAAATCTTAATCTAGATGGCTGGTTAGGATCACAATCACCTTAACAATACCGGTGATTTATAGGGTTTTTATTTCAAAAATGGCAAAAAAATAAACCTTTGAATAACCTAATATCGAACTAGATATTAAATTTACCTCCATCATTTCTCATTGTTAGGAATCCTTCCTTTACTGTATTAGATGCGTAGTTCGGATAGTTTCACGAAACTAGGGATCTAATTGTCCATGAAAAACTGTTATTTTCTCCGTAATTTACTAATTAGTAGGTAGTTTTCCTGTAAAAATCTAAAAAACTGTATGATAGTGATTTGGAACATTTTTTGTATTTATTGACATCTATCTAATCAGTGAAGTATTAATATGCAAACTGATAATTCATCCGTTGTTTTGAATATGAAAAAAGTATGTGAAGATTCAATATAAATCTGATACATAATATTATATTTTATGCCTTATTATATTATGCGGATGCCCTTATTCCTTGAGGGTAATTTTCTTATAGTGCCTAGTTGGATTCGGCAGCTCCAACTAGGCATTTTTAATACCTCGGGGATAATCAAGCCATTTGTTGCAGTCTTAGGTGTAAATACTCATAAGGTAAAAGTGAAAAGATTGGTTCGTCGGAGGTTTGTTCTATGCTGATAGATCGGCTGAGGCTTATAATGTTAATACTAATTCTGCCATTTGTATTAACATTGTTTTTGTATGTAAAAGGGTATTTGTCCCTTAAGCTGTTCAGGGTGTTTCTCGCGGCATTGGGTGTACTATATGTTATAGTACGAGTGCGCTTAATACTCACAAAATCTGCTAAAGAGTCGGATGGAGATAGGGATATATAGGTAAGAGGCTGTTCTTCAATCACCACTAGAAGTCGACTTTATTTTTTTTCGACTAGCTTCTGGTAGAAATTCTCGGTTTCTTGATTCATTGTACGGTCTCAAGAAGTTAAAAACTGGGTAGATGAGATCCGAAACAAATACCCCGCACCCAGTTGCATCGGTGATCCATATGCAACGTCAATTTATATCTTTTTGATGTGAGTCTAAATTCATAAAAATAAGCTTATGGCTAAGAAATAGTCAAGAAACCACGAGTGCCTAGTTAATCAGCAGACTAGGTACCTAGTCTTTTAAGCCGGGGAATACAGACATGGAAAATGTAGGATTCGGCTGTTACATATTCAAATCAATTAGTTGTTGATCAGAAGTTTTTGGTGTCTTCTGGTCTCCTCATAAGCCTTGAAGTTGATTCTCTTTTTGCTTGAGGACTAAATCTGTAATTGCAAAAGCTTAACTGGTGGTACGACAGGTAGGGATAATGACTATTTTTTATCCTCAGAACTAATTTGTCTCAATGCTACTTCGGCCGAGTCTCGAATAGCCGAAAACTTATTTTCTAAGGCTTGAGTCAGCATTGGAACTGCCTGCTTAGCCTCAGCGCCTATATCTCCTAATGCCTCAATTGCATTAACACGAACAACCAGAGACTCATCATTCAACAGTTGAATCAGAGCTGGCACAGCCTGTTTCGCCTCGGCCCCAATTTCTTCTAGTACCTCGGCTGCATCTCTACGAACAACTTCGTCCTGATCCTTCAAAGCTTGAATTAGGGATGGAACTGCTTCTTTGGCTTCAGATCCTATCTCTCTCAATGTATTTTCTGCATCTCTACGAACAACAACCTCATCCTGATCCTCTAAAGCTTGAATTAGGAATGGAACAGCCTGTCTGGCTGCAGGCCCGATCTCTCTCAGTGTTGATATGGCATTTCTACGAATATCACTATTCTGATCCTTCAAGGCTTGAATTAGGGATGGAACTGCTTGTTTAGCTTCAGATCCTATCGCTGCTAATGCTTGAAATGCACTGTTCCGAATTTCTTTCTCTACATATCTTAATATTTGAGCCAACTCTGGGACTGCATCTTTAGCCTCAGGTCCGATCAGGCCTAAAGGTTTTATCGCTCGCCTACGAATAACAGAATTTTGATCTGCCAGCAGTCGGACTAACACAGGAACTGACTGTCGGAAAATTGTCTGATCCTTGAGTTGTTGTTCGGCCTGTTGAGGAAGTGCATATGAGGGCAAAAATGCAGTCATAAAGGAACCGTCTCGAAAGATAAACGCGCCTTCAAGCCCCATCGGCCATTCGGGGTTAGATTGAGACTGATAAGTATCAAATGTAAATTCCCTAATTTTTTTATCGTGGCATAAAATAGCATAGATGAATTTTGTGTGCTGTTCGAAGGCTTTACTCTCGTAGGTATAGGCGGTATAGACCTCAGTCTCCATTTCAATAATTTTGGCTTTCAGATATTGGGAGCCAAACTTGATCTTCTCTATGGCATCTTCAATTGATTCTCGGACCCATTGATCAGTTTAGCCTCCGACTCCATCAGCCCTAATTGCTGGGCCAGTTTGGCTTTATTGATGGGATCGATTCGATCTAGATATCTGGACCCCATATCGGCTAGAGTTTTGGCCGATTGATGAATTAGTTTAGAGTCGGCCTGAGGATGATTTAAGTGTTGAATTAATCGGCGTTGGGGTAGAAAGTCCTGGGTCAGGAAGACGAAAATAAAGAACAGGGTAGTGATCAGAGTCAGAGAGATACGAATCTAAAGATCGTTGAGTGGACTCAGACTGAAAGGTCCAGGAAACTCCCAGATCACAGCAATGACCAGAAAACCGAACAAGCTACCGAAAGCTTGATCAATACGTTTAGCCCAATAAGGTGGGAAGCCAAGACGAAGAACCAAGAATTGAACCAGAAAAATAACAGCTTGTCGGGCCAGCAAGCCAAAAATGGGAATAATGAGAGGATTCATTGAAGTTTGATGAATAGATTCAGAGTATTAGAGATAAGATTAAGAATTAGAAAGAAAAGATAGGAAAAAAGAAATCGAGGGTGTATTTGGATGCAAGAAAGGTCAGAAAGAGTATCATTTCGGCTTTAACCAAGTATCAAAATTTGAATATCGTCGATTGATATTTTCATTAGCTGCTGATGTGCTACTTCGTATTTCTTCTCGGTCCTTGCCTAGTGATTCTTGTAACTTTGCAATTTGTTCGTCTTTTTTAGCTAATTGATCAATTATGATGCCAATAATTTGAGCCAGGCCGTTTAGAATTCGTTGGATAGATATTATGATCTTATATTCTACTTAACTGATTGAATTTGTGTTTGTTGATCAACCAAAATCACTGTTCATTGACCACACATCGAAACCCATTGTCTTCGAATCTCCTAATTGGCAGACAGCGGCCGAGGACTCGATTACTTACGGGCAAGTAAAATATGCTTAGTTGGTAGGAACCTCCGCGTACAACCTTCCAGTATCCGACGGTATATTGGTGAATTCCCTGATCGCTTTCGTACCAATCTTGGCACCATTCCCATACATTTCCAGCCATATCGTGTAACCCGTAGCCATTAGGCTTTAAACTGGCTACAGGTGCAATTTGCCTATCCCACTTATCTTTGCCTCCAACCCCCTTAAAGTTCGAATAATCACGGGCAAAACCTTCATCATTGCCCCAAGGATAGATTTTTCCTAATAAGCCACCTCTAGCAGCAAACTCCCATTCGTTCTCGTATGGCAATCGTTTTCCTGCCCATACTGCATAGGCTACAGCATCATGCCAACTTACATAAACCATTGGGTGTTTATCTGTAGGCGAGCACTCGTCTATCAAGTCCCAATCGATTGGTTTTGTATTTTTGTATCCCGCAGATTGCAGAAATTGCTTAAACTGACCCACCGTAACCTCAGTGGTATCCATCCAAAAAGATTTAGTGGATTCCGAAGAAGGAATGTAAGACATTTTAGATCCGTCTTTCTGCCAAATAATTTTATTGGAATCAATTTTTTTTAGTTCTCGTACATTTGCGATGATCGGTAATTCCTTGTCATCTGCTCCAACCAAAGAAACAAAAATAAGAAATAAAATACACTGGAATCTTCGAATCATAAAACTCTCATCTTTTCCTATTGTATCCAGGATTAAAAGACAAATAGAAAATAGATACTTTATTGAAAGATTGATTATATCTATGTTGCGGCCCGTTACGTTTAAAAGTCCGTAGTAACCTTCTTATCTGTGTAAATTTACCATCTTGTAGACCTAGAGGTTAATCTCAATCTCTTATATTAGGTGAGTGAATGGTCCTTGTCGCCTAAGAGTCTACAAATGATTTCTGGCGTCTTTGTAACTTAGCACTCGTCTAGTAGACCGAGGCCCATTTCATCTTACCTGTCCGAAATCTGTCAAGTGGGATAAACTGAGGTGTGGTGAAAAATTAGCGTCTTTCGTACAAGCAGAAACAACTGTTAAGTCAAAATGGGGACAGATAAGTGCTGGTATGGTGTTTGCTTAAAGCGAATCCAGCAATTGCATCTGCTCAGCAGTAAATTCAAAATCCAAAATATCGATATTTTGTCGCAAGTGAACTTCAGAACCTGACTTAGGAATAATAATAGCACCTTGATTCATTGCCCACTTGAGAGCGATCTGAGCACTCGTTTTACCTTGCTGATTTGCAATACCAGCCAAAATAGGACTTTGCAGTAAGCTACCCTTTCCTGGACACCAGCCTGAGCCTAGTGGACAATAAGCCATGACGGCAACATTAGCGCTCTGACAAGTATCCAATAAAGAGGTCGAGACATTTTCTGTACAAATTGAGTCTGGTAGATGGAAGTGAATTTGATTGACAGAAATTGGAACCGTTGATAGCGTTTGCGCCTTATGAAGTAAGTCTTGGTCGTAATTACTAACTCCAAGGTGACGAACTTTTCCCTGGCGGTAAACTTCGTTGAATGCACTCAGAGTTTCTTCTAATGGCGTAATATTAGTCGGTTCATGCCTAGCTCGGATATGCGCATCACTTGGCCAATGAGTTAGTAGTAAATCGACGTAATCTACCTGTAATTGATTGAGAATTTGCCCGCATTGTTCAATCACTCCGTCATAGTTTAGGTTGTCACGCCATATTTTAGTCGAGATAAAGATCTCTGACCTCGGTATACTACTTTGCCGTAATGCGCGTCCAATAGACGATTGGTTTCTATAAGCCCATGCTGTATCGATTAACCGATAGCCAATATCTAGCGCCCACCGAACTGCCTGCTCACAATTATCCTCTAATAATCCAGCCGTACCTAAGCCAATAGCTGGACAGGACTCCCCTCCTACTAACTTCACATACCTCATTTTATTTTTCCAAATCTTTACAGCCTCAATCAGGTAATCATCAAAAACGAAACTACTTTTACATTTTGAAATGGAACTTCTGCAAAATTGTTTTCTTCTAACTAGAAGAAAACAATTTTTGGTTCAAACTGGCTAAAAGTCCTGATATCACCAATTGAGACAGTTTCTTTGCTGGAATGAAAGGACATCATTGTTCATTATCTCAATCATTCACAACGAACACGAAATTATATTGGAGTTTCAATGAGAAATCAAAAACTAAATTTATAAATTCAGATCTAAGTAAACCATAATTGGTAGAGACAAATGAAATGGGTGCGAAACAACACAAAAACAGTTAGCTATAGAAGTTTGCCTTATGCTTTCTTAGCGGTTATTCTCAGTAAAGTGGCAAAGAAGTGAACATTCTTGTCCGTCCTTGACAGGATACATAGGTTGTGCGATAATCCCCCGTTTCCGGCTAGAAAATAAAGTGACTACTTTCCTTGAGCCACGTCGTTTGGCTTTTCACACCCCCGAAAAAAAAATTATATATATACAAATTTGCGCTGGGATTAGTTCCTACATCCTATGTGGGTGCCGAATGAAATTTACTGTGTAACATTGGTGTGCTTGGACTTTTAATTTTCGTTAAGTTACTACAGGATTTGGCTTGATTATTTATACATAATTCTGAATACAGTTTTGATCAATAAATGAATATCGTTAAAAAAATTGCGAAAAATTACACTGATAGTCAGGAATTGGGTCAGGTTTTTAGGATTGCCTTACCAATTTTGCTCTCTAATGGATCGTTGACTGTTATGCACGTCACAGATCGGCTTTTCTTGTCTAAAGTGGGTCAGGTTGAAATCGCCGCCCAAATGAGTGGTGGCATGACAAGCCACGTTTTAGTGTCTTTTTTTATCGGTTTAATTGGATATGCTTCTGCGCTGGTGGCTCAATATTATGGAGCCAATCAGTTTCAGAATTGCACTAGATCCATTATTCAGGCACTTTACATTGCTTTAGTTAGTTATCCATTACTTATTCTATTCATTCCGCTTATAAAATATGTCTATATTTGGACGAATCAAGAAAAAGAACTATCGACATTAGCATTACTCTACGCAAGAATGATGTTGATGGGGTGTATTTTTTTTCTCATTAAAACTGCAATAGCAAGTTTCTTTATTGGTATCGGCAAAACTACAATTATTTTAATTGCTCACGTAGCTAGTACTGTTTTAAATATCCCTTTGAATTTCGTTCTTATTTTTGGGAAATTGGGCTTTACTCCATTAGGTATTCAGGGAGCTGCATTAGCTACAATTTTTGCAAGTTGTGTCAGTCTTATCATTTTATTATTCTTTTTTTGGAATGAAATTTCCCAAGGAGAATTCAAGGTAAGAAGATTATTAAAGATCGATAGAGAAATTATAGGAAAGCTAGTTTTGTTCGGGATTCCTGCTGGAATTGGGCCATTTCTTAATTGGTTTGCCTTCAATATTTTTTTGCAAATGATGCACTCTTATAGCGTCGACACAGCAAGCGGGGCAACAATTGCATTTACGTGGGATAGCGTTGTCTTTTTACCGTTTGTTGCTTTTGGTATGACCGCTAGAACCATGGTTGGTCAAAAATTAGGTGCAAAAAATAAGGATGATGCAGAAAGAATGACTTATTTAATAATGGGAATCAGTATTTTATACGGTTTGGTGATGATTCTAGTTTTTAATGTTTTTACTAATTTTCTTTCTTCAATTTTTGTTTCTGGTTTTCAAGATTCTAACGGAAATTCACAACATATATCTAATGTTATGCTTAGAATGATTTCTTTATATACTATTGCCAACTCGTGTAAACTTATACTCGGTAATTCGCTACAGGTAGCAGGAGATACTTTTTGGGTAATGTGGGTTTCAATAATCATTCACTGGGGAATGGCTATCTCAGTCATTTTATTAGTGAAATTTTTCCACGCCAATCAATATGTTGCATTCTCGACCTTGATCGTGATGAATAACCTAGATTTCCTTACTCGACTATACAGATATAAAAGTGGTAAGTGGCGCGACATCAACTTGATAGATTGATTTTTTCTACACATAAAGATCCATCCTGAGACAAACAGTCCATTCTAAACGAGAAATTTCATGATCAATAAATGGTTGTATTTCCTTCTGACTAAAAAACACTCATTTATTGATTAATCGATGATCTTCAGGTAGGGTTTCGATTTCTGTATAGGGGAAGTTTCTCTATTAGTGGCAAATGCATCGCATATGCAGGATAAGTTATCGATAAAATCCGCCCACGGATCTTCGCTGTTTCGGGATTTTTCTCTAGCCCATATGAGCGCTTGTTCATATAAATTGTTATTTGGTCGATATACTTCAATTACTTTTTTACTTTTCATTTAATGAGTGATATTTCCTATTTTGATCCAGTGTGGGTAGGTATGATAAGATGGGCTTATTCATATCTCAGGATAGATGATTGCTTCTCTCCAAAGTTCTAAAGATTTATGACATACTCAGTGTGAATAACTTAGTTCAATGCGAAATTTAATGTTTTACTGTTATTGAATTTGTTGTACGATAACCAAATCTTGCGAGCTCTAGGCGCTCATTGAGCATTAATTGTGCCTAATAAAATTAGGCGGTAGACTAATCAGTTATTTGTAATAATATCTGTAAGTGATGAATAACGTACCGAATCGAGTCAATTATTCATCACTTATTTGCTGGAATAATCAGCATCGTGGGGGCAAACGGTCTTACATTTTGAACAACTTTGAGTTGTGTGAATAAGTGGAAACAACCATAGATAAAGTAGATTTTGTAAAGCTTATTTAGTTGTCTAATGATCAACTTATATCCCGTTTTTTTGATTCCGTTGTTTTCTCTAGATCGCTTATAAATTCGACCGCCAAGAAACTCATCTACATAAAATTTGTTAGAAAGATTCTTTTTATCATTTTCATTTCATTTGTGATCCTTAGGAACCATCGACTCATTAGAAGTCTCAGTGTCCCATCTGCAAAACATGAATAACGAAGGAAAACTGATCCAACATGGAAGAAAACCCTTACGCGAATTATAAACTTTGTCCCAATTGTGACTTTTCAGGTATTACATTTGGGTATTCACCCATTTGATTCTCTAATTACTAGATGGGAAGTCATTAATTTCAAGTGTAAGATACAATGGATTTGTCAAGGCAAGATCCATAATAATACAGATGCATTTAGTTGCGTCCCTAGTAAATATGATGATATGTATGAGTGATTGTCTATCCTGTCAACTTTTTAGGTTTAGTCTTGGGACCAATTTACGGCCGTACCATGAATTTAACATTGGTTCTATTATTTGATTTAGATATGTCTAATAATGAATGTCCAATAATACGATTTGTTTCTATCGAAGGATATTTGTTCGACAAAAGACACCCCAGATAATAATGCAATTCCATTTTAAATGGTAACAGCAGCTAACTATTACGGTGTTAGTTATTCAATCATCTAAGTGAGAAGTACGATGCTGCCTCAGTTTTTCAGAATGTGCGTTGTCTTGATTTCTCTAGTCTGTTTATCAGGCTCAATCAGTGATAATGTCTTAGAGAAGAATGTACAAGCTGTAGATATTCTACTTCTATCGTTTGGAACCCTGATTACTCTAGTTATGTCCGCTTTCTATTCTGGGTCTGAAACTGCATTAGTTTCGGTCGATAAAGGGTTTATCGACAAAAAATCGGATGAAGGAAACGAACGGGCTAAGATAATCAAGACACTAACAGATTCGAGTGATCGTATGTTAGGTATGACCTTAGTTGGTACGAATATCGCCAATGTTGCCACAGCCCAGTTGGGTTTAATTTTGGTCTTAGCTTTGATTGGATATTCGGAGACAATTGCTACTTTACTTGATCGATGGGAAATTTCTCCTGTTTCGGTTGCTACCCCTATTACCACGTGTTTCGTTTTACTATTTGGTGAGGTTATACCCAAAATTCTCTTTCGAAATCAGGCAAACAAACTAGTTTTGAGGTACGCCCACTATCTACGAATTTCAGACCTCATCTTCCGACCAGTTGTGATAGTGATTACTCAATTCCCACGCTTATTAACTCGACACATTAGTCAAAGCCGACAGAATGCTAATATCAGAAGAGAAGAACTCAGGTTGGTAGCAAAGATAAGTGAAAAGTCGGGGACCATTGACAGCGAACAGCGGCGGATGATTCATGATGCTCTCGATTTTCAACACCAACAGGTAGGACAAATAATGGTTCCGTTGGTAGAAATGGTAGCTGTCGAAACAGGAACTACGATCGAAAGCTTTTTGTCTATTGCCTCAAAATCTGGTTACTCAAGAATACCAATATATAAAGATAGAATCTTTAATATTGTTGGGATCGCCCACATTTTAGATGTGATCTACTCTACAAGACCAGATTCAACAGATTCATATCAGATCGTCGATGATCTGATGAATGCTGATCTTAAATATGTACCAGAATCTCAACCAATTCACTCGTTACTACAAGATTTAAAAGCAAGTCCGAATATGATGGCTTTCGTGGTTAATGAATATGGTGGGATTGTTGGTTTTGTCACGGTGGAAGATTTAGTTGAAGAAATTGTCGGTGAATTTACGGATGAGCGGGACAGTAATCACCAAATCCGCAAAATTGACGAAGACGTGATTGAGTGTGACGGTCGCACCACTATTGATAACCTGAACGATTCATTTGATTTAGGTATTCCAACTGGAGATTACGAAACCATATCCGGTTATATCTTAGATAGAGTAAAAAGATTACCTGCAGTTGGTACCCAGATCGATACTGAATCTATCATCATCACGGTTACTGAGGCGAACGACCGTGCCATTAAACAAATCAGAATTCGAAAAAATCATGTCTGATTATACTCTAGCTGGGAGAATGATGTAGAACCGTTCAATTACTCCCGGCTAGAGTGCCGTCTGCCGGCAAAATTACTTTGGTTTCATATTCTTAAGACGAGTCAGACCTTATCTGGCAATACCAATACCTCATCGATTCGTCGGTTTTCGATTACTTATATGTATTGATTGGACAGCCAAATCTCGACCCAATATTACGAAGTCAGCAATTTTCCCGATCTCGATACTACCCAACTGGTTTTCATAACCAATGATTCGGGCTGGAGTTAAGCTCGCCATTTTAATTACTGTCTCTAGGGGCAGTCCAGTCAACTGGTAGAATGTCCTAACATGATGATCCATGCCGGTGGAACTAGAAGCTAAGCTCTTACCATCTAGTGTTAAACCAACCTGGTCTCGGTGTAGAAAAGATTGTCCATTTTGTTTGGGTCCAAAGATATACTCTCCATCTGGCATATCAAGAGCTCGATTGCAGTCAGTTACGATGGCCAATCGATTTTCTCCCTTGATTTTGTAGGCTAGTTGAAGCAGGCTAGCAGACAAATGTTTTCCATCAGCGATTACTTCTGTTGTCAATTGATCAAAGAATAGTGCTGCTTCAAGGACCCCACCCTGCATCGGATATGTTTGGGTTTGGCGGAGTTTTGACTTGTCCGACATAGAACAAAAGAGATGATCAACATGCTGAATTCCCCATCCTAAAGATAACTCAAATTGCTCAAAAGTCGCTAATGAATGACCGACACAAAGTATAATATTTCGATCCTTAGCAGCCTCAGCAAAAGTTTTGCTCTGAGGTAATTCAGGTGCAATCGAAGCTTTTATAATCACGTCAGAGAAGGCTAAATAATCATTCAAGGTACCCGTGTCTGGAATTTGGTATAGAGCAACCGGGTGGCAGCCAACAGCTTGCTTATGAAAATATGGGCCGTAGAGATGTGCGCCTAGAACTTGAGATGACGATTCCTCTAATTTGCTTGAAGGCTTGTTTCTAAATTTGTCTACTAGTGATAAAAATGTGCAGACTTGATCTGGATGAGCTACCGTTGAGGTGCAAACTAGACGAGTCGTTCCATGTTTACCATGAGTCTTGAGAACAGTCTCAAAAGCGTCACTAGTTCCGTCCATGAAGTCTGCTCCACCTCCACCATGAACATGCAAATCAATGAAACCTGGACAAAGATAATTTCTGTCCAAGTCAATGATTGTTGACAGGTTTGATTCGACTTTTTTATTTGGATTGAGAAATTCTGAGCTAGTTGTAGTTCCAATTTCGTGGATTAACCCATCTCTTACTACAACGGAAGCATTAGGTATAATCTTATCTGGTAGAACAACTTTCCCATTGACAAATATGGTGTCTCTATTTGTTTGCATATCGATTTATAGATGTGGGTTAACATCTTTTAAATATTCTGTTAGCATACAATAAATTCCTCGTTAATGGCTAAATAATTTAAGAGAGAAGAAACCCTAATCACCTTGTTAAACTGAAGAATTTACTGCTTCCGTTCAGCCAGATAATTTCATCTCCTACATTAAATGTTACATAGAAACTTATTCAAATCTGGATTATTCTTCTTAGTGACAATTTACCTAGTTTGGTTAGAATAAATATCTTCACACTTCTGGGGTATATATATGATTGTGATATTTTTGAAAAATCAGGAAAGGGAAACAATATGAGTGTACGATCCATCTTTTTCAAAAGAATATATAAAGGAGGCGATCGGATTTCTCCCTTTATATTATTGTTGTATTTTTTAACTTGGGTCGGGTGCCAAATATCCACAAAAGACGAATCCTTAAAGGATGTTTCAATGAGAATTGTATCATTGAATGATGATGGATCAGCATGGGTTGAATGTGAAAATAATTCTTACCTTGATCAATTTCAGAGGGGTAATGTCCTGGTTGTAATCGAACGGGAAATGAGTCAGACTAAAGCTATCTTGCTGGTTAAGTCTGTACGGAAGATGAATCAAGGAAAGAACTGGGCTATGGTACAAGCTTTGCAAAATAGGAAAAGTGAAAAAGGTTTGGATTGCCAAATCATCAATTCTAAGGGAGAAAGATACAAACCAGTTCCTACAAGTATAGAGATCAAGAAAGGCCAAGATCGTTTAGATTATATAAATTCTGTAACTGACTCGCCCAATAACGAAACGATATCTATAGGTGATCAAGTAGAGTATCACTCTAAAACATTCAATCAAAAGGATTTTAAAATTTGGTTTTGATAAGATATTTTTAACTGCCTTATTAACTGACAAGAATCAGGCAGTTATCCAGTTACTTTCAAAATTTCTTTCTATTATATTTGATCACATATACGAGCTAGGTGAGTGCAGAAGTGTTGACTCCCATTATTTGTATTCAACCAAATTTCAAGTATAAATCTACTGTGTGAAAAATGATTTAGAATGCAATCTTTTATCTTCACTGATTTAAAACGAATGTAGTAACTATATTAGTCTCAATAGTAGTGTAATAACTGCTATAATAAATTGGTATCAGAAGCACACACCCGATTACCTGATTAATACGATTATGGACACTAATCCCGTCGTTATAATATTTTATTTGTTGATTAATATATTTAAGGAGTTTTAAATGGCTTCACAACCAAACATAATCTTCATCCATTCAGAAAGTATGGATGGTCGAAAAATGGGCTGCATGGGACACCCAGCCATGCAAAATGCCACACCTAATATTGATCGACTCGCTAACGAGGGCGCAATTTTTACCAATGCCTATACGAACTCTCCTGTATGCACTCCCTCACGTGCAAGTATGTGGAGTGGAAAATACCCGAACTATGATGATTGTTGGAATAACCATGAAGGTTTAGAGCCAAGCACCCCAACTTACCAAGATACGTTCGAGAGTTCGGGCTATCAAACATCTGCCATTGGCCCTATCGATTATGCTTACGGTCAACACTCTATTCGTGATCGAATTGGTTCTTGGACGCGTTCGGCAAATATCCGACGTCCACTTTGCCGAACGCCCCTACCAAAAGTTGTAAATGATGGAGAAGCAAATAGAAGAGACTGGAATCGTACCTATCAAGCGGTCGAACAACTACATCAATATGCTAATTCTGAACGTCCATTTTGGCTTTATCTGACTACAGGGCTAGTACATCCAGCATTTACCGCGGAACAACGCCATATGCGACTGATTAATGAGGCTGAAATTGATATTCCATCTACACTTATGTCAATCGAAGACACAAAAAATCAAGCTATTGCTTATCAACGCATAACAAAAAATTGTGACAAACAATTTTCAGAAAAAATGGTTCACCAAATTCGACATATATATTTCGCTATGATTGCGGCTCTTGACGAAATGGTCGGACGCGTATTACAAACGATTGAAGAATTAGGCCTGCGCGATAATACCTATGTCATTTTTTCCAGTGATCATGGTGAAATGGCTGGAGATCAGAACCAAATTCTCAAGCGATCAATGTATGAAGCCTCTACTCATGTTCCTCTAATTGTTCGAGGACCTGATATAAGAAGAGGAAAAACTATCGATACACCTGTTTCTCTCGTCGATCTATATCCAACCTTTATGGATATGGCTGGCATAAACTATACTGATTTTGCTAATCGACTTGGTTATCCTAACATGCTTGATGGTGAATCATTAATGCCCCAAATGACTGGAAATGTGAAACGTAAAAGAGACTGGGCTATGTGTGAGTACCATGGAGATCGGTGTGCTACTGGTACTTTTATGATTCGGCAAGGTGATTGGAAATATGTTAAGCATATCGGATTTGAATCCGAACTCTTCAACATCACCAAGGATTCCGATGAAACTACGGATCTTATTGAAATAGAGGCAAATAGGGCTGATCAATTAGATCAAGTTCTTACCAGTAATTTTGCCTGCCAAGAAATTGATGATCGTGCCAAACAATACGACAAAGAAAGTTTCATGGCTTGGAGTGAAAAGGCCAAGGCTAATGGAACCTATCATGAGACTATGGCATCAGTCTACAGTGGTTTCGACCGACTATGTATAGAAGATATTAGTCCTTGGACTAATGAAAATGAACAGAAGATTGGGGCATGGCTAGGAATATAATTCAACCATAATTAGGTTGACGTCCAGTTTTATGGGGAAGAAATTTATTTAAAAAGAAAAATTTCTTTAGTTGAATTGACTTAATGATTAGTGTGCAGAAATTGCTATTAAATAAGAAATTAAGATGTGGGCTCAATAATTTATAATCTCGTCTATTAATTTATTGAACAGAGAAACGAAATTGGTCTGTAAATTTTCTGTTCTAGGTTATGTGTCTATTAATTACTATTTTATGCCAACTTGTTTGGGGATGATCAGAACCTCGTTTTTTATTTTGCTCGAATCAATATAAAAAGATTCAGTTCAAATTAGGCGTTTATGTTTAATGTTCGGGAGTGGAAACCTTTATTTATCGAGCATAAACCGTTACTTGTTTGTTTAAGTCACTTCGCACCTATTGAAATTAAGGCAATTACACTGGGACCAGTTGTAATTTCAAGAAATAAGATAGATGAAGTTACTAAAAATCACGAAGCAATTCATTTTCAACAATATCTTGAAACTCTCTTTGTTGGATTTTTGATACTTTACTTGTGGGATTGGTTAATGGGGTTACTCAAATACCGGGACGGTCGATCGGCTTACTTTGCAATTAGAGCAGAACGAGAAGCCTATCAAAATCAGCACAATTTAAACTACTTAAAGGTCGATAGAACAAGATGGAGTTGGCTGAAATAGAAGACGGTGGAATACTGTTGAATCAGGAAGGCTTACACTATCCATCTATTAACCACTTTATATTTTAATTGTTGGTGCTTGTTATCAACCTAAATTTGATTCAAAATTTATACCTAATTAGGGAATTATCTTTGATAATTTATGAGTGATCGATATTCTATTAAAAGGGAAGTGTGGTATCTTCGATTTGAGGAAATATCAACTACATTGACAACCAAGAAAGATACTGATGCTAATAATATCTGGTAATAACAAAGGACAATGATATGCTTACCATCAGCAATATATTCTTCGGTAAGTGGGTTTGAGAGTTCGATTTATTTGTAATAGCATTGGCGGCAATTCTTATTCAACGAATCTCAAGCAAGAATCTTGAACATAGGAGCATTGCTGTGACTAATCTTAGGCTACCATTAATCTTTGTTCACCTGATCCTGACCAGCTTCACTCTTGCTACTCATTTGGTTATGTCTGAGACTAAATCTACCACGAGAATCCACTCTGTTACTGACATATCCCACACTTTCTCTTTTTACTTTGATGGCCGGTTCGCATCCAATTACATTCAACCAATCGGTGGAATAGATGCTCGCAACTGGGCAACTCTCCACAAATGCGATTTATCTAATATAAATCTATTAATACTACAAACAGAGTCATCTCCTTGCCCATACCTAAGTCAGGATATTCAAGTAGTTAGAAAATTTCTAGACGGTGGTGGTGGTGTATTGATCTTAGGAGATCATTCTCCCTTTCGAAACGAAAACGTCTACCCTCTCAATGAAGTCGCCAAATCATTCGGAGCTAAATTTATCGATCATCATGCCAAACATCCACTTAAACCAACTCAAGAACTGGAAATAGTAGGTTTGGAGACATATAATGGCAAGATCATTGATTTAGAAGATGAATCGATCTGGAAAATTCTGATTCGTGATGCTGAGTCACACATCGTGATGGCACAAAAACCCGTGGGCAAAGGACAAGTCTTATTGGCGTCTCGCGCTCTAGCGGGAAGACAACCAAACGCAAAAGACCCCATCAATTCTGGTATGTGGCAGTCATTGTTGGTCAAGCTGGTAAGTGGGAAACAGATTGATCCAACCAGATTGCCGAAAGGAACAATGCCAGAAAATATCGTAAATAGAAACGGACTCCAAATACAATATTCTGATTATCTTGAACCGATGTCGGAAACGATTTTCGAAATTTACCGTAAAAGTCGACCATTTCTTGAACAAATAATCGGGGTGCCTCCGACTCGAGGTATGCTCAAAAAATTGATACTTCTTCCGACCGGTGGTGGTGGATTTTCCAGTGGTGTGGCAATTGGTATCGGGGTCTGGTGGGGAAACTTTCCTGAACAACGATATGGTATGGTGGAACTTCTAGGACATGAAGCAACTCACTCATGGGTTCTTCCCTTTGCTGAACCAATGTGGAACGAAGGCTTGGCAACTTATGTAGGCATTCTACTCGGACGAGAATCTGGTTTAGGTAAAGAGGCTGATGTAAAACTCGAAAACTGGATCAGCAAAGCGAAACGCTATGATCCCCAAATGAAGATTTTTGATCTCGTAAACGATAAAGAGGCTCCACATGTAGTCAAAATGGGAAAACCAATGTGGATTTTTGAGGAATTACGTAAAGAAGAACCACAAATCATCAGTAGATACTTCCAAGCCAAAAGAAGGATGATTGACCCTGATAGACAGAATTCTTATACCGCTGATGATTCTGTAGCAGTCTTAAGTAATGCTGTAGGACGGAACTTATTTGACTGGTTTCTTAAACTAAATATTAATGTTGATCCTTCACGAACGAAAATTGAATTTCCTCAATAGGATGGATACAGCCAATAAAA
>JACLAC010000588.1_pt1 | contig 43880 bp, 41 predicted proteins | sample 8027881 | NCBI WGS metagenome assembly JACLAC01 (sample SAMN15725517, study PRJNA655200) | protist metagenome | isolation source: fluorescence activated cell sorting (FACS) single amplified genomes of... | place: Spain: Blaines Bay Microbial Observatory, Mediterranean Sea | collected 2016-01-19 | reverse complement strand
GCTGCGTTGTCGTGCCGGTGGCAAACAACTATCTTTTAAGGAAATGTTTTCGTTTCCCGTGCTGGTAGTTTTCGGTTGTTTTTGAAAACCAAATTCTTGTGCTACATCGTCATTTGTATGGCGATTTCTTATCCGGTGGTTTCTGGTGAACCCGCTGAGTTGGCAGCCTCGGTGATGAGGATACGAGCTGAATTTGATCGCCTTGATGGAGATCAGGATGAGCGGTTGAATCTTGATGAGTTTTTGCAGCTGCGCGAAAACAAAGCGGAGTTGACTCGCGACTTTGCACTTTATGATTTTGATCATTCCAGTGACTTGAGCCGAGCAGAGTTTTCATCAGTTTCAGGGCTTTCTCCAGCTTGGATTCGAGGGAGCATCCCCGATCCCCTGACTGATCTGCTGGAAAATGCTGTGTCTGCTCTCGATGAGTCTTACGATCAGTGGAACAAGCGTCCCAGTGAATATGTGAATTCTCATAGTTTTGTTGCCAACTTCATTGGTTCCATCTCACCCGAGGGGAAAAAGTTTGTCACTGGGAGGATTCTGCGGCAAGCGGATCCAGATGGAGATGGGCAGATGAATCGTGCCGATGCACGCAAGTTTTTGACTTACCAATTGGGGATGTTCTGGGGCGAAGGACATGAGATTCGAGAACCAACCGGTAGGGTACTCAGACTTGATCGCTTTCTGGTTGCGGATATTAACAATGATGGCTCCGTGACACTTGAGGAGTTTACAAGTCACGGCTGGGATGCACGTTCGAAACAGGATTTTGTGCGATTGGATGTAGACGAAGATGCACGCATTACATTTCGCGAGTATCGGGATTATCGAGACGCCGAAAATTATTTTGATGCCGTTGAATGGTTCAGAAAATCGGATGTCGATTTAAGTGGCTTTCTGGATATCGTAGAGATTGAGAAGGCAGCAGAAGAAGAACGGAGGCATCTGGTCGCGTCCACGATTCCAGCGTTTGATCAGAATCGTGACCAGCTCTTATCTCTACAGGAGTTTCGTGTTTCTATGCTAGGCAATAGGAATTACCCCTGGGCGACGCGTCCTGTTGATTTGAATCGAGATGGCGTGCTTTCCTATGACGAGTTCATCTTTCACAAAACAGACTTGTTCCAATTGCAGCGTCGTTACTATTTTCATCGCCTTGATCGTAATCGAGATCGAAGGCTGACACCTGATGAGTTTGAGTTCAACGAAGCGAAGCCAAATGCCGTTCGAATTGAAAGCACTGATGGTCAAACCAGCGTCGTGATTTTTCAGGATGAGAAATTCCCCGTCCTTGGCTTGCCGGATGTTTCACCAGATGGAACACGAATGCTATTTCATCGCATATCAAACGACCCGAAGGTCGCTAGCGAGATTGTGCTATCGGATTTGAAGGGCGAAGTGATTACTGAACTGTGCAGTGGCAGGCAGCCCTCGTGGTCGGCTGATGCGAGTCAATTTGTTTGTGCGAGAACGGTTGGCGAGGGCAACGCTGGGAAACAGATTTGGGTGATGGCGGCTGACGGCAGGGGAGGAAGTTCTATCGGCCAAGGTACATCACCACGTTGGTCACCGGACGGAAAGAGTATCGCGTTTTTGCGTGACAATGGCATTGTGCTTTACGATACGAAAAAAAAACAATCGCGAGTGCTCGTAGCAAGGGAGGGCCATCGTTACACAAGTCTGGGCAAAACATTGGTCTGGGAACCGGGCAGTCAACGTTTGGCATTGCTCGCTACACGACCGAATTTCACGGAACTGGTGCTTGTTTCCGTTCCAGACGATTCTGGTAAGCGAAGGCCGATTCAAACGACACCCGAGAAGACAGACGGCGGAGCTAAGGACGGGGAAGTGACACTGGAGCCGCAGCGAGGTTTTGCTTCCTGCCGTAGTGCGGGGCAACTGTCCTGGGGAGCTAATGGCATCTGTTTTGCAATCATACCAATGACGGCCACAAAACCCGCTATGAAAGCATCACTTCAGTTGTGGGTGCCAGACTCGAGTGGGGGCGTTAAATCTGTTCCACCCATTTCGCAGGACTTTGTCTGGAAGGCAGCATCTCTCGAGAAGAATAGGAAGTGGTACGTCGGCGTCTCCGAGCACTGAATGCTCTGGTAGTATTGCTTCGATCTTTGGTCTTTTAAGACTTGCGATTCCCGGCCAAGAGTCTGAAATTTTTTGCCGATATGGAGGTACGCCGGACCGAATTGGACTCACAGTGGTTGCTCGTTGTTTTGTAGTGTGAGAGGAACGTCGTCCCTCAAAATTGAATTTTCGTTCGTCTAAGTCAATGAATCGACCAATTTTCGATGCTAGCAGCGATCCTCGCCGACAGGATTCGGCCGCATCTGCGGAGGCCGTTGGTGATTCTGCAGGTAGGGGAACAATGCAGGGAACGGGGGCTTCACCGAGTGAGCAGAAAGTCCCGTTTCTTGGCATACATTTCAAATGTTGCAAAACATATGGAAGAATCTATCGGAGCCCCTTACGTCTCGTTTATGAAGGTCATTGCCCGAAATGCCGCGGTCTGCTGACGGTTCCCATTGGTCCAGGTGGGCTTGATTCCCGGTTTCTTTCGGCACAGTAATTCAGAGCCTGCTTAACCATGGCTCGAAACAAAGGCATTCCTCGCGTCACTACTCAGTTGCTGCGTCTGCCCGATCAATGCGAATAGCAAGGGCAGCAAATAGGTTTTGGATTTGGGATTTGGGATTTGGGATTTTGGATTTGGGATTTGGGATTTTGGATTTTTTGATTGTTGTGTCCAAGCAGGGGGCGTTCCAAAGCTTGAGTCGAACCAAGTCGTTAATCCAATACTGTAAGTTTGGGAGAATGCTTGTCAGGGTGGCATCGGGCTTTCGCAAGGCCGGTCCGTTTTGATACTGTCCGCTCAGGTGAATCGCTTGGTGAGCATGCTTTTGTGTTTCACAGGTGCGTTTCATGGGCATGGGCACAAAACGATCCAAGCATGTTGGGTGAATACAAAGTCAGTCGATGCACGCGGCAGTGCCATCATTTGAAACGCCCCCTTCGGGAGGGTGAGTGGTACTACTCTGTCGTATTGGAATCAGGCGATGACTTTGTGCGGCAAGATTATGCAGCTGAAAGTTGGGGTGAGCCACCTGAGGGTGCTGTGGGTTGGTGGAAATGCCGTATGCCGACCTCTGATGAAAAGAAAATGGTGCTCGCGCCAATTGAAGTATTGACTGATTTGCTGCGGCAAATGGGTAGCCAGCCTGACAAAGCCAAGAGTCGTTACCTGCTTGCTTTAATGCTGATGAGAAAGCGTGTGATTCGCCCAGTTGAGCTAGAAGACCAACACGCTGATTTGCTACGAATCGAAGTGATTGCCACCGGAGCCGAAATCGATATTCCGGTTTGCGGTATCACTCGCGGTGAGTCGGAACAACTTCGCGAAGAACTAGACGAACTGTTGTATTGCGAAGCGGAAGAAATGGAAGTCGGTGATCAGGAAGTCGGTGATCAGGAAGTCGGTGATCAGGAAGTCGGTGATCAGGAAGTCGGTGATCAGGAAGTTGGGGTTCCGGAAAATGGGGTTCCGGAAAATGGGGCTCCGGAGGCCGAAACCGCCCAAGAGGAGTAAAGGTGACCAGCAGTCAAGTCGTGAGCAGGTCACTGCGAACGGCGCCGTCATCCGATGCTCGAACATATCGTCAATAATGAAACATTCAGCGGCAGAGAAAGCTCTGCTGAACACCGAAATTTGAGTGCAGGGATGCGATTACTCAGCTGGTTCGGAATATTTTTTATATGCTTTGTCTCGGGCGGTGCCACTTGCGCCCCGAGAAGTGCGCCCATGCCGTTTCCACCCCCGCCAACGGTGCTGAATGAAACCCCATCGCTTGAGCAGATTGCCAGCGTTGTCAATCGAAGTCAATCCATTCGTCAGTTGAGTACGAACTCGGCGACAGTGAAAATGCTTAGCGTGCCAAGTTTGCCGCGTCTGAATGCAACCATGCATGTTGAACGTGATAAGAATTTTCGGCTGCGTGCCAGTTTGCCAATTGTGATGGGCGCTGGCATGGACATGGGCAGTAACGACGAAGTGTTCTGGTTTGAGATACCGGAAGGTATGTCAAAAACACTTTATTATGCGCGGCATGATCAGTATCGTCAGCAGTTGGCACGTGCCATTCTGCCTGTAGATCCATCGTGGGTGATGGACGCTCTGGGGCTGGTGCAAATTGATCCGACGAATGTGGATGCTGGTCCGGTTCAAAGGCCTGATGGGCGGTATGAGATTAGCAGCATGATCCGCATGCCTAACGGAATCTATCATCGAATCTGTTTTATCGATCCGAAAGCAGGCCACGTGACCGACCAGTATCTCTATTCCCCTTCGGGACAGTTGATTGCCGAGAGTCATGCGTCGCAGCACAAATACTATGAGCAATTTCAATGCAGTCTGCCCCATGTCGTGGAAATCAAGCTGACACCCAATCTTGGCCCTCCTTTGGAGATGAAGATAGACGTGGGTGCATACACCGTGAATCAGTTGTTAACCGGTGAGGCAAACGTCTTCGCAATCCCAACGTCGGCATCCAATATGGTTGATTTGACCACACTTTCTTCCGAAGCGGCGGCGGCAGGGCAGGCGTTACCCGGCAGTCCCGTTAACTACAGCGCACAGGGTAACCCAGGTTATCCACTGCGTGGTGCGTTTCGCTAGGTTGTGGCTCAAGCAGGTTGGAGTGATTGCCATTCCGCTTTTGATAGAGGTGAATGCTTGCTCAGAAGTGAGATTGGCTTGAAGTCTGCTGCTCACGATCGCTGTGAACCATGCGTTCCGCGAGTGCTGGTAGCGTTGTGGTCGCAGTCCAGTCAAGTATTTTCTTCGCTTTGCTTGCATCACCCATTAGATGAGTCACCTCCGAGGGACGCATGTAGCGGGGGTCTTGCTCGACGTAATCACGCCAGTCAAGATCAACCGTCTTGAAAGCTGCATCGAGAAAATCTCTGATGCTGTGTTCGGCGCCTGTCGCAAGCACGTAATCAGAATAAGTTGCCTTTAATTCAAAAAGACCGATATCAAAGGCTGAAGACAGAAGATTATACCCTCGTTTGCTTCATGCGAGCATCAAGCTCTAGAGGACCAGGCCGGATCGAAAAAATGAGTACCGCAAAGGTCATCGCATAAAGCCAATGCGAACCGAGCATTGCAATCACGACACACCAAGCGACGAGAATCCACTTCCCAATCTGGCTGCTTTTCGGCAACCATGCCAAGACCAGGCCCGCGGGTAAGGCGATCATCAGCAAGTGGGTGATTCCTTCATGAAAAGCGACCTGCACCAAAGGCGATGTGGGACCAGTCCAATCAAGGGTGCGGTCTTGAACGGGAGCCGCCAAGGCATAGGCCCCCAGCCCATTGAACCAAACACTTCCACCTAGCATGGCAACCCAAGTCGCTAACCCGATGACGGTTATCTGTGTAGCAAGCAGCCTTTCCGAGAACCCAGCAGTCCAGTGCGTAGCCAGATGTCCCACCCTGCTATTTCGCTTGGTGAAAAGTGCAGTCCATACACTACTTGCTGGTGAAATAGCGGCAGCAAATAGCCCCAGACTCAATAAGGTCTCAGCCAATCCTGAAACCAACATCGCACGATTCGCCCATCCTACAAACAAGCACCACAGCAGAAAACTCATCCAGCGACCACCACGACCCCAGAAAACAACCAAAGAGGTTGCCATCCCAATGATGAGATACATCCTGTAGACAATAATATCCTCGGTTAGAAACAGCGGCGAGACAATCCAGTTTCCGGCAGATTCCAAACCACCATTTGTCAAAAATTCAGAGACATTGGTTGTCGAGAGTGGGCCACCAGCGGAATACCAAAATGCAGCATCGGGCCAGACGCTCAAAAAATAGATCAAGGTGATCATGGCCAACAGACCACGAATCGTGCTGACTTTAGCCACGGAGCCATTGGAAAACCAATACCTGTCCCAAGTACCGGTCTGTGTTTCTTTTTCCCCTGCTTCTTTTTCCGCTGCCTCTTTTTCAAGGTTGATGGCCGTGCAGTCTTTTGTCATTGCATTGCCTCGGAAGCGCTCAGATGATTCGATGCTTCGTGAAACGCTGCCAAAGGGTCTGTCGATAAATCAATCAGCTTGTCAGGCCATGGAACTTGTGGTGAACCATGCGTACGATCAGGATGAAAAGCAGACAAACGAGGCTGCGCAGATAATCGCGACTCCTTCAGTTGAATGAGAGAAACCGCGTCATTGTCGCGCACAACGCGAGCAAGATAGGGAACGGAGACGCCCTCGCTAACATCATTAAGATCCGTCGGGTAGCGAACGATTCGAACGCCTTGAATCGAAATCTGTTTCGCGACAACGGGCAGAAGCAGATCAGCGACGAGACTTGGTTGATCATTTTCAGCCAGCATTGCGACCGTCGACAACCACCTTGCCACCCGATCAGAGACAGCCAACCCGGGAATCGATGAGAAACCACCTGCTTCTGCAGGGCCAATCACCCGCCACTTCAAATTGTCAGAGCCTGCAACGCCAGTGACGCGTTCTGTGGTCACTTCGATCCGATGGGGCTGATCATCGGCATCCCCGTAAGTAAGATAGACCGGCCGATCATCTGCAGAGAAGTGGGAAGGTCGCAAATACGGTTGCAGCACATCTGCAAGCCTCTGATGGAGTGAAGAGGGTTCTACCACCGCAGTGAACGAAACCACGATCGCAATCAAATGCACAGCAACCCAAATGGAAAGCCATGTCTTGATTGTCGTTGTGGGTCCTTCGCTAGCTACACTCGGCTGATCACCCAATGGCGGCCCCTGATTTTGGGCTTCCGACTCTTCCTGCGATGTTGACGGTTTGGTTTTCTTCTTATTTTTCATTCTCGCCCAGCTCAACACAGCTCAGTAAGCCAACCTGCAGGATAATTGGAGAGACCGGTGAATGCGCCAAACGTCACCGAAAGAAAGCCGAATCACGCCCAAAAGAAGCAAGTTGATGCTTCAGATCCAGTACCGAATCGCCCAAAACCGACTTGGCAGGGTTGCTCGTGCCCTGAATCCATGAAACGAGGAAGCTGCGGAGCGACACCTGAGCCCAAAAACCACCCCCACCCTTTGACCTAACCGACAAGATCCGCAGCCGACGCCATTTGACCAGTGCAGCCGAGCAGGTTTTTTACGCTTTGTAGGCTTCCCAAACCAACGCAATTTCTTTAAATTTGCCGCTCCTGTCACCCGCTATTCGTGGGATCGCAGGTGGTTTGGGTCGGTACTTTGCTCTTGGGCGGAACCGACCTTTCCGGCCAACAGTATTGTGATCTACGCTTAAATCGAGTTGTTTGATCACAAGCTGAAACAGGAAAGCCGTCGAAGGCCCATGTTTTGGGCTCCCAGACACGGTGGCTATAGCTCAGTTGGTTAGAGCATCGGATTGTGATTCCGAGGGTCGAGGGTTCGAGTCCCTTTAGCCACCCCTTTGGCATCTATCGCCAAAACAACGTTTTTGCTGATCAGAGCGTTCCTTGGCGTTAGCTGCTTGTGTGCAGTGCGAACCGCTTTCAAAACCAATAACTGTTATCGACTACCAGTTATCCATTTGACGCTGGAGACGCATGTCTCGCACATCACGCCTTGCCACGGAAATGAAGTCGCACATCGAAGGGCGTCGGCGGGTCTGCAATAGGTGGAGTGCGATTTGAGCCGCAGACCAACAATGAAAGGCCTTCAAATATTGGGGCAGTAACGTGGGGGCTTCACTGGATCTGTCGCCGGTCCCAAAATCGACATTGCGCGTCCAAGCCGCGAACGAAATACGTTCATCGAAATACTCCCCGCTAATCTGTCTCGAATCGTTCATTGCAATCCGGCAAGGCGACAACCGATCGCATGAAGGAAGAGTACCGCAATTCACTCATTCTTTCGTAGAAACTTTCGATACCACTTCTGTTTTCGAGATTTTGTCAGGTTGACCAACTGTTCCGCCGAGAGGCTGCCAACGGACGCTCCACCCACGACAGAGCTCGCAACTGCGCCGTACTTGGCAACGATTATCGCGAGATGTTCAGCAAGCAATTCAGACGCCCGCAGTCGAACCGCTTGATCCTGTACGAGTGCCATAGTCGAGAGTAGAAACTCGACGTACGAATACGCGGCGACCAACTCGGACTTCGCCACTCGACTGGTCGCACTCTGGTCATGAATGCGGTACTGAACCAGAGTTTCGGATTGAACATAGAACGGACCGCAGCCCGATAGCAGTGTCCACAGGGTCCAATCTTCGTATTGGAATAGCTGCGGGAACCCATACGGTACCTCTCGCAAAACGCTCCCGCGAATCAGAGCAGAAGAATTCAGGATCTTGTTGTCTTTCAAGAAATCCCCTAACTCTCGGAATCCGTAACGTGTCGAAGTTCTCGCAAATTTATTGAACGCATCGACGGGGTTTTTGCCGCGAATATCCTCACCCGCCGCATCGATTCCAGTTGCTCGTGAATGGAAAACGACACATTCGGGGTAGGACACGGCTAATGCAACCTGCAACTCAAGTTTGTTTGGCAAGTAAACATCGTCGGCATCAAGCAAAGCGATAAATTCCCCAGTGCACTCATCCATTGCGCGTCGCCGTGTTAACGAGACACCACGATTGGCTCGCTGGGGATGGTGCAACAAGCGAATACGGGAATCTTCGCGGGCGTACTTATCCGCGATAGCCGCTGAACGATCCGTTGAGCCATCATCAACGATGATCAATTCCCAATCCGAATACGTTTGGCCAAGAACAGATTCGACACATGGACCGATGAAATCTTCCGCGTTATACAGCGGAATGACAACAGATACATGGCTCATAAACCGTTCTCCTGAGTCAGCTGGACAATGGACCCAACACTTTTTTCCCGACAATAATGGTGAAAGAAAATGTAAGCAAACTGGCGAGCTTTTTGAGCAACCGCGTTGGACAACGTCTGGTTGGCTTGTTCCATCGCGACCGAAAAATAAGCCGGTGACGGAGCATCGCAGGTAAAATCGAATCCGCAGTAGAAGGCATCGCCACAGCAAACCACCGGCTTCCCTCGGATTGCGGCTTCCAGACCCGACTGTGAGTTGATCGTAACAGCGATGCGACAACCATCAATCAAGTGATAGGTATCTAGCTCGTTCTTTTCGTCGATCTTTGCCTCAATCCGACGCAAACCTTCCACCAGTGAAGGGATCGCCTGGATCTTTCGATAGGTCAAGCGATCATACGGGCGATTGTCGATGGTATTGATTCCACTGAACTCTTTGGGATGAAGCTTGACGACCAAGCCGTAGTCTTGTCGTTCACACCACTCGACACACCTCTGAAGGGCCTCAACAGGTGAACTCCAGTGACGCAAACCAAAGACGATGGACGAGTCGGTGTAGACCTGTCCGAGGAAGAGGACGAATGGTTTATCGATGCAGATTTCTCGACGCTTTTGTGGGCTGGAGTGCTCGTCAGATTTTAGCTGCCGGGTATCAGCGATCAGCTTTTTGCAGTAGTCGTCAGATTCCTTTCCTTGAACACGATCTTGATATCGCCAGTAAAAGCTTCGTGCCGAATTTCGGTTGGTGGTGATTCCCGAAATCGAGTCCCAAATCATGCGAGTCGCAACCGCTGTATTTTCGAGTGTCAGCACCGGGATTCCGATACGATAGGCCGCAGCGCGGGCGGCTGCATTGTGCGGTTCAAAACCCTGTAACGTGACAACGAGCTGAGGAAGATTCTTGGAAAAGAGGGACATACAGTGGGCGTAATGCGTAGCCAACAATCTTCGTCCTTCACAAGGTTGATCCTCGCGGATCGCTCTGTATTCACCGGGGAGCGAATCGGTCAGAACGCAACGATAGTAGAGCAATGACTCGTCTAACGCGTTTGGGAACCGTAAATCTTTAGGTTTCAGATCCGGAAGCGCCTTTGGAGCGGAACCGATGAAACTCTCACAGCGGATTCCCTTATCGCGATAAGCGGCGACAAGTAACCTTGGTGAGATCCCCAGCCAATGAAGGAAATGACCTGGAATCGCAACAAGAGGACGCTTCTGACGCTCCGCAGTCAGCTTTTTCAAGGCGTTCAGCGGGTTCAGCAAGTCTGGCCTGATGTACACGAGTCATCCTTTCAGTTCGACTCGCCAGCGTAACGAACGGATCTTGACTCGCCAAGATCAATCGCTCACTCGTCATGTCCAGCTTGCCTCCTGAACCAGGGAAGCAAGGGTGCGATCGCCGAAATTGCACCAGCCCGTTTCGCCTACTACTACAACATGCCCATCCATCGGGACTTGTCTGGTACGCGAAGATAGCAATCTTCGTTGGAACGTACGTCTCGCTTCTACTTTCAACTTGAAACAGACTTATTGATACCTTGCACTGACAACAGAATTGGTGGTTCGCATTCGAACGGCTACCGGGATTCGGTTGGGTGAAGTGTGCCTCACGCGGCCCATGAAAATTGGAAGTCACTTTCAGTTTTATCTCTTCATCGACCATCCATACGCAAAAGCAATTATCGCAGCAGAGTTAAAATCCTGTCACTAAGTTGAGATGAAAAAATTACAACCAGACCGAGCAGAGTCGAGCCGAGACCAGTTATTGTTTTTCGCCTCAAGCTCGCGGTCAGGACTTGTAAGTGAGCGATTGGATCCCCGCAATCCTTGCCCGAAAAATAGTGGAATGCTGGGGCTCAGCAATTGATCGCCAAGCGGTAAGTCGTGCTGGAAAGAGAACGAATTTTGCCTTTTACTCAACCACCTTGTCACACCCTTCATTTGCTCCCGTGGAGACCACAACTGTCAGCTGCCGTCATGGGCATTCTTTAGTGGCGACACTTGGCCCTGTAACATTCTGTATGGAAAGAAAGGATTTCGAAATGAGCCTGTTATAGTCACCTCTATGTTTCGGTAGTCATGTCGTGCAAAAGCAACCGTGTCTGGTCCAGACTGGAGAGATAATATGCGAAAGATGCTTTCTCGAAGGTCCCTGATTGCGACAGGAGCCGGTGCTGCGATCAGCTTGGGAGGCCTTGCAGCCGCGGGTCGAAAACGGAAGCGAGCCAAAGGCAACGGAAAAAAGAAAAACCGTCGTCAACGAAACAGGGATATTCAATTTGGGGATGAGGGAACCCCTCTAGCGGTGGGGCGGTTCGTTCAGCCACTTCCGGTGCCGCCGACAAAGAAGCCGGTGAGTGTTGGCTCAACACCATTTGACCTTAATGCCAGTGAACATGGGATCGCACCGGAGTACTTCACGCGACGGGGACAAGACAACGTTCCCCTCCCGGTCCACTTTCCTGATAAATTCTATCAATTGGAAATTCGCCAAGGATTTGCTGAGATTATTCCTGGAGTCCAGACGCCGATTGTCGGTTACGACGGACTGTATCCAGGGCCGACTTTTAAAACACGGCTCGGCGAACCCACAATCGTGCGGACACAAAACCGGCATCCGCATTTCCCATTATCAACGCACCTACACGGCGGTCACACCCCCGCTCATTCCGACGGGTTCCCAAACTTTTATATTCTGCCTGGTAACACACGCGATTACTTTTACCCCAACTGCGTACCGCTCAGGGACGGAGCGGAAGATTTCAGCACGAGCCCTTCTACACTTTGGTATCACGATCATGCCATGGACATCGCTGCGGAAACGAACATCCTGGGTTTGAGTGGGTTTTACCTCGTTTACGATCAATTGGAACTTGATCTGATTGCACGTAATGTGTTGCCACAAGAACCACTGGATATCCCGGTGGTGATACAAGACCGCAGTTTTAATTCCGACGGTTCCTTCTTCTTTGATCCGTTGGATCACAACGGTAGTTTGGGTGACATTTATGTTCTCAACGGCAAGGCATTCCCAACCTGCAAGGTTAGGCGTGGCAAGTACCGTTTTCGTTTTTTAAACGGTTGTAATGCCCGCCACCTTGAATTACGTCTATCGACTTCTCAGCCGTTTATTGGGGTAGGAACGGATGGGCACATGTATGATCGCGCGACCCTGCGTGATACTCTTTTAATGTCACCAGCAAAACGCGCGGATGTTGTTATTGATTTCAGCGATGCGCCTGATGAAGTGTATTTAGAGAACATTCTCATTCAGGAAGATGGGCGGGGACCCAAGGGCAAACTCTTTGATAGAGACGTTGAGGTTCCCGGAGAGAAAATAATGAAATTTGTTGTCGAAGGCAGAGAAAATCGGCGTTCTGCGACAATTGAAGGTGGAACGCCTCTACGCCCATTCACGCCGATCAATCCATCGGAAGCAACCGTAACAAGACAGTTCGATTTTGAACGTCGGAAGGGTGCATGGCAAATCAATCATCAGTTCTTTAATGAGAACGTTGCCAATGCTTGCCCTCGTCTAGGGTCGACCGAAAAGTGGGTTCTGAAAAATGGCAGCGGGGGTTGGTGGCATCCGATCCACATCCATCTGGAGTCTCATCAAATCCAGAGTATCGACGGGCGACGTCCATTGGTTGGAGAACGCTGCCTCGTAGACACAACGATGCTAGGTCCCAATAGCGAAGCTGAAATTTTGATAAGGTTCCGCACGTTTGAAGGACCTTTTGTCTTTCATTGCCATACGCTTGAACATGAAGACATGAGAATGATGTTTGTGGTAGACCCAAGGCGAGACGGCCCCCTCAAGAATCAAAAGCTCGACAGAACATTCTTCTAGTTATCACCGGGGGATACAGGCACATGGAGACAAGACTGCTGCTTAGAAAAAAATCGCTGTGGGTAACATTCGTGTGCGGGGCTGCCCTTGCCCTCGGCATGCTTATCTGGATCACACGCCAGCCATCTCAGGGTCACAGTGATGCTGGTGGTGATTATCCAGAACAAAGTGGTGACTATCACGCCCTCAAAAATCCGCGTATGTCTTTTGTGACATACCCTACCGAAATGAATACGAGGGTCTCGGATCGATTTGAAGAAATCATTCTTATGGATCAAGATGGTGATTCCCGGGCTTTTTATCGTGATCTAGTCGCTGATCGTTCAACCTGCATCGTATTCTTCTATACCCGATGCACCGGGAGTTGTCCCACCACACTCCAAACCATCAAACAACTTAAAAAACATCTCGATTTGATTTTCCAAGAGGATGAATTGAAGTTCATAGCCTTAACGCTTGAACCTGAGGTTGATACCCCGGAGCAGTTGCGTCAATACATGCAAGACTCAGGCATTGTCGACGATCCGGAACTATCAGAGTGGATCTTTGCAACGGCCGATTTTGAAGCATTGGAGCGATTGCGTTTCAGTCTCGGTGTTTATGATCTCGATCCGGAAATTGATGCGGACAAAACCGAGCATGCTTCCTTGCTAACATTCGGAAACGACCGAACCGACCGTTGGGCTGCATTACCAGCAGACATGGACTTCCAGCAGTTGCTATCAGCAATGCGTAAAGTAATGGGAAATGACTCAAGGCAGGCTTTTGGCGATTTCCCCAAAAATAAGGTGCGATCAGAAGTGGCGCTTTCCTCGAAGTAATCGATTTTCGCGTGTTGAACGTGGCGTAGCCAGCAGACGACTCTGGAATATCAAATGGCACGGAATTTCGACTGCCGTGTCTCACTGCGTTTTGCTCGTGGCACGAAGCCTTTGCACACACGTATTCACTTGGTCATGATACGCTTTGTGACCAGCTTGGTTTGCAAGACTCGCACGAAAGCCGACCCCTGAGAAGGGTATGGTATTGGGTCAGTCGAGCGACCAAAAATTGTTAGCCACTTTCCAGGCACTGCTCGCTCCCTCCCCGCAGCATGAACAGAATGCAAGCCTATTCCGCCGACCAACGCTTCTGTAATCCCAATGGCTTGGCTCCGAGTGATGAGTTTGCTACTGCTTGATTCATGTACGCCCGAGGCTGCCTTGCCTGCCGAGACTTCAGCTGCAGATTCATCAACCGGGAACATACTCGCCTAGCGTCACCAAAAATGGATGGATCCGAATTGCACAAGTTCAATCGGCGGGACTGCCACACAATTCAGTCTTCCCTTTTCACACCAGCATGAAACGGATTGGCACTTTCGCGGATTCACTGTTAAACTCCGGTGTCATGAAACGAAAACCAATCAATTAGTCGAGTTGAATGTGCTTGTTGTCGTTACCGGATCGAGTGGGTTGATTGGTTCTGCCGCAGTACGCCACTGGGACGCCCCTGGCAATCACGTCATTGGGATCGACAACGACATGCGATCCACTTTTTTCGGTCCGACCGGCAGCACCGAATGGAATCGCAAGCAGCTGGAAGCAGAGACAAAGAATTTCCGCACCGAATCGCTCGATATCCGCAATCGAGATGTGATCTTTGATCTGTTCAAAAACGAACAGCCAGATCTCATCATTCATTGCGCTGCCCAGCCCAGTCACGACCGTGCAGCAGCCATCCCATTTTTGGATTTTGAGGTCAACGCCAACGGCACGCTCAACCTGCTGGAAGCCACACGCCAATTTGCTCCTGACGCGGTTTTCTGCCACATGAGCACAAACAAAGTTTACGGCGATGCTCCGAACGAGCTGAAGCTTCAGGAACTTGAAACTCGCTGGGATTATGCAAACCAGCAAGAGTACCATGGCATCACCGAAGCTTGCCGCATCGATCAGACCATGCATTCACTGTTCGGCGCTTCCAAGGCAGCTGCAGATATTTTGGCGCAGGAGTATGGACGCTACTTTGGTCTCAAAACGGGAATCTTCCGTGGGGGTTGTCTGACTGGTGTCAGCCACAGCGGAGTGGAGCTTCATGGTTTCCTCAGCTATCTGGTTCATGTTGCAGTCCATGGCAAGCCTTACACCGTGTTTGGATACAAAGGTAAGCAGGTGCGCGACCAAATCGAATGCAGTGATGTGGTCAAAGCGTTCGAAGCCTTCGCCCAGAATCCACGTGCCGGCGAGGTCTACAACATTGGCGGAGGTCGTGAAAATGCTGCCAGTGTGCTGGAGTGCATCACAATGATCCGGGAGATCGGCGGGTACGAACTGGAATACAACCTGTCCAGCGAAGCCAGAAAAGGAGATCACATCTGCTACATCAGTAATCTGTCCAAGTTGCGCCGCCACTATCCTGTGTGGGACATCACGGTGTCACTTCGAGAGATTGTGACACGCATGATTCAGGCCGAGAAAGACAAACTCGATTGAGTCGGATGTTCAGCGAAACATTGCACGCCAACGGAGTGCGATTAGTTGACCGCCAACATGCGTTGCAACGCGATCAGACTCCACTTACTTGTTTCGGCGTCTACTTTGATCTCGTTGACAACTACGCCATCCCTGAGATTTTCGAGCGTCCAGCAGAGATGCGGCAGATCGATGCGGTACATTGTGGCACACATGCAAACAACAGGACTCAGGAAGTGAATCTCCTGCTCAGGATGCTCAGCTTTCAATCGGTTGACGAGATGCAATTCCGTACCGATTGCCCACTTCGTTCCAGCCGGACTACTTTGCACGGTATCGATGATTTTTCCGGTGCTTCCCGAGACGTCAGCCAAGTCGTTGACTGAACGCGGACACTCCGGATGAACCAGGATTTTGATCCCGGGATGTTGCTGACGAAAGCCTTCAACATGCTCAGGTCGAAACATTTGATGTACGCTGCAATGGCCCTTCCATAAAATGACACGGCTGTTCTCGATCGCGGCTTCCGTGTTGCCACCCAAATCGAGAGCATAGGGGTCCCAAACAGGCATCTCCGACTCTTCGATCCCCATCTCCAATGCGGTGTTACGACCGAGATGCTGATCGGGGAAGAAGAACACGCGTTGACCTCGCTCAAATGCCCATTCGATGACCGCCTTGGCGTTGCTACTTGTGCAAACAATGCCACCGTGGCGACCACAAAACGCTTTCAAGCTTGCAGCGCTATTGATGTAAGTAACAGGAATGACCTTTTCCGTATCGATCACATCCGACATATCCTCCCACGCTGCTTCAACTTGGGCGATGCCTGCCATGTCGGCCATGCTGCAACCAGCGGCCATATCGGGCAGCACCACATCTACCCGCCGTCCACCTCGCTGCAACACCTTATCAGGATGATTAGCAAGGATATCAGCTGTTTCGGCCATGAAGTGGACGCCACAAAACACAATCGTTTGACACGACTCGCTTTCTGCTGCCATCTGACTCAGCTTGTAGCTATCACCTCGTAAATCCGAATGCTCAATGACTTCATCTTGCTGATAGTGATGCCCGAGAATCAGAAGCGAATCACCTAACTGCTCTCGAACCGCAGCAATGCGCTGCCGGAGTTCGTCAGGCTCCAAGGTTTTATAGTGAGCCAATTCGTGAATCGCCGAAGGACTTTCGCAAAGCGTAACCAGATTATCAGTGCTCGACTTATCAGCTTTCTCAGTACTCAACTTCTCAGGTCTCCCGGTACTCGACGTCTCTTTTCAGTTCTCAGGCACCAGTGCCATCGGGCATCGGGCATCAATTCTATTGAGGTCATTCCCTGAGTTCACTGGCTGAATCACGTTCACGGCATCTCGCGAGTACGTGCTCTACGCTCGATTATACCGCTTTCCAGAGTTCTGACAGGCCATCAATCCCAATCTTCTTCAACGTTCGTGTCGACACATGCTTGAGAAGTGTCACTTTCCAAGGAAGATCCACCAATCGCGACCGTGCCGAGCAAGAATCGAGTGCAAATATCCGCACATCAGGCGGGTTCAGCGACGCCAAAGACAGACTACAACCCAGTCGCCACTCTTTCTCCTTCCTCCAGTCAATGGCTTCCCCAGCAGCTTGGTGTCGAAATCGTTCGCTGACAGGTAGTTTTTCCGCTTGGTCAGGCCGCCCATAAATCACTGGCCGCCCGCCGAGGTCGTGGATCGCCTGCACCCTTACTGCAACTCCATAGGGCTCATAGTCCCACCTCTGAACATGAGCCCGAAAGCACCGCTGCTGCAACAATTCCAAAAGAGGGACCGCCGACCAGCAGACCACGGGATATCGCCTGGAGCTGACAATTGCTGATGACACAATCTCAGCTGTATGAATGATCCTGCAAAGTGCATCTAATGCAGTGCGATTAGCAACTCGACGATCATTAGTAAGAATGGTGTCGCGGTATTCGGTCAGCGTCTCACCCGGCCATGGTCCTTTGCTCGCACGCGTGCAGTGCACCAACCACTGCTCCGGCTCATTGAGCCAATATCGCGTTGTGCACAGTCCAGGTGCATTGGCTGCTACCGAAGCTGGTTCGGTTGCAACTCTATTGTACTTCGTTCCTAAATTCCGTTTCAATTCTTCCACCGTGTCACCACCATCAGCCGTCTTCGCCGCACACCAGCCAACCGCTCCCGCCTTGATAAGATTGGACGCAGCCGAAGCGGTTGCTACGGTGACACCAACACGCACAGCGCATCGAGAGACAGAAGTTTGTGATGCTGGCTGGAGTCGTTTGTTCAAACAAGATTCAATGCGTCCGCCGCGACGCACATGAAGAGCATCAATACGATCCGCGATCGTGATAACGGCTTCATCACGTGTAATATTCGCACCCTCGGGAAACCTAACCCAAATCTGCGGCCTCGCTTGGTGAGTGCACTCTCCAATACCAACCCGCAACAAGTTTGCGTCTGTCAATTTTGCTGCACGCAGCGCCCATGGTTCAACCGCGGATCCATCAGCAACCAGCAAAACCGCCGCCTGATCACGAGCTTGCCGTGCGCTCAGCATCAACAACTGCCCGAACTCCCAATGCCGCTGTGGATCATGCCCCCACCGACTACTGACCAAGACCGTGAACGAGCGTGCAGATCGCAACATCGAACTCGTCGCATCATTATCCAATGTAATCGTGCATCGGCGCGGCACGAACAACTTGGCACCTGCGTCAACACCATTCACAACGTTGTTGCTAGTCGCCTTCGACGCGGTGGAAACGGCCCCACTTGACAGACAACACCTGTCCAGTCGACCACACCACTCGCGCATCACATCACTTACACTGTTCATGCCACCCCCAGACAGCCGATGCTTGATAACAAAATTCAGCATATCTGAATTAAATCAGGTGGGGTGTCGAACAACCTCGTTCGCGGTGACAATGCGCGGAGAACTGGTTTGCTTTCATTACAAACATCCATCTCCTTGGTATCACCATGCTCTTCCCTCACTCTTCATCACAGGCGTTGCTAAGCCTGACAACTGTAGTGACCATGTTTGTCTTTGATGATTGCTCTGGCAGGTTATTGGCACAAGGGAATGCTGCAGACCATCTTGCCTCTCCGGTACAAACGCCTCGTGTTGCCGATGTGATTCTGGCGGTATGGCCCGATAAGGCGCCCACTTGGAAGGCACCCACCAATCCGGAATTCGACACGACGACAGATAATTCGAACAAAATAGCTGGTCGCCGGCTGATGCGATTGACTAATGTTTCAAAACCAGAACTGCATGTTTTCCGTCCCACAATCACGTCGTCCAACACCACCGTGCTTATCGCTCCGGGAGGCGGTTACTCGATCCTTGCATGGGACTTGGAAGGCACTGAAATAGCGACGTGGCTGCAATCCCTTGGGATCACTGCAATCGTTTTGAAGTACCGGGTCCCCACGGGACAAGAACCTAAAAACTGGTTACCAGCTGTTCAAGATCTACAGCGAAGCATCAGCCTGATTCGGAGCAATGGGATCCCAGGAGTAAAAACCGATAGTCTTGGTGTGCTAGGATTCTCGGCCGGCGGTAATGCAAGCGCACGGGTCGCCACTGCAACTGTAAGATTTTACGAAGCACAAGATCAAATAGATGAGACCAACTGCGTTCCAGACTTTGCCATCTTGATCTATCCTGCTTGGCTCGTCGAACAAGGGACGACGTTGATTCCGGAGCTGAAAATCACACCTGAAACACCAACCATGTTTTTGGCACATGCTGCCAATGATTCGGTGACCTGCCTGAGCAGCGTAGGCCTTTTCGCTGCTCTGAAAGCAGAAGACATTCCTGCTGAGTTACACGTCTTTTCCTCGGGTGGACACGGATTCGGCGGTCGTGCCACAGGAAATCCGACCGATGCATGGCAACCACTTTGTCGAACATGGCTTGCTCAACAGGATTGGCTCAATCCATGAATGACACCATTCCGCCACAAAGCGAACCACCATTCACCCACGCACGCATGACTGCGAAAAACGGCGCTGCAACGATTGCCGATGAGCCACCCTTTCTGGAAGGAGAAGAGTGGGCCAATGCGTTGACCCACGGTATAGCTGCGTTGGGAAGCATCGCCATGGCTGTGTACCTGATCCAGGCAGCGATGCCCAAAAGTGTCGGCTTGGCAATTGCTTGTATGGCTTACATGGCTGCAGTATTTGGCACGTTTTTCTGCTCGTCCCTTTCGCACATCATTCGCCGACAACCGCTATTGAATCAGCTACGTGCCTGGGATCAAGCTATGATTTACACCATGATTTCAGGGACCTACACACCGATCGCATATGCCTACGCCTCTGACGTCACACGAACACCATTGCTGTGGGCGATCTGGATCGCGGCTGCCGCGGGTTTTCTGCAGAAAGTTGCCTTGAAACACCGCGTCAACTCAAGCGGCACCATCTCCTATCTGTTGCTGGGCTGGCTACCGGCGATTCCACTTGCACCTTATGTCCCAACCGCACTGGTGATGGCAATGATTACCGGAGGAGTGATGTACACGATTGGCGTCGCCTTCTTGATCAACGACAAGAAGCGTAAGTACTTGCACGCGTGCTGGCATCTCGCTGTGATTTGCGCCGCAGCGTGCCACTATTTTGGAATTCTATGGTACGTCGTGCAGGGCTCCTAACTTACCGAACCAATGACGCTTGGCTTACCAATGTTGACGGTAAGCCACGCGTCCAACCAGTACTTCTGTCCTCGCCCAAAACCGGCATGGGCCATCTCAATTTCCCGAGATCACTCTGCAGGGCCAGTGCTAACGACCACCTGGCTGGGACGCACAACGCGGTCATGCATTTTGAATCCAACCTGAGCCACATGCGCCACCATCCCTGACTCCAAGTCACTAGGCATCTGCGAGATTGCTTCGTGAAAGTTAGGATCAAACTGCTCACCCTCGGTGGCGATCTGAAGTACTGCATGCTTGGTGAGAAAGTCGTCGAGTTGCTTCACCACCATCGCGACACCTTCCTGCAGTCCCCCTGGGTCAGCAGAATTCTTGGCGGCCTCCAACCCACGCAACAGGTTGTCACGGACTTCCAGCACATCGGTCACGAGCGGCACTGCGGCGTACTTCACCTGATCTTCGTAATCCCGTCGTAAGCGTTTCCGAAAATTCTCAGCTTCAGCCTGTGCTTTCAGCACGCGTCCGTCTGCAGAACTAGCAGCTTCCCGTAGCCGATCCATCTCTTCATCACGTGTTTCCAGCACCTGATCGACAGCCTCCTGGTGCGTCTCTTCGGGCTCCAGCTCCGGATTCAAATCGCGCTCATGGCCCTGTTCCTCAGGATTCACGGAATCAGCTTGGTTCATGTCATCCATTTCTTCATTCATCTCTTCACTCATCTCTTCACTCATGACTCTGACGAATCTGTCTCGGGATCAAAAAAGTTCTTCAAATTTTTCAGGAACGACTTCCGATGCGGCAACACTGACTCATGATCCAACTCGGCAAGTTCACGCAGTAACCGTTCCTGATCTGCGTTCACTTTCTTTGGGACCTCGATAAACACTTGCACCAATAAATCGCCGGTCCGGCCGGCCCGCGGATCAACAACACCTTGGCCCCTGAGCGTAAACACATCGCCATTCTGCGTGCCGGGCTCGACCCTCAATTCGTGGGGGCCATCCAACGTGGGCACCTCAATGTCAGCACCAAGTGCCGCTTGACTGTACGAAATGGGCAGCTGCAAGATTAAATGCGATCCATCACGCTTGAATAAATCATGTGGTCGAACGGTGATGAACACGTAACAATCGCCAACGGGACCACCATCGGGACTACCTTCCCCCTCGCCGGGCACGCGAACTCGCATCCCATCGTCGACGCCAGCCGGAATGCTGACGCTCAACTCCGCTTTTTTATTCTGCAAGCCGCTTCCACGACAATCTCCACAGGGCTGGCTGATCAGCTTGCCAGTGCCTGAGCAATTGGGGCAGGCGGTTTGAACCCTCAGAATGCCAGCGGACTGGATCACCTGTCCCTGCCCTCCGCAAGTCTCGCATTTGATTGGCTTACTGCCGGGTTCCGCTCCATTTCCATCGCAAGATTCGCAATTGACGCGACGCCTGAACGAAATATCTTTCTCAACGCCTCGAGCTGCCTCCTCGAGGCTAAGCGTAACGTTACAGCGGATGTCTGCGCCTTTTCTCGCACGCCGGCGGCGTCCACCACCCCGACCACCAAACAAGTCGCCGAACATCCCTCCGCCGAAGAGGTCACCGAACGCATCAAAGATATCTTCGACGTCATTGAACTGGTGCACACCATCAACTCCGGCGTGCCCATGCTGATCGTAGCGTTGACGCTTCTCACCATCACTGAGAACTTCGTAAGCCTCGGTGGCCTCCTTGAACTTCTCTACAGCACCCTCGTCATCCTGATTACTATCGGGATGGTACTTGATTGCAAGCTTACGATAGGCCCGATCAACTTCCACTTTTGACGCAGACCGCTCGATACGAAGCACTTCGTAATAGCAGACTTTCTCGGCCATCTTCTTCTTGCCTTTTCAATGTTCCAAAAAACGGGCCGCAAGCCAGATGGCTAGCGACCCGTCAGTATCTCATGCAGACCCGTCCTGCTTGCATCCACCGCAATGCGATTTGGCAAACCGCCCTACGAACAAAAAGCAGACAGGTTGCAACCTCCCAGCCTACGAAACAACGCCTTCAACTTGGCGTCGCTCTTTGTCCTCGGCCTCAAAGTTGGTAACCAGAGCTTCGGTCGTCAACAGCAGACCAGCGATGCTGCCAGCATTGGCGAGGGCAGTGCGTACAACCTTCACTGGGTCAATGACGCCAGACTTCAGCATGTCCACGTAATCACCGGTGTTTGCGTTGTAGCCGATATTGGTAGCCTTTTGACTCACTTCATCTACAACCACGCTACCATCGATCCCGCCGTTGTCGGCAATCTGTCGCATCGGTGCATCCAAGGCACCAAGCACAATATCGACCCCAATTTTTTCGTCACCTTTTGCGGAAGCGACGATTGTCTTCCCGTCTGCACCTTTGACGGGGCTGGACTTGACGGCCTCTACTGCTTCGCGGCAGCGAACCAAAGCCACACCACCGCCCGGAAGGATTCCTTCTTCCACAGCAGCACGGGTCGCGTGCAGAGCATCTTCCAAACGGGCTTTCGTCTGCTTCATTTCAGCTTCAGTCTCAGCACCAACACTGATCACTGCCACGCCACCAGCCAACTTAGCCAGACGCTCTTGGAACTTCTCTTTATCGTAATCGCTATCAGTCTGCTCGATCTGAGCACGAATCTGAGCGACGCGTTTGTCGATGTCAGCACGTTTGCCGCTACCTTCAACAATGGTTGTGTTGCCTTTGTCAACGGTGACTTTCTTGGCACGCCCAAGTTGCTCGAGAGTGACGTTCTCAAGTTGAATACCGAGGTCTTCGCTAATCAGCGTTCCACCAATCAGCGTTGCGATATCACCCAACATTGCTTTGCGACGGTCACCAAAACCTGGTGCTTTCACGGCACAAACATTCAGCGTCCCACGCAATTTATTAACGACCAACAGAGTCAATGCCTCTGCATCAACGTCTTCGGCAATGATGAGCAGAGGTTGGCCCGTTTGAGCTGATTTCTCTAGCAACGGAACAAGATCGCGAATGTTGCTGATTTTCTTCTCGTACAACAGGACTAGCGCGTTCTCGAGATCTGCCTCCATCGTGCCGGGATCGGTGATGAAGTACGGAGAAATGTATCCCTTGTCGAACTGCATGCCATCAACGTAGTTGACTTCCGTATCACGACTTTTGCCTTCCTCAACGGTGATCACACCATCTTTTCCAACACGCTCAAGCGCGTCAGCGAGCAACGAGCCAATGACCTCGTCATTGTTGGCCGAGATCGACCCCACGTTTGAAACTTCCTGCTTGTTCTTGACCGGACGGCCCATTTCAAAAAGTTTCTCTGTGGCAGCCGCGACAGCTTTGTCGATTCCACGACGAATCGCGGTCGGGTTACTGCCCGCAACAATGTTACGCAAACCTTCCTTGAAGATTGCCCGCGCAAGGACCGTTGCAGTCGTTGTGCCATCACCAGCCAAGTCACTGGTCTTCTGCGCGACCTCGATGACGAGTTTCGCGCCCATGTTTTCGAATCGGTCTTCCAACTCGATCTCTTTTGCAACTGTTACACCGTCTTTGGTAACGGTGGGTCCACCAAAAGATTTGTCGATGATTACGTTCCGACCTGTTGGGCCCATCGTCACAGCGACGGCGTCAGCCAACTTGTCGACACCCATCATCATTCGCGATCGTGCATGATCGTCAAAAAGAAGTTGTTTTGCCACAAGAGTGTTCCTAATTGGAGTGTGTTATATGCAACGAAGCAGCTCGCTCGCCGAAGCGGTCGAGCCGTGCCGATCGATGACGGGTTAGAGGACTTTGGCGAGGATATCACTCTCGCGAAGAATCTTCATTTCCTGACCGTCCACCTCGATGTCGCTGCCGCCGTACTTGCCGTAAATCACAGTGTCGCCGATGGTGACGGTCATGTCGCCGCGGTTTCCGCTGTCCAAAAGACGGCCTGGGCCAACTGCTACGATCGTGCCACGCTGCGGCTTTTCTTTCGCCGAGTCGGGAAGCACAATTCCACCAGCAGTGGTCTCTTCCGCTTCATTCGGCTGAACCACAACACGATCATCCAAGGGTCGAAGATTAAGTTTTGCCATGATTGTCTATTCTAATTGTTAGTTGGTTATCTATTGAATTAATGGAGTACTGAATTGGAGCGTGGGCACGCGGGATTACATCATGCCTCCCATGCCACCCATGCCGCCCATACCGCCCATGCCGCCCATGTCCATTCCACCCATGCCGCCGCCCATGCCGCCACCCATGCCGTGATCATGATGATGATCGCCGCCCTCGGGCTCTTCTTCGACAGGGATATCCGCAACCAACGACTCAGTGGTCAGAAGCAACGACGCAACACTTGCTGCATTGGTCAAGGAAGCACGAACCACCTTGGCCGGGTCAACAATACCGGCATCAAGCAGGTCACAATACTTTTCTGCGTTTGCGTCGTATCCATCGGTCTTGCCCTTCATCTGCACGACTCGATTGGCAACGACTGCACCATCAAGCCCTGCATTATCTGCAATGGCCTTGAGTGGGTGATCAAGTACATTACGGATGATTCCGACACCCAGTCTTTCGTCACCCTCAGAAGCTTTCTCAAGCTTCTCGACTGCTTTGCGACAACGAAGCAAGGTGGTTCCGCCACCTGCCACGATTCCCTCTTCCAGAGCAGCTTGTGTAGCAGCACGAGCATCATCGATCAGAGCTTTCCGCTCTTTCATCTCTGTTTCAGTTGCTGCACCGACGTTGATCTGAGCAACACCGCCGGCCAATTTAGCCAGACGTTCCTGCAGTTTCTCTCGATCGTAGTCGCTGTCAGTCTGATCAATCTCACGACGAATCTGTTCAACGCGTCCCTCGATAGCAGCTTTCTTACCAGCACCACCGACGATCGTCGTTGCTTCGCTCGTGATCCGGACTTTCTTGGCTCGCCCTAGGTCCTTCATTTGGACACTCTCAAGATCGATACCCAAATCCTTGAAGATTGCCTTTCCGCCAGTCAGCTCAGCAATATCACCGAGGATCGCTTTTCTGCGATCACCGTAACCAGGAGCTTTGACGGCACAAGCGGTGAGGATGCCTCGCATCTTGTTGACAACCAAGGTTGCCAAGGCCTCACCCTCAACATCCTCAGCGATGATCAGCAATGGCTTCTTTGCCTTACTGATTGCTTCGAGAAGAGGAATCATCTTTTTGTTGTTGGTGATCTTTTCTTCAAACAACAGAATGTGACAGTCTTCGAATTCGACGCTGACGTCGTCTTGATTGGTGACGAAATGAGGCGACAGGAAGCCGCGATCAAACTGCATCCCTTCGACGACATCGACGTAGGTTTCGTTGGATCGCCCTTCTTCCACAGTGATCACGCCATTTTTACCAACCTTCGTGAATGCGTCAGCAAGCACTGCACCGATGCCTGGATCATTGTTTCCAGCGATCGTTGCGACTTGGCGGATCTGGCTTTTGTTCTTTTCGCTGACGGGTGTTGCCAACTTGGCGATCTGAGCGGTCGCAGCATCAACTGCTTTGCCGATCCCGCGGGACAGTGCCATGGGGTCCGCACCGGTCGCAACCATTTTCAGGCCTTCGCGATAAATTGCCTCGCTCAGGATCGTTGCGGTCGTTGTGCCGTCACCGGCAACATCGTTGGTCTTGCTGGCCGCTTCTTTAACAAGCTGGGCCCCAAGATTCTCGAACGGATCATCCAGCTCAATATCTTCGGCAACGGTCACTCCATCCTTGGTCACTTTTGGCGACCCCCAACCCTTGTCGAGAACAGCATTGCGTCCTCGGGGGCCAAGCGTACTACGGACAGCGCGAGCCAATTTGCTGACGCCGGCCAACAGTGGGCCCCTTGCGTCGTCGTCGAACACGATTTGCTTTGCCACGACGTGATTCTCCTGTGGTTCGTCAGTGTTCTTCCTCGGAATGCTGTGACGAACGTCAAGCGAACCGAAGAGGGGAAATTTCTGTATAGGGATCAGCGGACGGAACGCATGAAAGCATCTGTCCAACTGGACGTTGTGTGTACATCGGTGGCAGTCGCCATCGATTGACGCCTCTGTGTAGCAATGCGTGTGCCGATCGGAAAATTTTAGTCGCAAACCATTGCAATCATTGAAGTTAAGCAAACCGCACTATCACCCAACCAACCGTGAACGTGCCTCTGGGTGTCAGCCTGACAGCGGCTCTGCCTTAGCATTGCCTGCCCGCCACCGTCGCTGGTCTCGTCGAAGTCGGCCGCTGCCCCCCCCCAATGCAATACCTCTGCCCGATGCCCAAATGAGCTGGCCAACAGATAACAAAACACCGGGAAAGAGTGAGAAAAGTAATGATTTGGGCAGCCATCATGAAACCAAGCGTGCACATGCAGTGAATTTTGACTTGGTAAAATGGGTCGCCCTGCAAGGCAGACCACGTTCAACATTGAGGCATATCGGCGGCACCGGCAGACCTGAACGAGCCAGCCCGCCGGCATTCCCCCTTTCAGCTCGGCTTCCGTGACACTTTTACCTCCCCGCTGTAGCCGGGAATGGCCCTGATTCCACACGTCTATATCGCCGCCGAACCGGCACCTGCATGCACGATTACCTCTTTCCGGTGCAACCAGAAAACAAAATACCTGACGCCATGCCACACCGCGTCACGCTAGATCGATCGACGAACTAAAAGTCCAGCTATAACGAAAAGGCGAACCTTGAGGACACGCTCCAAGTTGCCTTTCTGGCAGAGCACAAAGCACACTGATTGACCATGTGTCACCTGGCAGCGACAGAAATCCGTTGCAACCCTTACATCCAGCGATACTGCATCCAAAAAGATTCCCAAACTGCAGAAGTTCACTCACGAAAGATTGACCCAAGCCCTGTTAAGGCGTCCACTTGCATCAGAAGGCTCGCAAATTTGCGACAGCATGGCCGAACGAGATGCTCAGTCACCAAAGCACGGGACACTTGGATGCGATTACTGAATCTTTTAATTCCGACAGCTCTGCTCTTACTGACCGCAGCTTCGAATACCGTGAACGGACAATGGCAAACAACGGCCGCTGTTCCACGTTACAGTGCCTCAGCGATCTATGGTGCCTCACCGGTCTACAGCACCACACCGGTCTACAGCACAACGCCGGTCTACAGCACAACACCGGTCTATGGTGCGCCCCCTGCCTATGCAATGAGCGGACCAGCCTATGTTGTGGGAACGGCAGGTTCGGTCGCCCCTCAAGGATCGGTCGCCCCAGCGGTCAGTTACGCAAGACCGGCTCGCGGCTATCAGGCCGCAGCAACTCCCTACTACGGGGTTGCCCCGGTAACACCCAACACGCAGTCCAGCTCAAATGGTGCCTATCAAGCACAACGCCCCGCTTACTTTGACAACCCCTCGGTCTACACAGGCCAACCTACACGCGGTTCAGCGCAGGCTAGTTACATGGCGCCAACTCAGGTTCAGTCTTACGCATCATCGGACCTGCAACCCGTCTCGCCCAACGTTGTTACCTCCTACTCAGGACCTCCCATCACGGCACCTCCCATCACGGCACCCCCGGTCCTTACTCCTGCACCGACGCCATACGCAGCATCGGCACCGGCTCCCAAGCGAGATAATTGCCTTAGCCGTTTTTGCAACAAGTTGTTCGGTACGGGATACACAACATCGTACTACCGAGCACCGGTGACTTACTACCGCCCTGTGACCACAATGAATCCCGCAACAGGAAGCATGGTGACAGTGCAACAACCATGCACCTCTTACGAACAACAAGTCCAGCGAAATCCGTTTACCACGGTGCTGCCAGCAACCAACAACACTCCCATCAATAATTGCCAACCGGGCTATCCCTGTCCTCCTGGCATTAACACATGCAATACCATCCCCAGTTACAACCAAAGCACTACCTTTGGTCAACCTGCTGCCATCAGCCAAACTCCGTACTACGGTATCGGACAGACGGGTGCCACTGGGAGCAGTGATTACCAGGCGATGCCCATCCCAGCGATTCCTCCCGCGGGCATCATGGGCACTCAACCAACCACCCCCAACCTGAGCCCGTTGACGGGACCACCACCGACGTTGACTCCTCCAACCGCACCTACAACTGTCGTTTCGCCCGCGTCACCGACGGCACCAGCAGGATCGCCTGCGAATGACCTCGCTCCCATACAGCGTCCCACGTTGAACAAACCCGCCACGCCCGAGGCGCCCGCAACGCCCGAGGCTGACAGCCCTGCTCCAGGTGGAAAGCCCAAATCCGCTGACGGAAACGATGCGGCTAAATGGATGCTTCAGCGACCGGCTGATTCAACGGCCATGATCCCCAGCCAAACATCTCACCTGAGTCAACCTGACCGGGTATCACTGAAGAGAAGCTATGGGGTCGCCGAGCCGATCCGAGCCCCCGCGGACTATGCTCCGCCCTATGGTCCAAACGAGAGTGTGATCCAGCGCGGACAGCAAAGCCAATCCACCGCACCTGCATATCCTGAGCCTATTTCGCCCCCAGCCTCACGCACCCCATTTCCTTCCGCTACACCACGACTGCCAAGCGGCGAAGCTGACCTATCTGACTGGACAGAATCAACAAGTAGTCGCGTGCGTTCCGTACGCAGCGTGTCTTATGACAAGCCCAGCAACAACATCGCCAAGCCCCGCAAGGCCACCCGGTCGCGACGTACGGTTTGGACCAGCATCGCAGAGTAGCCACGGAGACCTTGGCCGCTCGCACAATCGATGCCGGGAATCTGCAAGGTCGCCTACGAACATCCGATGTGATGAAATAAATCAACATCTCTGTTCGCCGCCGTCTGCGAAAGCTTCCGGATCAAAGCAGCCCTCAGCTTCGGAAGTCTGCCGAGCGATCTTTGAAGACGTCCGCTTCGTGATCCGACTCTCCCTGAATGCATGACCTCTCCTGACCCCGCTTTGGTGTGTCGACAGAGCCGTTAGCTCTCACCTGCCACCGTGCACGTAGACACGTCGCATGCACGGTCACAACATCTCTTGGCATCATGCCTGAACGCTCACCATTTCGTGCTGTGTTTTGGAGAGGCGGCACCAATGCACATCTCATGATTCCGGCTCTGTCGCGCCACGGCTTTTGGAAGTCCCTGCTGATACTCCAGCGTGTCGCACGAATTGTTTACGGGGCTTCGCATCCTGATTCTTCCCCACATTTTCTCGCTTTTCACTTCAGAAACCAGAATGGCAGTGACAAGAGAAAAACGACACACCCTTCGCAAGTGATGCTGCATCTGAGAAACTTCAACTTAGACGGATAGCGTCAGGGCCTACCACCGTTGTCATTTGCTTCGTCATTTGCTTCGTCATTCGCTTCGTCATTCGCTTCGTCATTCGCTTCGTCATTCGCTTCGTCATTCGCTTCAGGGAAACTCATGGAAAACGCAGCCATCGCGGCAGTCTTCGAGGAAATGGCGGAACTACTCGAGTTTCGTGGTGAAAATCCTTTCCGCATTCGAGCGTACCGAAATGGCGCGAAAGCCATTCGTGATCTTGACGAAGCGGTTGCTTCCATCCTTGCAGACCCAAATCGTAACCTGGCTGGCCTTCCCGGTATTGGCAAGACACTGTTAGACAAAACAGAGACGCTTGTCGCGACAGGGCAATTGCCACAGCTTGAAAAACTGAGGCAGGAAATCCCTGAAGTTGTCATCCAAATGGCCAGAATACCGGGACTGGGTGCGAAAAAAGCTGCCAAGCTGCAACAGGAAATCGGAATCGAATCACTAGGCGACTTGCGTAAAGCATGTCACGAAGATCGCATATCCAAGTTGAAAGGTTTTGGTGGCAAAACTCAGCAAGCAATTCTTGATGGCTTGGCGATTGCGGAAGCCGCAGCCGAACGCATTTACTGGTCAGACGGAGATCAACTTGCCAAGTCGATCGGCAAGCACATGAAATCCTGCGAAAGCATTAGCCGGATGGAATGGGCAGGCAGCTATCGCCGTGGCCGGGAAACGGTCGGTGACTTGGACCTGCTGATCGTTGCCAAAGATCGTGACTTGGCGATGGATCATCTCGAAGCCTATGCAGAACGTTCCAGCACCATTCTGCGAGGTGACACAAAAATCTCCATCCGCGTTGGAAAAGCTTTTCAGGTAGACATGCGAGTTGTTGACGAAAACCAGTTTGGTGCAGCACTTCAATATTTCACGGGCTCCCAAGCTCACAATATCTACACACGCCGACTCGCAAAAGAACGAGGCCTCAAAATCAATGAGTATGGTGTTTTCTCACAACAAGATGACCACCGAGTGGCAGGGGCCACTGAAGAGGATGTCTACGCCTCCATCGGCTTACCTTGGATTGCCCCCGAATTGCGAGAAGATCGCAATGAATTCAAATGGTCTGCCGAGGACAGCCTTCCCAACCTGATTGAACTGACCGATGTTTGCGGCGACCTGCACATGCACACCAATGCCACCGATGGTGCTGCAACTTTGCGTGAAATGGCAGACGCTTCAATTGAACGCAACCTGTCTTATATCGCGATTACCGATCACAGCAAACGTGTCTCAATGGCGAGAGGTCTCGATGCCGAACGCTTGCGTGAGCAATGGAAAATGATTGATGAAGTGCGTCCAGAATACGATGGGCGTCTGACCATTTTAAAAGGAATCGAGTGCGATATCCTTGAAGCCGGAGGAATGGATCTGCCAGATGATTGCCTGGAAGAAGCCGACTGGGTCCTTGCAAGTATCCACTACGGGCAGAAACAAGCTCGCGACCAGATCACGGAACGGTTACTGGGAGCGATTGAAAATCCTTGGGTCACTTGCATCGCACACCCGACCGGCCGACTGATCAATCGACGTCCACCCTATGAGGTGGATATGGAAGCCGTAATGCAAGCTGCCAAGCGATGCGGAAAGCTAATGGAGCTCAACGCTAACCCTGCGAGGCTCGACCTGAATGATGTTCACTTGGCTGCGGCCAAACGTCTGCAAATCCCTGTCGTGATTAGCACAGATGCTCACTCAATCGAAGGCCTCGATGTGATGCAATATGGCATCAAACAGGCACGACGCGGCGGTCTCAGTCGACAAGATGTGGGCAACACGCGGCCATGGACCGAATTCCAACAACTCTTCAAACGCGGTTGATGACCATCGAGAGTGGCTGAATAGCAAAATCCGTTCCCGCAGAAGAGAGCACGCAGAAGAGAGCACGCAGAAGAGAGCACGCAGAAGAGAGCACGCAGATTCAATGCCTACGCCCCTGTACACACGACTCTCCTGTACACACGACTCTCCAGCACACTCTGCCTAACGTTTCGCAATTGACCGATTGACTCGACCGCGGAGCACCACGCCAAACACTAACAGCAGAAGTGCAAAGACGATTAGAACGGGCAACAAATGCTCAGGTGTCGCCAAATAATGGGTCGCTCCATCTTCACCATGCCCGGGATGAGCCGACAGAGGCGAAACAAACAGAGTCGTGCAGAACAAACCCGCGAAAGCTCGAAGATAACGCTTCACCGAAGATACCGAATTCAAGAGGATGATGGTTGGGCAAATTAGCGGCAAATGAATTCAGAGCAATCATCTACCACCAAACCCTATCTTCTAAGCTTCGAACGTTGACTTGTCGAGGTGTTTTAAAATGGAAATGGAAATGGAAATGGAAATGGAAATGGAAATGGAAATGGAAATGGAAGTCTCAAACCCACGAACTGCAGTCTCCAGACGGTCTCCGGTACCTTTTGAATCCTAGCTGATCGCCCGGGACGGAAATTTGGGCGAACGATTGCAAAACTGGCTACCCGCAGAGGCAGCCTTTCCCACTTGTTCCCAGCAAGCCGATCCATCACCCAGAGTCGCTTGAGATGAAGAAGTCGCATCCACCCAGCCAACGTTCAACTTGGGTGCTGACTGACCGAGAGGTTTCCGGCAAAGCCCGCTTCTCGCATCAGCTTCTCGGGAACGTACCTGCTTCGGGATCACGGACGACGATCGAGTTCTTGATCTTATGATCCGGGCAGACAACACGCGCGACCTCCTGCGCACTCTGCTTCAGAAAATAAGTCGACACTTCACCTGCCAAATGCACTATCTCTTGATCGACGCTCACCTGCAGGTTGCGCAGGCCACAATGCCCACTACCGGTCAATTGATGGCGAACAGCCAACTCTATCTGCAGATCACAAGAATCGTCAGCAGCGCGTTTATCTTCTGATTCCTTCAACATCGCATTCACCTCATCCTTTTCATGAACGACTGACATGCATTGACCTATCTTCGCAATCTCTGAGTTCACAGCAAGTTAAAAATGTCGAATCAAAAACAGATATCAGGGATTCTGACGCAAAGATTGCAAGCATTCGCAAACCTCGACACTCATGTCCTGACCACAAATCGTGACAACCCGGTGCAGGGAAGCGTGTCTGACGCACCCCCTCCTTGCCCTATGCTTCCCAACCTTCCTGCACCAACGGCTATTGTCGAACACAAACTAGCTGCTGGAGGGCAAGACCGTGCCTACTCGTTGACAGCTCGGCGCTGTGTCCCAGCCCAGCTAGAGGCTCGGGCCATTGCTTCATCACCTCACATGACACAACTCTTCCATCTAACAAAATTCGATGGGCTGAAATCGCAAGGCACCTCAAAGAGTTTCAGACTCTTCTAACTCGACAAGCCGTGCGCGAACCAGTTCGAGTAAGTTTTCGACTTTGACAAATTTTGGGAGAAGAGATTCCGTATCTGCTCGAATACGAAGAAGACAAATCAGACACGCATCAACGAGTTCTTTGTCGTCATCGCGCAATGCCAAGGCAAGCCTTGTCATGATACGCGGTGCAAGAACAGCAAGCTTTTCTCCTTGGCTACCGATCAGTTCAAGAATGGGTGAGGGATCACCTGCAAAGTAGTCCAGCAACTTTGCCAGCTTGCGACGATATCCTTGCAGCGGGAACTTCAATTCAACGGCGGCTTGCATGGCAGCCACAGTGATCCGCGGCTTGCTTCTTCTGCACAAATCCAAAACGCGTTTTTCCAGCTCAGGTGTGACGTTTCGCGCCTTTCCTAACACCCGTGCAGCAAGCGGAACCACATCCGGATCACCGAAACGCGAGGCATCGATAGCGGCCTCAACCGCACGAGGCGAAAGCCCATCGAGTTTTGCAAGTGCATACCCCGAAGCGAGCGCATAAGCGGGGTCAGCCCCAACGAACCATGTTGCAAGCTGGCTCATATCTGCCTGAGTCGAAGGAATTGTCTCTGCATCAAAAAGCAGACAATGCCCAGCCTTCTCCTGCCGCGCAAAAAAATCCCGCGCGAGCTGAGCAGTCTCTCGTGAATCCAACCGGAGTGTATCTGCCCAATTGGGGTGAACTTCATTTCGGCAACGGGCGAATAACGCCAACGCGTAGCCAATTTCAACGGTGCTGTAATACCCAGATCTTGAGATCGACCAACCAGACCACCCAGCCTGCGACCACTGGTCATCGTAAAGACATGCTTCGCTACCCAACACGCCAAAACCACAGCAAATGGGCATCAGGTCCGAGGTGCGAGCTGATCTGTCCAGTTCAGTGGCGGCGGGTACTCCATGCCAGTGGTGGCATGAAAGCTGAAAAGCCAACTCCATCACGGTTCGAAGGGGATCATCGACGGTTCTTTTTGCCAAGCGTATTACCGCTGGGGCATGGTCAGTTGCTGCAGAGTAGGTAGACGGATAACCGATTTCAGAATCGGCGACAATCTGCACTTTACAAACCGCTTGCTGCTCCGGCAATCTTGCCACAACCTCGGCGCGTGCCGTTTCGACTAATGTATCAGCATTGGTTTGATCAAGAGCCAACTCTTCCAAGCTTGTCAGCACTTGAGCTTGACGTACGAATGGGAGCCCAATTTCACCGATGGTCCTGCGCATCAACAGTTCGATATCGACTCTTTGAAAAGTCGTTAGCGGCATCCGAACTTTGCGAAACCCAAACATGGCACCCAGTTGATCAGTCATCGGCTGGTCAGGCCTTCGGCAAACATGGATCCCCTCGGCAAGGTGCTCTTGACCCGGCTTTTATTGGACCTAAGGCGGGCGGACGTCAAGTCGGACAAGCACCCAAAACGGACTCAGCTGTTGGCATAACTTCTCCGCCTGCCTCGCAATTCTCCGGGAAACAGCCCCCACTGACAAGCGGCAGTTCAGAACAGGCGATATGAGGGGCGAGAACCGATTATGCGTGGGCATGCAGTTTCAAGGTCAAACGTGTACGATACGGCTCGACAGGCGAGAGCCCACGCAGCGGCACGCTACAACGAGTCGATGACAACCACGTCCCTGGATTCGCTTGAAACAGGGGCTGATTACTTTAGCAAGATGATTTTTAAGGCAAACACGCCCAACACAGGCAAGCAGAGATGAACGGACAAGTATTTCGCGGATGTATCCCGGCCTTGATGACGCCCTGCACCAGTGAGCGTGAACCCAATTATGACGCCTTGGTGAGCAAAGCACAGGAACTGACGACGTTGGGTATGAATGCGGTCGTGTACTGCGGCTCAATGGGTGACTGGCCGCTGCTCACCAACCAGCAGAGGATGGAAGGAGTCAGTCGCTTGGTCAAGGCTGGCATCGAGGTCATCGTGGGCACAGGCGCCCAGAATACAGCGATTGCTGTTGAGCATGCAGCACACGCTCAGCAGATCGGTGCCCATGGGCTGATGCTGATCCCTCGAGTTCTGTCGCGAGGAACATCCCCCACAGCACAACGCAACCATTTTGCCGACATCCTGTCAGCTGCCCCAGATTTACCTGCTGTTATTTACAACAGCCCCTATTACGGGTTCGAGACGAAAGCAGACCTGTTCTTCAATTTGCGAACAGAATTTCCAAACCTCGTCGGATTCAAAGAATTTGGCGGAGCTGACGCCCTCAGCTATGCAAGCGAACAAATCACTCACGCCGAAGACGAAATTGTTCTGATGGCTGGAGTCGACACTCAGGTCTACCATGGATTCGTGCATTGCGGGGCGGTCGGGGCAATCACGGGGATTGGAAACTGCCTACCTCACGAAGTCTTAACGCTGATTCATTTGTGCCAACTTGCTGCCGACGGCGATCCGGATGCTCGACGTTTGGCACGAGAACTGGAAGAGGCCTTGATCGTTCTGTCCACCTACGACGAAGGGCCAGACCTCGTACTCTACTACAAGTATCTTCTCGAATTACAGGGCGACAATAATTATAAATGGCACTTCAATAGCACCGACAGGTTGAGTGACAGCCAGCGTGGATTTGTGGAACAGCAATTTGCACTTTTTCAAAATTGGTGGAGTCAGTGGTCCGGCAAGAATTACGTAGAAGATCGTAAGTCTGCCGCAAGCTGAGTCCGGCCGCACCCGCTTTGCAAAAGCAACAAGCGGCAAACGCTGCACATACGGCTCTGCTAAAAATGAGACCAATTACAAATGAGACCAATTACAAATGAGACCAATTACAAATGAGACCAATTACAAATGAGACCAGTTACAAATGAGACCAGGCTCACCATGAAGACACTGCCTCAAGCATCAACCGCGATCCTCTCCTTGCACTTTCGGTAACAGGCTGCCATGTCCGGCGAAATTCATGCAGTTGACTCTCACACCGCAGGCGAACCGACTCGCATTGTGCTCGCAGGTGGTCCACCGCTAGGGGTGGGGACACTCTCCGAGAGATTGGCTATTTTTCGCACAAAACACGACGCGTATCGTAGAGCGATCATCACTGAACCCCGAGGCTCAGATGTTCTCGTAGGTGGCCTGCTCTGCGAACCTCATGATCCCAGCTGCCAGGCCGGAGTAATCTTCTTCAATAACGTTGGCTATCTCGGCATGTGTGGACACGGCTTAATCGGCCTGATGGAAACATTGCGTGATCAGGGGAAAATCGATATTGGCCAAATTCACATTGACACACCGGTGGGTAAAGTAGCGGCCACCCTACACAACGACGGCGACATCTCCGTCTCCAATGTCGATAGTTACCGTATCGCCAAAAACATTGAAGTGCATCCGGAGGGCTTCGAGACCGTATGCGGAGATGTTGCTTATGGCGGGAACTGGTTTTTCCTGACCAAGACACCACAGCAGAGCGTCAAACTCAGCAAAATCGGTGAATTGACCAAGATGGCATGTGCCATTCGCCGCGCCGTCAACGAGGCAGGATACCCCGATGTGGACCACGTTGAAATATTCGGCGAACCTGAAGGGTCGGCTGATTCTCGCAACTTCGTATTGTGCCCCGGCCTCGAGTACGATCGTTCTCCTTGCGGAACCGGGACGAGTGCCAAACTTGCCTGCCTTGCTGCTGATGGCAAACTGGCTCCCAATCAGACATGGATACAGCAGGGCGTGCTGGGGACTTCGTTTGCTTGTGAGTATTCTTGGGCAGACACTGGCAAGACACGCATCAAGCCTACCATTCGAGGCAGGGCGTTCATTACGGCTGAAACGCGTCTAAAATTAACAGCAGACGATCCATTTTGCTGGGGCATCCAGTAGCTTCCCGCCGTTGAGTGGAGTACATGTGTCAAAAAACATAGTCATCATCGGAGGCGGCATTATTGGGCTGACATCAGCTTGGTACTGCACCCAACGGGGCCACCAAGTCACCGTCATCGACAGAAATCCCAAAACCCGCGACGGATGCTCCTTTGGTAATGCGGGAATGATTGTCCCAAGCCACTTTGTGCCATTGGCTGCGCCGGGGATGATCAAACTGGGTCTCAAATGGATGTGGAACCCTGAGTCTCCTTTTTACATTCGCCCGCGAGCATCCTGGGATCTCCTGGCATGGCTCTGGCGATTCAGAAACGCATGCAACGCGTCACACGTCGAAAGATCAGCTCCCATCCTGCGTGACTTGCACCTTGCGAGCCGTGCTTGCTTTCAAGAACTGACTTCAGAGTTTGCAGATGGTTTTTCGCTGACTCCCAACGGCCTACTAATGCTTTGCAAGAGTGAACAGGCACTCGACGAGGAAGCAGAAACGGCGCAGCTTGCCAACAGCCTGAATGTCGAAGCGTGTGTCCTCGACGCAAAAGCCACGGCTGAAAAAGACCCCTCTATCGAGATGAATGTCGCGGGCAGCATCTACTATCCACGAGACTGTCATCTTTCACCCGATAAGTTGATGCATGGCCTGCAAACAGAACTGTCCTTGAAAGGGTGTCGATTCCTGTGGGAAACCGATTGCAAAAAATTCCATCTGCAGGAACGACAGGCCACAGCGGTCGACACTTCGCAAGGATCAATTGATGCAGACGAATTCATTATCTGTGGTGGAGTCTGGTCGTCCGAACTTGGACGGCAACTGCAACTCAATCTGCCAATGCAGGCGGGGAAAGGATATAGCGTGACACTGGAACAACCTTGCCAACAACCATCAATCTGCTCGATTTTGACTGAGGCTCGTGTTGCAGTGACCCCGATGGACTCATCTTTACGATTTGGTGGGACCATGGAAATTTCAGGATTGGACCAGTCTATTTCACATTCCAGAGTGCGAGGAATCATACGATCAATCTCTGATTATTTTCCAAGATTCAAGCCGGCGGACTTTGAAGACTGCGAACCGTGGACAGGTCTTCGCCCCTGCTCGCCCGATGGCCTTCCCTACATTGGGCGAAGCCGGCACTGGAAGAATGTGGTCGTTTCAACCGGACACGCCATGATGGGAATCAGTCTTGCCCCCATCACTGGGCGATGTGTCGCAGAAATTGCCGATGAGGAACAAACCAAGATTGCCAACTTTGAACTGCTTTCTCCTGACCGCTTCTCCAAGTGAACTGATTCGAAATACGCTCACTCGACTGTTATCATAGAAGCTCGCGGGCTCTCTCCTCCACCGCCTTGGATGCATTACACATGCCACACCTCGAATTCACGTCCCAACTTGCCCAACACGTCGATTGCCCGCCACAACAAACAGTGACGGCGACCACGCTAGCAGAGGCACTGGAGTCCATATTCAGCCAGTTTCCCGCTCTGCGCGATTATGTCATGCAAGCAGACGGAGGCCTGCAGCAGCATGTGGCAATTTTCATCGACGGACAGATGCTGCCTCACGGCGAATCACTCGATCTGGCAGTCGACGATACAAGCCAAATATTCGTGATGCAGGCGTTAGCAGGCGGATAACAGATCCAAAATCGATACGCAGACCTTGCTCCACATGCCTTGCTCCACATGCCAGCACAACGAATACCAGCACAACGAATGCCAGCACACTCGGAAAATCCTTGCTGCGCCGTGAGAAACTCATGAACTGAGAAACAGCTAAGCTAGGAGGCCGAGGACCTTGGAAACACCTACCATCAGGGCATGCGATTACCACCACGGCCTGCAATGCCCGGTTCACGTTGCGTTTACTTTCGGTTGAGAGTTGTGAAAGCTTTCACCTGCTCAGTAATCGCCACTTCCGTAGGTAACCGCTCAATCGAACTTGCTCCATAGAATCCATCCACACCGTCTACTCGATCAAGCACGTAGGTAGCATCCTCGGGCATAGCAATTGGCCCACCGTGGCACAGGACCAGCACATCATCACGCACCGCGTGCGCCGCATCTGCGATTTCTGTAACGCGAGCAACAGCGGCACTAAGATCCATCGCTGTCTTGGCGCCGATGGTTCCACTGGTTGTCAGCCCCATGTGCGCCACGATGATGTCAGCTCCTACCGAAGTCAATTCTGTTGCTTGTTCGGCATTGAATGCATAAGGAGTGGTCAACAGTTCGAGTTCATGAGCCGCCCCAACACATTCCACCTCCAAGGCGAACCCCATTCCTGTCTCTTCAAGATTCTCTCGGAACGTGCCATCGATCAGACCGACGGTGGGAAAGTTCTGGATACCTGCGAAGCCCATTTCCTTCAATTCCCGAAGAAATTTGTCTCGAAGCAAGAACGGATCAGTCGCACAGACCCCTGCTAACACAGGTGTATGTTTTACAGCAGTGAGTACTTCGGTGGCCATTTCTTTCACAATCTCGTTGGCATTTCCATACGGCATCAGTCCCGCCAACGAACCTCGGCCCGCCATGCGAAAACGCCCTGAATTGTAAATGACAATCAAGTCGATCCCACCGGCCTCTTCACACTTGGCAGTGATTCCCGTTCCTGCCCCACCACCGACAATGTACTGCCCGCTGGCGATCTTATACCTGAATCGTTCCAGAATTGACTGACGCGTTTGCATTGCCATGATGGCGATCCTTCATTTAATAATCTTACGAGGAGTTCTGGAATCCATTAGCGACTTGCCAAGGCGTTGTAATGCTGCACAACACGCTCTGCAAATTCTTGATCATTGACATGATGTCGGACGCGGACAACTTCACACATTTCAGCCCCCTTCAATCGCTCTTCCAATTCTTGAAACAAAATAGCGTTGGTGTCAGGATCATGAAACGGCTGTCCAGGTGCATCCAAGGCCGACAAACCCAATTCCGGGATAATCACGACCATGGGAGAGATCGCTTTTTGCACTCTGGTAGCAATCCAGCGAGCGATCAGCCGATTCTCTTCCTTATTCGTGCGCATCAAAGTGACGTGGGCATTATGAACGTGGACCAATCGATTTGAAAACTGTGCAGGGATGGTTTCCCGAGCTCCAAAGTTGACCATATCGAGAGCACCCAAGCTAAGAACTACCGGAACCCCGCTTTCGATCAACTTTTTGAACCTTTGTCTGCCTGCAGGGAAAACACCACCCACAACTTCGTCGGCCACCTCGGTTGTCGTGATATCCAGCACCCCTTTGAGCAAGCGTGATTCCACTAACTGTTCCATAGCTCGCCCTCCTGTCCCCGTCGCGTGAAAAACAAGGCACTGGTGCCCTGTTTTCTCAAGTTGCTCACGCACAGCATCTACACAGGGCGTGGTAACGCCAAACATTGTCATTCCCAGTGTTGGCTTCCCAGCAACCGCGTCCACGCCATGTTGGACCATCCCGGCCATCGCGTGCGCTGCGTTTCCCAGCACTTTTCGGGAAACGATGTTAAGACCAGCAACATCCACCACGGAGTGCATCATTGTGATATCACTGCAATCGACGTAGGGTGCAGTGTTGCCACTCGCAACAGTCGACACCATCACTTTAGGCACTCCAATCGCAAGCGATCGCATTGCTGGCGTGATCAGCGCGGTCCCACCGCTGCCACCGATACCGATCACACCTGCAACCTGACCCGCATCAGCCTGTGCCATCAAGTAATGCTGCAGAGCTTCACCCATTGCAGTGACCGCCACGGCTCGGCTCTCGTACGAACTCTTGGGCGCGTTGCCCTGGACTTCATCGCTCGTCACATCGGGCTCCGTCGTTGGTAGCCCACCTGTACCCACATCAACCACTTTGACTTCTACTCCCGCTGCACGCAGGCAATCAGCCACGTACTGCAATTCGACGCCTTTCGTGTCCATTGTCGCGATCGCGTAAACAAACTTGCTAACCATATTCAACTCCATGCAACCCGCGATTTGCCAGCAGGCTGACGCGTTCTTGTCTAGAAAATCTCAGCCACAATCCGCTCTTTGCTCAAATGTATAGGCTGAACATCGCTCGTGTGCTTAAAATAACATCCGCCGGGTTTGACAACATGAAACCAGGAGATTCTCAGGATTGCTCATATCCTCAACTGGAAGACGAACGAGCCAAAAGAGCTTGTTATCCGCACCAACATGCTCACCCCAACAGCCGCAAACGAGCTTTCTCTTCTTCAAATGCAATGTTGCCAAGATGACGACAACGCGTCACAACGACGTGCGGTTGCAGCCTGGTATGGAAAAATCTCATGCTGAGGCCACTGAATGGACGAATTTTAGAAGGCACGTCAGTTTTCCTGCATGAATCGCCACCGTAAGACCGCCGATGAATAAGATCAATCTCCGCCCCGCACTTGCCTCCATGGATGACGATCGGGACATTCTTTTTGCGGTGATCGCTGCCTTCATTGAGGAAGTCCCCACGCTGATGAATCAACTTGACCAAGCACTCACAACGAACAACAGAGCAGAGGCCGAGCGGGCCTCACACACGCTGAAAGGCAACTTTCGTATTCTGCAACTGCAGAACCAACAAACGGTGTGGGAGAATATCGAAAAGCTTGCTCACGAGGACCAACTTGCCCAAATCCCCGAGTTGGTGCCAGAGGCGAAATTGATCAGCCAGCAAGTTGTGGAGCAACTTAAATCCACTCTGGATTCGCGACAACTGTAGCCCACCGTCTGCAGAGCCCCGTTGTCTTACTTGCGACGGTAGACACCCTTGGTATCTTCCCTGCTCAAAACTTGGTCAATTGAACATCCTCCAACTCTCGCGTCATCGATCTCTGAAGTGAAAGCGATTCTCACGACACGCTCTCCAATTGCAGGGCTGCTTGCACAACCGCACGAGACTTTTCAAGACCCTCGGACGCTACCTCGGCAGGATCTCGCTCCCAGTACTCAGGATTAAATAATTCAAGTGAGAATGTGCCGGCAAATCCATGATCTATCAACTGCCGGATAATTTTCGGCAAAGGGCATACTCCGTCACCGGGGAAAACGCGATGCTTATCTGCGATCTCAGCGAGAGGGGGATCAGCAGGGTAGTCGTTCATATGAAAACAATGCATCCGTGATGCTTCAATCATTCCCAGCGACGCGAAGTCATTGCCGCCTTTGTAGATGTGATAAAAGTCTGGCAACACACAAGCGTCCGGATGCCCCGCGCCTGCCGACACATATGCCAGTTCGCTCAACTTGCTCAGCGTCGGTGAGAATCCCCAAAGTTCCAGTTGTGGCACCACGCCCACCTGTTCGCCCACATCCAAAAGAGCACGATACCGCTCTGCGATAACTCGCAAAGGTGGTGGCGTGCTGTCCCCTCGGTGGGCACCGACGGGCGGCGCGGCCACAAGACCTCCCCCAATCTCTTTCACTAACCCCATTTCCCTCTTCGCCTGCTCGAGACCCTTCGCCCTCGCGTCGGGATCATCAACAATCCAATTCGCGAAACCGATCGCACTATCCACGGTCAGACCTCGGTCCGCAATCTTGTTCTTCAAATCAACAAGACTTCCGCCGTCATCAGCATATTGTTGAATATCTCGAATCCATGGTTCAATGCCGTCGTAACCGGCTTTGGCAGTCAAATCGACCTGTTCTTCGATCGATAATTTCTGACCACGTACCGTGCTTGTGTTCAGAGCAAATCGAACAGGGACATCACTACTCGACTGAGCAGCAGCTTGGGCGTGTTTCTGCGGAATCGAAGCAGCAGTCATGGCAGTCGCGGCAATTAAAAGGTCACGGCGTGGAATCATAAGGTTCATTTCTCACTTGTTCGGCAATCTCACTTGTTCGGCAATCTCACTTGTTCGGCAATCTCACTCGTCAGGCAATCATAATCGTCAGAGGATTTAGATTTAACTGTCAACTAATCAGCCATCGTGCCTGCGGTGTCTTGCACTCCCTGACAGGTTACCAGACACCACCAATCAGTGCACACCACCAATCAGTGCACACCACCAATCACAGAACACAATGAAGAAGTACTCAACAATCGTCATTGCGATGTAAAAAACGCACCCGAAGAAGGCGATTGAAAACTCAGCTTCCCCTGCGTCGTAACCTCATCGAAGCCCCAAGCCGCCCAAGTCGAAATTCTACGGTGAACTTTGCGAACTGGCGGTAAAAACGGCAAAGGCTAACATTGCCGCAGCGAAAACAAGAGCACGGTCGCCGGAAACGCCAACTTAATGTGACTCATCGGTCCCTGGTCGGCTGCTCTCGAAAACCCGTCGGTTTTCAATGCCCCTGCCTTGAAACTGCCTTCAGTGGCATGACTTTCAACGCCTTAGCGAAGACAACTGCAGCAACTGCTCAGCGGCCGTACCAAAGACTCGTCGAAACTCGGCAACAGCCAGCGTTTTCAACCTACCATCCAACTGATTGATTGCCATTCCGTATGCCTGAATGGATGCGGACTTCCGGCCGTCCCGATACTCTTGCCTGGCAAACCGAACCAGTGCTTTTCCCTCTTCAATCGGCGATAGCGGTGAAGCCTTTGAACTTGGTATTCCTTGCCCCTGCTGCCTGGATAATTCCAGAGGCATTCCCGTTGCCACAGTCTGCCGCTCTTGGGCTCGCATCCGACGAAGAAACTCCTCGGGAGATCCACCCAGAATTTGGCGATCCATCTCAGCAAGATCGATGATGCGGGCAGATACCGAAGCATTTGAGGTGGAATTGACGCTGCCGTAACCACGGTTCCAACCTCGACGGTTATAACCCGTAGCCGACCGTTTCACGCCGCCCAGTGACGTAGTCCCACCATCCGGAACCAGCACCGACCCGCGATAGGAAAAAGTATGGAAACTGGGCAACTGCACAACCGATGGCAGTTGGGCATCGCAGATGCTTACCCCAAACGACATCGCCATCAGAATTCCGAGTAGAACGCAAAACCGTTTCACAATAAAAAATCCCGGCAAGATGACTTTCAATAACCGAACGAACAGCAATACTGAACGAGTCTTCAGTCGCGCAGCTGCATGAGGTTAAAGGGGTGTCAGACATCCCTTCCCCTACTCACCTTTCTTCTTGATCTTATCACCGAATTCGCGATTAAACTTTCGTACCTTATTACGCACAACTGCTCGGCAGTATCCGGCATTCGGGTTACGTGCGAAGTAATCTTGGTGATACTCCTCCGCAGGATAAAATTTCGAAGCAGTTTCAAGTGTGGTAACAATGGGCCCCTCTCCGGCAGCATTCAATTTGGCGATATATTTCTTCGCCTCCGCTTTCTGCTGATCGTCGTGGAAGAACACCGCACTTCGGTACTGCGGTCCCTGGTCCGCGCCCTGTCGGTTCAAGGTCGTGGGATCATGGGTCTTGAAGAACACCTCGAGCAGTTCCTCGTAGGTCGTCTTGCTCGGGTCGTAATAAATCTCGACCGCCTCTGCGTGCCCCGTCTGCTTTCCGCAAACTTGCTGATAAGTGGGATTCTTGACATGGCCGCCGATATATCCGGAAACGACATCGTTGACCCCTCGCATTCGCTCATAAACGGCTTCCGTGCACCAAAAACATCCACCCG